>Ga0209780_1001100_pt1 | contig 17007 bp, 9 predicted proteins | sample WorMetexBAHAMAS2_FD_187384 | JGI IMG/M metagenome (GOLD analysis project Ga0209780, IMG submission 187384) | Marine gutless worms symbiont microbial communities from Max Planck institute for Marine Microbiology, Germany - Inanidrilus exumae... | ecosystem: Host-associated > Annelida > Digestive...
ATTATATTTAGTCCATTCTTTTCAGTAAACTTTGCTCTGGCCAGTAATATTATATTGAAATACATCATAATTAGCATTATTATTATTCTGATAGTGCAATACTTCAGGAAGAAGTAGGAGTTTTGATGCAGTCTAAAATTAGTAGGATAGAATTCGTAGAATCTGTGTTGCATGTCATAATAGTTGTGTATCATAGACTAAATTGATATCCGGACTTATGATTGATTCTGTTTATTAAAATTTGCTGTTGAGTGTATTATCACTGTGACAGAGTTTATTAGCACCAAAACATTAGTGAAGTTGCATCATAAATTTACACTGTTGGTAGGCTGCAGTGTTGGTTGATAACTGCAGTGATGATGAAGATGCTGAAGTCAGGTGTAAAGATAACTTGGACTTGGCTGTTGCTGCTGATCTGTCAAATGCTGAAGCCTATCACACTTTGGCCAGCTACTGGTTGTGTAAAGGTGACAGACAGGTATAGCAGATTTGTAACTGTTGTAGTGTGTTCTCTGTAAGATGTTATTTTTTGTCAGAATGCATTTAATCCACTATCTACTGCTATTCGTCTGGCAGATGACTTACTGAAAAGAGTCTGTATCCCCGATTTCCTTTGCATTTAGCTTTTTCCTTTAAATTTTACTCTGCATTTTTATATGATGTGTCTGTATTACATTAGTCATTGTTGTGTCTATTTTTAGTTATTTACTAGAAAACCCAGTGTGCATGCTGTGTATATTTTTGAATATCAAGTTTAAAAATCACTGTTGCCTCTACTTGTCAAATTTTGTTCATGATTCCATTTTTGCACAAATTACTTAGAAGATATAAGTGGTAACATCTCGGAAATGGTGCAACATAGAGACATAGTTGCAATGGAAGACTAATAGGAAATCGTTTGTGGCTTTTTGAATGGCATCATTGACAATGCCCTTGAATGACCTTGAACATCACTTTTGCTGTTTGAAACCTTTATAACTCCCATAGCTCGTGAAACAGCACGAACTTACTAACATAGCGCATTGTGCGGTTCCTTAGCAGTAGCTGAGCTTCTTGTTCTTCTTGTCACTGGCACAGTCTGTTTGCAGTCGCTAAATTTCTTGAGTACACATCGTTAGAGGTAACACGCATGTTGTGGCATATTTCAGGGTGCAGTTAATGCAATAGAGCATGGATTATCGTTATGGCTGCCACAGCTAAGGAATTACAGTCAATCATCAATAGCTTCTGCTGAAGATTCATCAGAGGTGTGTATGACATTGTTTTTGTGGTAAATTTGTTTATGTCGTGTTTATGTATACATTATCATTCTACTGAAACTGCTCTGCTTGGTATTTTAAATGATATCTATGGTGAAGCTAGTGAAGGCCGCAGCATACTTCTAATTGCCTTAGACTTATCTGCAGCCTTTGATACTGTGGAACATTCTGTGCTATTTAGCTGTCTTGAAAACAGTTTTGGAGTCTGCAGTCAGGTGCTACAGTGGGTCAGGTTGTGTCTTACTATGTTCACTATTTGTTTTATTTGAATCGGCTACCGCCAGCACCACAGACTGCCCATGTGGTGTACCACAGGGATCAGTTCTTGATTCCCTACTGTTTGTTGCATGCGTTGCTCAGTAGCCAGAATGACTTCAGAATTTTGTACTGCCTATCACCAATATGCTGATGACACTCAGCGTTATATATCACTATCCAAACTCGACTACAACTCAACTGTCATCAATCTCCAAAACTGTCTTTCCGCAGTGCACACTTGGTTCTCTCAGAACGGCCTCGTTATCAATCCTGACAAGTCAGAAGCAGTACACTTCTCTTTTCCACAGCACAGCAAACAGCATCATCACCAGTTGCACTGTCGGTGATGGATGTTACCGGTGCCGTCGTAACATTGACTGACAACGTCAAAGTTCCTGGGGTTTTTCTCAACTTCACGATGCATGTTCATGGCGTCTGCATATCAGTCAGCTATCACATTCAGTCATTGCGACACATCCGGACATCATTGACGACCAATATGGCGAGAACCTTCACACACCTTCCCGGCATCTGCGTTCCACCGACCAACTACTATTGACTAAACCAACAACAAGAACAGTAATCTCTTAGGCCTACGTGCTTTCAGCCTAGCTGCTCCTAAAGGCTCGACAAGCCTGTCATGAAAATACTTTATGGGGCAAAAGAACGGCCTTTATGCGTTCGGCTATAACTCCGCCGAAAGTGAATCGATTTGGATGAAATCTGGAACAGTGTGAGCCAAATGTTGGGGTCTGGCCCTGGCAGATTTCGGACGCGATCCACGCATTATCAACAGTTTGAGAGGCAGCCAAAATTTTGTTTTTTTCTGTGAGGTAAATAATGCACAATTTCCCTGTCGGACAAATTTTACGACATTTGAACACAACAACGTCGATCGATGTCCCAGTGAAAACTTTCCGAACAGAAGTTTGAAAATTTTACCATTAGAAATCATTTTAAATAACGCAAAAATTACTCACAAAATTTTAGGTCTTGCGACTTCAGGCCATCATAACTCCACAGTGATTACAGATGCCAAAAATTCATTACTAAATGATCACCCTCTAGTTTCCATTTTTACTATTAGAATCAATTCAAAGTCTTCCCCTGGATGTACACTCCGTACCAGAAAGGTACCTGCCCAAATTTTTGGCATCGTTCAGTGCCCGTTCAGATACGATAATCATATTGACAGTCACTGTGGCCTGATTGCGTCAACAGGTCATGGCCAGGTCATCCAGTAAAATAGCGCGAAACTGGGTCATGACCCAGTTCCGCGTTATTTTATTGGATGACCTGGCTGTGACCTGATAAAGTAAATTTAAGCAAAATCGGTGGTCCGTAGTGAAATTCATATAGCACCGATTATGAGCATTTCTGAAATAAATACGTGAATCGGTGTGTGGTGACTGGTGAGTTTTGGTGAGGGATGTACAGTTTGGGCACTGTAAGCGCATGAAAAGAAAACAAATTTCGGCGATCGCTGCCGTCGACGTCTTGCTGAGTCATGACGCAAAAGTAAACAAACTGATGTGGGCATGGCAGCTGTGCGACGTTGCATCTGTAAATAAGTAAACAGTTGTGTCACTTGTCGAGTACGCCGGTGGGAAATGCTTTCTTTGAGCCTATATTGCAGTGTATCTCCAGATACACTGCAACCCATCTAGTTTATAATGTGTATGCTAGTACTTACCAAGTTCAATCTTTATATAAAATTTGAAGTGTCCAGTTTCATCCATTCCGAGATATGACGGGACCCAAAAAAATTAAAAGTGGGTTCTGGTGAGGTCTGTTAGATTTTCAGGTGAGGTATGGGATGAGCCCCCGACTGCATAGGTTTTTCAGCATGCTATGAACTGTAGGTGACCATTCGTGACATTCTTGTGTACCAAAGTCATGGTCCAACAATTGTCCACCAGTGATCTCTATGTAGTGCATTAGATAGCACTGAACTGAACTGTTATAGTTTCATTGAAATTCAAATATTGATAACTAATTTTTAACAGGCTAACACATCATAGTGTGGTTAACAATTTTTTTACTTGTAAGTCACCGACTGTAAGTCACATCACTGTCACTTGTAAGTCACTGACATCCAAACTTCAGTGAGATATTTTGTTTTTTGTTTGATAATTAAATACGGTAACAAAGATCTACATGCGACCATAATAATCTGTGTGCATGGGCAAAAATGTAAACATGCCAGTTATGGACAATTAAGAACGGTTGGGGCATTGTTGGGGCACTGCGCAGCCATGCATGTATGTGACATCGCTGATGTTGAGTCGTAATCCATTTTGTTTCTGACAGGTTTGTGCTGTTAGTTATCCAGCACGAATCAGCTGTGCCAAGATGCTGATTGAATTGGAAAATTTTGACGTACGTTTCCTTAGCACGTTTTCTGCGACTGTGAATAGCTGAAATGCCGCTGATTGTTGCAACGTGGTTTCTTGATGATACCCCGTGTTTGATACTCTTATTACTGGCTCGACTACACACAGTGTGGGTAGGCCAGACTAGTAACGGTTGCTGGCGTCTGTCGTTCTCTGTAACACTCCACTATGCAACGTAACTCACGACGGCGGGCCAGTAGTGTTACATCCCGTTAGGGCGACATCTTGTTAGATTTAAACTACTTGTTGTGGCTTTTGTTGTTATCATGAGACTTAAGAAGTCATATGTTTGTTGTTACATTGATGCATGTTCAGAGTATTGTGAAATAGATGATAGAAACTGTAACTGGAAATTGTCATTTTCTCATCATGTAGCACTTGTGATATACAATCTTAGTCATTGTTAGATCCAGGTTATCGCCATGAGCATGATTAAAAGTGGTGGCTTATTTTCCCAGTGCTTGTCAGTAATTACGGTGTACATTGTTGTTTGAGGAGTTTGCAAGTACAGTTGCTGAAGCCATACAGGCCAAGCATCAGCAGTAGAAGTGAAACTTGGTGCATTATTGCAGGTTGCGTCGGAAATATTGGAATTCCTCCTTGATGAGAGTGATGAAGTTGTTGAAGTGAGGTGCTCTTGTTGATATCAACTACTAGTTCAAACATTTTTCTCTGAAAATAACTAGAATGAACTGCTCAACCATTTACTTTCCATTTGAGCTGGCATTTGTTAAAAGTGTTTTAATTGTAAATTTTATTCAAAAGTTAACAGTTAAGTACTACTGCTCATAAAAACAGGATTCATTGTAGGAGATACAGTGTTCATGTTGTTTAATGTTTAGCCTACAGAAGTCTTAATGGCAGGCCAGACATGTCATGGTCACGTTACTACAGAGACTACTCAATGACTTCAAATATGACAGTTGCCTTGGCAACAGGAGTGGCTGATGATCACATTTATAACATTGACATGGATTGGCATACCAAACACCATGACATTGCTTGTACCTCGGGTGCCAGTGACCAAAAGCTGTGAAAGAAGGGGAAAGAGAGTTGGGTTATGTGGTTGGATGGACAACCTAATCATTGTGCTGATTTCTGCCATTCACAGTTAGTTATCCAGCTAAGTAATACTGTGCAGGCTTGGCATGTTTCTGCCATTAAACTGGTTTAAACCATCCCGGCAGAAATGGGTTTCTGCCAGAGTTTTACCAAAACATATTATGTACAGCATTAGCAATATGATGGACAAACTTGCTTACTTTTTTACAAAAGGCTCAAAAGGCTCATTTGTTAAGTATTCAGCCATAATTAGTCTTTAGTGTAGAAATGTGTTAAGTAATCAAAATAGCTTCTACGCCTGTGTTTTGACCGTTTTGTTCAACTACATGAACTTTTATAGTCTTATCTTGGCCTTTCCAGGTGCACAGTTTTGATTTGAATTGATGCACTTTTCAAACAACAGCTGGTGTGGTTGGGAATGCACAGGTGTGTTATGGTGTTTGTCTTATGATATACAGAGGAAATCCTGTTTTCCTGAACAAGACAATGAAAACTGTGCTAGAAGGGAGGGACAGGAATAGGGTAACAGTTTATTTGTGATGCGTGTTGGGATGGATGCAGTTTTACAGTAATGATTGTTAATGGGATGTTGTTCTCTACTTGGACAATGAAGGTTATCATACATATTGTCTACAGGTGTGGTACCTGCTGGGTTTGCTCAACTACCTTCGTGGCAGTGACTTCAAGTACAATGCTCAACACTATCTGAAGAAAGGACTGCAGGTACAATGTTTCATAACTAAATACTTCATACAGATACAGCCGGTGCAATTCCGTGATAACATATCATAGATTCTGTTAGGCCACTTTGTAAATTCTGTGTGGCAGATTTTTATCAAATCTGCAATAATTCCATGATCCATTTATAAAATTTATGAGTGAACATTTCTTTAGTAAGTAAGTAAGTAAATATAATATATAAATGTGCACAATGGTCAGAGCAGGCTGAATCTGAGGCGTAGGAAGGACGGAGCTAAGGGGATTGGAAGGCCAGCTGGAAAAGATAGTTTTTAGATGATGGAAGAAAGTAGCAGGGCAGCAGGTGTCCATTCGGAAAGCTGGGAGTAGAGCATTCCAGATTTTAAGGCCTACGACATTGAAGCTGCGGGCGCCAATTGAAGTGTAATGTAATGTAATGTAATGTAGACAACTTATATAGCACTGTAGGCAACACAAGCCGCTTCAAGAGCGCTTTACAATCACAAACTGTCCTGTTGCGCAAATGATATTTTAAATCAATGAGTTTTCAGAAGTGTTCCAATGATGACAGTCGGTGCAGTGAGTCAGGCAGACTGTTCCATGCGCGCGGCGTGACAACAGTAAAGGCGCCATTGGACGAATGGAACGGAAGGCACATTGGTGTTGGACAACCTGAGGCAGTGAGTGGAATGATGAGCATGCACGGCAGAGTATAAGTAAGCAGGCTGGAAGGACTGAAGAGTACCGAAAGTGATTTTGGCTGTTCTGAAATTAATGCGATATTCAATGGGAAGCCAGTGGAGCTTTTGGAGAACTATGTAAACTGGACTGAAAGGAATTTGTGACAACACATGCAAGGTTTTTTGCTTTCAGCAGTTTGGAGATGTTTTTCTGAGTGGTGCCATATAACACAGTATATGCATAGTTAAGGTGAGAGCCAACGAGTGCACAAGCTACCATTTTGGCCATGCCTCAGATATGTAGGAATGGATATGCCATCATGCAAGGATATGACAGTGAATGGATTTAGAGCAGTGACGTGGTTATACATGGCTAGGTGCGACGCTAGTGCGTTATATGCTGTCATGATGTCTGTCTGTCGTTCACAAGTCAGAGTTCTACAAAGATGGCTAAACCTAGGATCGCACAAATAACGCCGTACGATAGCCCAAGGACTCTAGTTTCCTGACGCCAAAGATCTTGGTGAAATTCCAACGGGGTTAGTGTCACCCCCAAGAGGGGCGCCAAATAGAGGCCGGGTGGGTTACATTTGGCAGTTTTTGACCATTATCTCGCCATAGTGCAAGATGTGGAGATAGTTACTATGGAACACTAATTGGAACTCATATACGATACAATACGGTAGACTAACGTGCGCTCAAAAGCTGAAGAGATGGCCAGCTTAATCTAGCGCACGGCCCAGAAACGAAAAATAAGGAAAAAATAAAATAAAAACCGAGTAGCTCAGAAGATACAGTGCAGGCAAAATATGTGCTCTGTCGAATGGTGCTGTTTCCATTGACCTTGAGAGACCCACGGAAGGGGCATGTTTAGGTCACGTGAACCATTTCAATTTTCGTGGGCAGCAACCATATTGTCTCAGTTGCTGTCAACTTCAGTGGCCGGTCATTGTGGTAAACTGGTGAGTGGTGACTGTCATTGGTCACCAGTTTATCACACAGACCATCGACATTATTGTACAGCACGGTTGGGGCTAGGCTCTGCGTTAGCAGCAGCGGAGACTTGTTGACGGTGATAGTCAGAGTTGTACAGTCTGCCTGCAACTTGTGAATGCTCAGCTTCTTGTTGTATTTAGCGTGATGTAACAGGGTGTCTACAACTCCTGGAAGTACTGGAAATACTGGAAATCTCCTGGAATTTGAAATTCCTCCTGGAAATACTGGAAATCTCCTGGATTTTTGTTGATGCTCCTGGAAAAATTTGTAATCAGCAGTGTAATATTTGTACACTCCGGCGCCCAGTAATTGTCAGCTAAAACCGAAAACATGGGAAGTGCTTGGGTAAACAGGATCACTATGATCTCAGGGGTTAGCAACCCTGCCCAGTAATTGTCAGCTAAAAGTGAAAAAGTAAGAAGTGCTTGGGTAAACAGTTAAGATTGTTTTAATTACATTGCTTTGTTTGTGCAGTTATCTGGACTTTTTTATTTCTTTTTGGCCGCTATGTTATAACATAACTGAAATACGAACTCTATTATAGTGTATTTAGCACAGCTTGGATTTCTCTGTATGCATTGCTGAATGCTGTTCATCATTTTTGTTAGTAAAGTAGGATGGATGGCACAGTGATGAGCGTTGGCCGGAGCTCATCATCACATGCTCATACGAAAACATTTCAGAATTCATACTTGTATGTGCATTGATATAGTGCAGCTTGCCATTGCATTGTACGTATAATTGTAATACTAAGGAGGCTCGATAAATGTAAAAAATCTACTGGAAATTTGTTAAATGTGTCCTGGAAATCTCCTGGAAATTTGTTAGGCTGGATTTGTAGACACCCTGTGTAACATTAGGTTTCATTTGTTTTAATGTCATATTACTGACAATTTAAACTGTATTGAATACGTTTTGCTGCTTGAAATGATTTGTCATTTGACTTAAGATTTGAGTTGAATTTATTTAATTTACCTTAATTCATTACCTTAATTAATTTACCTTCCTAGGATTCGTGATTTGGATTTGCTTGGAGAGGTTCGAGATTTGATACATCAATGATGAGGGTTTGATAACTGAGATAGGAGTGGAGCTACGTATAATGTATTGCTATATTACGAGTACTTTATAAGTTTATATATTTAAACAATGTGCTAGCTGCATTTTGTTGAGTAATGAAGTTTTAGGATAGAAAAACTCTCTGAAAGATGCCATGGCTGCTAATATTCTGGGAGTTTTGGTTTTAGTACATTTTGCTGAATATTTTTATGTAGTTGGCCGAGAAATTGCTGTTTGAAGATGTTGAAATTCTTGATCAAATGAAAGAACTAATGGCCGAACTTGGACCAGGTATGTCAAGTCCAGTGTTGCGGTAGTTAACTTTTCCAGAATAATGACTTAAATGTAACTAAATTCCGAGTAACAGTTAATTAATTACCGTATAATAAAATTACTGCAACAGAAGGAGTAGTTAATTTACTATTCACAGTTATTTCTGTTGCATTGTTATTTCTAGTTATGTTTATCTTAGTAATATGCATGCAATAACAGTCTGTGATAGCAGTATTTAAGCTGTTTGTAGTTGCTAATAATAAGCCTTTGCAACAGTTGCGAAACAGCCATACTGTAAGCATTTATCACTTTGACCCGTGATAGCTTAATGATCAGTAACACATAAATGTTTTTGTAAGTCACAGGCAGACGTTACAATAGCCTAACAAGCCGAATGTCGGCAGTTGTCATTCAGTAACTGGGTTTAGGCAGTAACTAAGGAGTAGTTAATATAAAAAGAGATGTAGTGCAGTTATATAGTAAGCATTAATTAACTACCATAACGTGTTATGATGCATAAAAGTTAATTGATTAATAGTAATTAACTAGTAAAATAATTAATTGCTGTAACACATTACTAGTAAGTAAAGCCTAACTTGCCTTCGTGGCCGAGTAGTTAACGCACTCGGCCGCCATGTGCAGTAGAGCGTGACGCGCTCAGTGGCCAGGGTTCAACTCGGCCCGGGCGCGTCCACCTACCAAAGAATTATTTCTCATAATTTCTTTGCACATGATGAACAGGGAGTTAATCCCGGGCAGGTAAGAGGGTTTGACGGTGTCCTATGACCGTTGCTGATGCCTTGATTAGCAGCGTCAAGATATCAGCCGCGCTGACGTGAGAGCCGAAGCGAATAGATGTGGCTAAGCCCACTGGCTAGGTGCTGAAGAAGTGTCAGTCAGGTGGCCAGGTGCTGAAGTGCCAGTCAGAGCTGGAGCTGAATAAGTGCCAGTCTGGGCTTAGCCAGACAGTAGGCCACGCCTAGATAGGGCGCGCTTAGAAATACCTGACAAGCTGCTCGCGTCTACTCAAGCCTTCCTCCACCCTACATAACTCGCACATACACCACACACACCTACCAATTCCCCTCCTCTCCCTGGGCTGGCGCATTGGACCGATATAAAGCTCTCAGCGCTGGGGTCCAGAGTAGGCTGGACCCCTGTCCGCAATAACGAATGAACGAACGAAGTAAGGCCTAGCACTAGTCATGTCTTATCAACACATCCAGTGTCAGAACCGTTCTGTATAGTCGTGCACTACATGACGAGGTGCAATTAACACTTGTAAGTAAATATCATATTGTTGAGTTAAAGAACAACTTAGCAAAAGTACTTGGCAAATGCTTGAAACATGCATTTAAAGATAGGCCAGTGTAGCAATGAAGTGAGTGCAGTAAATTTATAGCCGCTAAATCTGTATATACTATCTGTTCTTTCTTGTAGACTCACAACACTGCAACTTGTCTACTTGTACATTGCATATTTTCAGGGAATGATGTGTATTCTGTTTAGTTTAGGGAAGATACTTATTTGTTAATAAAATGCTGCATACCTTACATTGAATTTAACCTTAATTTTTACCCATTTCATACACTCATACTAGTTGACAACTGTGCATGTTATCAGCTGTCTAACGTCCTGCACTCAATTTTAATGTTGTTTTTTATCAATCGTCTTAAAGTAAATGGTCTTTCCTGTGGATATTAGTTAATATTTCATTAGGCCTCACTTGTAACAGATAGAAATTGGATATTAAGACAGCGTTGCTGAAAGTGTACGGCTGAGGTTGTGTTGTGTGCAGGTGATGTTAACAGTGACAGTGATGATGACAATGTTAATGTGGATGATGAAATGAATGGTGAAGATGTCATAGAGTCTGACATGAGTGATGATGATACCCAGGCAGATAGTCATCGGCAAGATTCATCAACGACTGTTTCCGCTGCTCTGAGTTGACGCTACGTGAATACAAAGTGCATTTCACACTTGCCACAGTCATCAGCTGATGTGAGCCTGCGGTCCCGTCTCACTGGATTCGGTCATTCTGGCTGTTGGCCTGTTATTAACAAGAGCTGAGCAACTGTTGGGATGCTCAACTGTGATATCAGATATGATGCGATATGATATGGCATATTTGGGTGTGCTAAAAAGCTGATGGGAGGGCCAGCTTAATTTAGTGCATGGCACCAAAAAACGGGAAAAAAGAAGAAACTAAAATAACTGGTTAGCTCAGAAGAAACGGTCCGGGTGATAGTTTGTGAAGGCAATGGTGCCACAAGAGCCAAAAGTTTTCATATAAGTCCATCGTCTGCCTCTGAGGGAGGTCTCCCTTTCTGTGAGTGGATCTAGACCTCATGTAGGAAAAAGTAGCTGTCGTCTGTGGTAACCAGCTCAGTTCATTCAGGCATTTAGCCACTGTACACCAACATCGCACAAAGTGTACAGGGTATTTATTAGTCGTAATATTGCCACGGTTAGCGAAAACTTCAGCACATGATAACATAGCTTTATCTGTGTACCTAACACTGGTTGGAAGTGACGTTATTACTAGCCCGCCTAATGGGCCAGTATTGTTTTGCTCGCTGGCCTCTGTCGCACTCCATGGTGGCGCCAAGTAACTCGCCAGGGGGCGTCACGTGACGGCAGGCCAGTAATGTTACTTCCCATTAGGATGACACCTTGTTTATTAACCAGGAGCGCAGACTACTGGTATCCATGCCTGCCGTCTTGTAGCCTACTGTTATCTCGATAACGTAAGTGAACTTTCTAATTACACAAACATCGTGTGATATTTCTGTGACAACTGGACTGCATATATTAAATATGAAGCATAATAAAACAACCTGTCTGCAATAAGTTGACTTGCTAGAGAAATGAAAAATGGTTCTTAAGAAGCTAGTAATAGTAATTGTACGCATGCGTACAATGTAGCTTGATCATGTGCCATAGCTAAGGACTAACTTTTGACCAATGTAAATCAGGGGTTCCCAACTACGGGGGTTTCACCCTAAGGGAATCGAGGGGAATTGGGTCCACAGATTTAGCTGAAATAATTCAAATCATTGTCTAGCTGGGCTTTAATGTCACCAGTGTACTGATGCCAAATGCCATGTAGCGCATAACGGAGATGATCTGACACACTTTTATCACTAATAATGTATGACGTTTCATTGCGTAATGACCCATATCATTTAGAATGCATCTTTTGAGTCTGACATCTTCGTGAAGTTTAGACTGACATATAAGAAAAAGGGCGCTTGGGGCAAAAAGGCTGGGAGCCATTGGTGTAAATTCATAGGTCACATAGGAAAATGCCAGTGCTCAAAGCTCTTTAATACATATATCACGTTATGCAACGTATTTCTCACTATAAGTACAAACTATTAAAGAAAACTAGATTTTCACAATAAAAAAAGTCTGCTTAGAACTGTACACATTGTAACTGAACATAAGCATGAGAAATCGGTTGACGTGTGTCAGAAAAGATTGCTCGTAACCAATGCCGCTTTTAGGATCCCAGCATATATGAAGCGGCGCATTTTTACACGACAAACAAACTTCAAAGTTGAGGACCGCAAACCAGATTCAGCAAATGGGCAGCCAGGGATGCGGAGTCGGAGCCCCGGAGTCTGGATTCTAGCCCAGGGCCCGAGTCAGAGTCCTGATTTTTTAAAATCCCAGAGTCGGAGTTGGAGTCCTGCCAAAAAAGAGGACTGCTTTTGCATTTTTATGTATTTGTTGCAGTGCCGTATAATTTTTGTGCAACTGGCATGGACATATGCTAGTACTGGTAATTTAAATTTTGTTTGTGCAATATTGTGCACTGTTTTAGAGCATATGACTGAAATGAGGTTTAAATAACTTCGTAATAATACAGGATTATTATTTTTTAAATCTTGTCTGTCTGCAATGTTCACTGAGTACAGTGTCACAATCACACAAGTTCAGGAGTTGGTGTCCGACTTTAACCTGGAGTCGGAGTCTGGGGATTTTTAAGGGCTGAAGTCGGGAGTCCCATTTTTTAAACCCTGGAGTCGGACTGTCACAAAAAATGAGGATTCCGCATCCCTGCGGGCAGCACAGTCACTGAAACTTTGGTATTCCGCTGTGGGGTAATGAAATGGACGAACTGCATTACACAGTTAGATAAACTAGGCATTTATAGAGTTAATTCAGTACACTAGAGTACAGCATAAGCAAAGCTGTGCAGTGCTTATTGGAGCGTTATACACATGGACATGTAAGCTGATCAAATGTAATAAATAAGCAGCGTTGAAAATACAGAAGTACAACAAATAGCCTAAACATTGTTGAAAATAGTTGCAGGGCTGTGCGTCTTGATGCATCAACCCGTCAAGATGCTTAACTGAAAATAACTGAAATTTGGAATATCAGGTACAGCACCGGATTTACAAACGCGGGGGCTCTCTTCAATAAAAAATGTGGGCTGAGGACCTAACCCTTCCTTTTACTATCAGCTGTTTGCGATGTCCTGCTTTTCAGAATGTAGGACCTTAAATTTGTGGGGCCCTGTTCGGCCGAAGCCTGAACATTAACTCCGACCATATACACAGTGTTTCAGAAAAAAAACATCCACTCATATTATTGGCTATAAGTTGAGGAATAGTTGTCTGATTTTAATAATTTTTGGCATCAAAATTCCTCACATAATTTGATATCGCAAGACAGCTTAGTTGTCCACCTCACCTAACTAATGTGTCTACACTGCCTTGTAAAACTTATCGCACGAGTTTGTCGCCATACATTACAAACACGCCTTGTTTTGTGACAAAAAGTTACGTTCCACAATTCATTAAATGTGAAAATGTTCACTAACACATACAGGAAATGTTGATTTGCTGCTGCTATTTTGTTCGGTGTCACTGTTTGCAGTAAGTTTTACACAAAATGCGTTATAACGCTTCACAACGGCTGCATGTGACTGAAAGAGTCAAAGAACACTGAAAACAGTCACTAAGCATCACTGGCAAAGAATATATAATGTATATCAGTAAACACGATGGAAACAGTTGTTGACTGTTGAAAACTGTTGTTTCAACAGTTAGTGAAATTTCATGCCAAAAGTCCACAACCTGTAGGCCTATGGGAAAGTATGTGATGTACGGGCAGTACGGCGACAAAACTCGTGCGATAAGTTTAACAAGGTAGTGTAGACACACTAGTTAGGTGAGGTGGACAACTAAGCTGTCATGCGATGTCAAATTATGTGAGGAATTTTGGTGTCAAAAAATATTAAAATCAGACAACTATTCCTGAACTTATAGCCAATAATATGAGTGGGTGTAGATCTTATATTTAGTATGCTATGTTTGTGTTTTTTTATTGTACTGTTTTATTGTGCTGCCTTGTGCGTATTAAATGACGGGACAGGACGCTGTACCGTCATAGCCCTAACACAGTGACCAGCACACTTATTCAGATGTTTCTCATACTAGGCCTACACTGCAGTGATGACGAAGAAACCAGACGTTGTAGGAGTGCCTGAAGATGACGTCTGTATGGAGTTTAAGTCTTCTGATCAACTACCACCCACACTGTACATTTACAAACATACATGACAACGTTACGCATGTAGGCCATGCAACTTCCGAATCAGGGGCGTAGTCGAGTTTTGCTAGCTGGGGTCCAGTATAGTGAGTCTGGGGACAGAATTCCCCCACTGGCCGGTCCAGGGACAAAGCCCCGGTAGGGGTCTGGGGCCGCGAAGTCCCCCAGAAGCTGACGATGTTTTGTGAATTGTGTAATTATAGATTTTAAGCAATTACGATTCATAAAACATACTGTAATGTGCAGCGGGGGTAGCCTATCCCCTACGTCAACAATTTTTCATCGGACTTATGAAAATGTCAAGTCACCCTTGTGGTGGCTGGGGAGGGGGGTCCGGTGCAGACTCCTGGCCTGTTCCGAATTATAACACAATTTGTAACAACGACGTGGATGCCGTCTCGACCAATACACTATTGTTGAATGTCTACCTGATAAATTGATTCTCACGTACGAGACTGTGATGCAGCTGTCCCATCAAGGTTTTATCTACAGGATTGTAGCAGGGCAAAGTGTTGTTAAGACTTACTACTCAGAGGTCAATTTTGTTTGTTTGGCCTCAAAGGAGCGACATGTTGCGATGAAGGCGAATTTCGATCGGCTGTTATCTCACCTAGTCTAGATATAAAACTCCAGAAACTAAATTTACGAATTTTAGAACATAATCGGCGTGGGCGTATCCCCTGCGCATTATTCTGATATAACTTCCACTGTTTCTGCGCGCCTACATACTGCTTTATTTCGCTTAACAAAACGTATACAATCTATGCTGTTCTGATATTGTATAGGCCTACTGCAGTTGCCTACTACTAGTACTAGGCGGCTAGGCCTATACATCTACATCACACAACTCACCGATAATTATGATAATGATGACAACGATGACGCCAATTAGGATTATCCACATCTGCAACAGTTACAGCATTAACTATCAGAGTCATTTGGTCTGACATTGAACAACGCCGTGTGAAAATTTTGAATTGGTTGATATAGGCCAACAGGCAGCTTTTTGTACTTTTATGTACGATTTCATAATAAATATATATATAGTGACTAAAAACACCATGCACGGGCTATTATGTGTCTATAAAGCTCAAGTTTCTTAAAATTCATTTCGTTGTTGTGAAACACTCGCAGCACAGAAGTGCACTACAACGGATTTTTGTGGGAAAATAGGCCTAGGCTGTGTGACACGTGATTGGGGTAGAAGTTAGAACTCAGAGGGGAAGGGACTGACGGAAAAACGGAAGGGGAAATCTGGTCCCCCTCCAACTTTACAACCTTGGTTACACCGATGCATGGGAGTGTGGACAATCGTGTAGTTGTCGCTGGAGTGGGTATATTGTGCGCTGACACAGTGTACATTCTACCTGGAGCCAACACATCGGTAGGCCTATGGAGAGATTCGAAATTTGTCGCCTGCATGTTCATGCAGCGGAGTTTAAATTCAATTGTTCATTATCATGAATACGTAGTAGGCCTATACTAACTACTACAGTTCTTGCAAGCAGTGATAGATGACCATGATGATGAAGGTGATTGGGTGAATGATGATGATGATAATAATAATAATAATAATATCAACGTCTTGTAGTAGACTATAGAGGTCACTCGAGAGCGGCTCAAGACGATTCGCGTTAACGACGAAGACGAGTAGACACATTCCTTGCCGTCAGTGGTTGTCATATCACTCATTCATAAGAACAACGAGGTAAAATAATTATACCAAATATACTTAATATACTTTTTATTTATCAAGTATTTTTGATTATACTTTTTAATGTCTAACCCGATTGCAAACCATCGTCACTCATTAAGTAGAAAATAATTATCCAAGTAGATCAACGGTTATGGTCACTTGCTGACGACCATAGTCTAAATGACACAAGCTTTTATCTTCGCAAAGCAGAGGTTATCAAATGCTTGGAATTTATCATTCATTCTGCCTGTGAGGAGAATTTTAAAGAAATCTGTAGGCCTATACTGATTTTCACGAAAATTTTGACAATTGATTCGCCTTACTATAAGGAACAATTTGTTAGATTTTGGGGCCCATCCTTTTGAATTTTGATTTTGCTCCCATGAGCGCCCGAGGCTACTTAATTTAGCCCGGTTGTCCATGTTGTCGAATGCCCTTAGATTCTTGTTATATCGTTTGAATCACGTAACATGACTAATTATGGACGCGCGTAAATGTAATATGCTGGACACACATGAATTAATAATTTCTTGCAAATACAGGACTTTCTTTGAGGCTTCACGGAGGACTGAACTCTCTGAGCACTTACTAGTCTACCAATAACAAAATGGCGCCCTGAAACAGTGTAAGGCATCGACACAGTGAAATAACTCGGTTTAATCCAACAGCTGACTTCGACTATTGAATTGCAAGTTAACTTAGGCCAACATGTTTACGCTTTATCTATTCTAGAAGATGTGTTGACGTACCTTGAGATTCTTCCACCAATATTTACGTCTGAGTTGAGTAGTTCTCGCCTGAAACTGTCTCGCACCATCTTCCAGGTTTTCTGCGATAGACATAAAAGTTGGCAAAATTTTAAGCGTACAGCAGACATACGCAAATCACACACTCGCACGGTAGTGCGAGAGTGTTGTAAGGACGACGATCAATGTCAATGGGAAAGGCCAAAATTTGACCCCCCGTCACCCCTAAACCCCTAAACCGATCGTCACCGAAATTTACCTACGTGATTACGTCGTGGATATCTACCATCCTGCAAAATTTCATCCAGATCGGATAAGGGG
>Ga0209780_1001101_pt1 | contig 16994 bp, 9 predicted proteins | sample WorMetexBAHAMAS2_FD_187384 | JGI IMG/M metagenome (GOLD analysis project Ga0209780, IMG submission 187384) | Marine gutless worms symbiont microbial communities from Max Planck institute for Marine Microbiology, Germany - Inanidrilus exumae... | ecosystem: Host-associated > Annelida > Digestive...
CTATTATTGTTATATTTTTTTTAGTTATCTTATGCCAAGAATTAATACCTATTAAAATATAATATTTATAATATAGTTCTACCTTAAAGGCGCAATATGACCTGAATCGTGTTGAAAGCGCCGTTAAACCCCAACCAACCATTGTATGACATTCTTGCTGGTAAAATTTGATAAGAACCTAATGCAAAGTTTTCGTAACCTTCAGCTTGTGCTGATGTCCTATGTGCACGTGTTTGTGATGAATGTTATACAGAGAACATCTCCGTCTTCTTGAGTGTAATGTTGTAAGAATGATTGAAATAAGACACAGTGGAATAACACGTGATTCCTGAATTGATTTAAAATTGCACCTTTACATTAAGCAATTGTGATTAAAGTGCACATTTTATGTTGATTATACATTATGACATAATCTGATAAAATTCAGTGTCGTCGCATTGTTAGTTGCATGTACTGCGTTGTGAGTGGAATTGCAGAGTTTTGCACAGCATTTTGCATACTGTTGTGTTACTTTCACTTAAACGTTTTGTCAAACAAAACACTTCTGTTAAGTTTAAGAAACTGCTTATACGAAGCCAGTTGCATGCATACTTAAACAGTTTTTAAGTTTTAGGAAGTAACTCAGTGTCAAATTAGTATTAATCTTGCAAACTCAGCTGTCTGGTTTCACGAAATACTCATAAGTTGTTTTAATATAAGTTTTACTTGGTTTTAAAAGTTACAATTAGTTTTACTCCTGCCATGCTTTGACGCTTTTGATTAGCTGTCAGAATTGCTTTAGCAGTTGCGGAGGTTTCTGTCTGATGCACGTTTTGGATTCCAGTTTGACTTGAGATAACTGCAGAGAAAAAAATGTAAACAGAAGCCAAGAGAGAAAACGTTTCTAGAAAGAGTTTTACGTAGAAATAAAGTGTTTATTGAACAGCTGCATGATGACGTGACTGCAGTTAAAATTACTTACTTGTTGCCCGAATTATGTAGGAGTAAGTTAGAGCGTTTTGTACGACGAAACTGAGTGAGATTTTGTCACAGAATGGTTGAGAGTTGAGAGTTGTTCGTTGTCAGGTTGCCGTGGCTGATGCACGACAGAAGTCAGTAAAGTTCGGAGCACTGCGGATCGGTCAGACGATGAAAAAGATCGTTCCAATCGTGAACAACAGCGCTGCGCCATTGACCTTCAATGTGACCTTGAACCCTGTGACGTCAGCATTGCAAGAACCCGGAGTAGTTCGTTTACTGCCTAGTGAGCAGCCGATCACGCTACAGGCGAAGGGAGGAATGGCAAAGGTGGAAGTCATGTTGGCTCCTAAAAGCAGGATCTCTCAGTTTTCAGAAGAGGTAATACCCACGTATGCTGGGTTCGTTTCTCTACAAGACTGATCTTCACTAGAATTTTTATCATTACTGCACTTGTTGGCCCACCCGGCATCACATGCCAAAGGGCTTGTGTTTTGCTGATGTCACTTTCTTTCTTTGTAATGTTCGCCATGGAGACCAATTATCTTAGAATGTCCTGGATCGATCTTCACAAGATTTTCATTCTGACCTTCTTTTTGTGATCGCTCAAGGTATGTTGCTATGCTATGACAAAAATTTTCAATCTTATTTTCTAAACTGAAATGAATTCATGAAAGGATGCAAATTTGCTGATGACGATGTTATCTGCATGGCAAATTGCTAGCTGGAGGGCAAGGTCAACAATTGTTTTACAACAGAATCCGAACTTTGTAGAAATGCTGGACCAAGTGCATTTCAGTTTCAGGAGTCAGTGTTGAAAAGTGACAAAATATGATGTAGATATCTTGTGACTAACTGTGTCAGTCTAAGTACTTTTTGAACGCCCCTTGTGCAAGCTGGGGTTTGCCATGCATTTTTGTTTAATCGTATTCGCCAGATGGCGCCTATAGTCGATGCAGATGCCAAGAGCTTGGGTAGCGCCATCGAGGCTGTGTGCCTGGCGGGCTCACGCTGGGCTTTGCTACGCGTCTACTTTTGACTATTGTTGTCGTCGAGGTAGATGAACTCTGTTGTTTCATTGCGCTGTATACAGGTTCAGCTGGAGTGTGCCGGCCTGTTGCAGACACTGTTCGTAGTGACTGGCTCCTGCCAAGGTCTCGAGATCGGACTTGATGTCGAGTCCGTTTCTTTCGGGGCAGTTGTTCAGAACAGTTCAAGTACTCGCCAGTTCATTCTCAACAACACTGGCGACATTGGAGCCAGGTTCATTTCTTTCAGTCTTAGCTTCTTTTCTGCACCGCCCAGTGGGCGAAATTTGTGTCTGCAGACTAGTTGCAGACTCATTCGTATTCATTTATCTATACTACACGTCTCTTTATACGTACTGCATTGTTTCATTCTTATGTTATGCCTCCAAAAGAGCTAGCCACTTTTTCTTATACATACCCCACAAAAACTCTCTTTTAATGATAAAGTATGATCTATCGATTTCTTGTCGCTTGCCTTTTCTTAGCTTAGTACAGCTACATCAGCAAACGGGTAGTGCAAAAAATTGGCCCACCCAAGAAACCTGCTACGCACTTCCGCGAAAAATTCCTTTTATTAATGCGCTACAACCTTTTTATGGGTGTCAACAAAATGTGCATACAAATATTACGGTTACTGTGTCGGTTAGGGTTAGTGTTTCGGTTAGGGTCAGTTTAGTTTGTCTTGTTAGCGGTAATAGTTTGGTTGCGTTATGTATCGCCATCTGGTGAATGAAATCGACGATCTGGCACGGTAGCCTGTACCAGCGACCAATCAATGGCCAGGATTCATATATTAATATGAATTAGTCCGCAACTAGTCTGCAGAAAAAACACGTCGCGCCCAGTGGCACCACTCATTCGTTTGTTTGTTCGTTATTGTGGTCCGGGGTCCAGCCTACTCTGGACCGCAGCGCTGAGACCTTTATGTTGGTCCAATCCAATGCGCTAGCCCAGGGAGAGGAGGAATTGGTAGGTGTGTGCGACGTGTGTGCACGAAGTGTAGGGTGAAGAAAGGCTTAAGTAGAGGCGAACAGCTTGTCGAGTATTTAGCAAGCGCGCCCCCTTAGGCGTGGCCTACTGTCTGGCTAAGCCCGGACTGGCACTTATTCAGCATCGGCCACCTAACTGACACTTTTTCAGCACCAGCTAGAGAACTTTGCCATATCTATCTGCTTTGGCTCACGTCAGCACGGCTAATACCTTGACGCTGCTGATCAAGGCATCAACAACGGTCACAGTTTATGGAGGACACCGTAGAACCCTTTTTTGGCGCCGCTACTGCGGCATATTTGATACCATGGATTTTATGCAATTCAGCGCATATATTTCTTTGATTTTCTGAACAACATGTAGAGATGGGGAACTGTGTTGTCTAGTGTTAATGGGGAACTGGCAAAGGCGTTTTGCACCGATATTACAATGTTTCTGACGCGTTGATCTTGATTTCCAGTTTGATATAGGCCGACTTACTGTGTTATTGTGGTTTCTCAGAGTATGAAGATGCGGCGCGTGGTTTGGTGTGTTAAATGGCGTTGCAGGTTTAAGTGGGATGTGAGCAAGCTTGCAGCTGACTTCTCTCTGTCACCAGTTGAAGGCTACGTCTCTGCGGGAATGGATGTCCCGTTTGATATCGTCTACAATCCAAAAGATGTTAGCAACGACCTTCGGAGTGAGGTTAGTAATTTTTCATTGTCCAATCTTCTCAACATTATGCTTTTCTATTATTGCTTTCCGGCGTATAAAGGAGAATATATTACACAGCAGTTTGTAAATATAAGCAAACGTTAGCGGCTGAATTGGCATGTTGTAGCGAATCTGTTAAAAGCTGTATATATTAACAGTTTAAACCGGGACAATAACACGATTATTTTTTGTGGGCGCATTGTATATTACATGCTCCATTTGTCCGGGCTGTCAGCAAAATCTCATGAGCTATATGCAGAATAATAAAGAACATAATCGGCTTTAATAAGGAAAATAATCAACTTTTAGTAAAAACTGCATGCGTTATTGTCATAACTACAGACGTCATTCATAGTGTTGGTGACTGTGTTTTCTTTTAATTAAGAAACAACAGTAGTGAGTTGCAGTGATCAATGCAGCATCTTTACTGCCGTGTATGTTTATGTACGACATGCTTGCTGGACGAATATCAGACAGCAAACATCGTAATACACACAGCGGTGAAGGTGCTGCATTGATCACTGCAACTCACTGCTATTATTCTTTTAATTGAAAGTAAACACTCTCACCAACACTACAAAATACGTCTGCAGTGATGACAATGACACGTGCGGGTTTTAATGACAGTTTATAATTTTAATAGCAGTCGATAATTATCAGATGTAATTTGAAATTATTTCTTTATTATTCTCGCGGTTTCTGTTTTGCTGACAACTCTTGTGCAGTACCTGAATTATTACCCACGCCGACGGCAGTTGCGGGAGTAGGTTTTCACTGGCGTTTGTCTGTCTGTCTATATGCATGATATTACAAAACCGATGCAGCTCACCGAACTTGACATCGATGATGTTCCGTGATGAATCCTGGAAACCCGTTTACTTTGGGGTCAAAAGGTCAATGGTCGAGGTCTTTTCTTTCTGGCTTTCTTTATTTCTTTATTGTAGGCAGAGGTCCAGCCTACTTATGTACCTTTGAGACTGCATAATGGCCCAGTGCGCTAGCTCAGGGACAAAAAGGGAATTGGTAGGTGTGTACGAATCTATGCGTGATGTGCGGGAAGGCGGGGTTAAGTAGGAAGTGAACAGGTTGTCGGTTATTTATAGTACGCCCCTCTAGACGTGGCCTACGGTCTGGCTTAGCCCTGACTGGTGCTGTGTGCTGCACCAGCCAGTGGCCAGCCAAGTCTATTTGCTTCAGCTCACGCCAGCGCGGCCAACACATTGACGCTGCTAATCAAGGTGCCAGCAGCAGTCACAGTTTATAGAGGACACCGTCGAACCCTTTTTTCCCTGCCCGGGATTATCTCCCTGTTTATCATGTGCATAGGAATTATTTGAAATAATCCTTTGGTAGGCGGATGCGTGGGCTGAGTCGAACCCCAGTCACTGAGCGCATCACGCTCTACTGCACATGGTGCCCGAGTGCTTTGACTGCTGGGCTAAGTGGGCAGGTCAAGGTCAAGGTCAAGGTCACGAGGCACAAAAAACAGTGCCGGCATGGGTTTTTGCACTCTTGTGAGTGCCGGCTTCGTCCAGTATTCTTACTGTAACGCGTGTGAGTCGTTAGTGATGTGTGAAGAAGTGTATGGCTGAAGTTGCTTGCATGTGCCAGAAAAGTTGCACTTTTCGCTGAGAATATCCAAGCAGTGGCGGAGTCAGGTCGAGGCGGGATGAGTCACTTCGTGCAGGTCTTGAAACTCGGCTGTGCGTGACGTTCAAAGCCTTCTGTCTGAGCGTTTCTCTGAGTTGGTCTGTGTGACCTGCGTGTCAGGTGCTGCGCTGTCACGTCGAAGGCTTGTCGAGACCACTGCGGCTGACCGTCACTGGGACGTGCGTTGGCGCACCTGCGTCACGTGACGTCTACCACGTGACCACGAGCGTGCGTCAGCGCGAAACCAGGACTCTGCCGGTGTCAAATCAGACGAGTAGCGTCACGTACAACCTGCGACCGGTGATCGACGGCACGGAGCACTTCAGTGGACCGGAGACACTGACCGTACCGCCTTCCAGCACTCGCAACTATGATCTCAGCTACCATCCACTCACGATGACGACGGACGGAAAGAAACACACGGTACACAGTCACTCACACCGGACATTTGTTCACTACATTGTGTTGCGTGGTGGAGCTGCGGCAGGGCGTTCGACTTGCGATTGACAGGTCGCAGGTTTAATTCCCAGTCGGTCTGTTTTCACGTAACATACACGTAGATCAACCCAGCCTTGCGTCCCTTCAGGGTCGCTAAATCGAGTACATGCTTCGGCTGGAGGTAAAGGCGGGAATCTTACCTCTGCCGGGTGGCAGGCAACACTGTGTGATGCCTTATGGCATGTGAGTTTCCCGTAGCAGTAAGGCTAAGTTGTTGCTAACTGCTGTATACTGTTAACTTACTAATATGATACAATACCAATACAAATAAAAACGTATATAAGCTATAGCGCCATAATTCGTTAAAAACAAGTCAGAGGCGCTGTTGTTTGGTCCGCAATGGTGGAAAATAGGTGAGTCTTAAGTTTGGTTTAAATGTGCAGTAGTTAATACAGGCAGTAACGCTAACAGGCAGACTGTTCCAAATTCCAGGGGCTGCTACAGCAAACGCACGAGATGCAGTTACAGTATCAGTTCTAGGTTGATGCAGTAAATGTCTGTCAGAAGAGCGGAGTGATCATACTGGTGCAGATTCGTGTATAAGTTCGGCAAGGAAGCAGGTTGTTGTGTACGGAGAGTTCGATGTGTGATTGTTGCGATCTTGTATGTTATCCTTTTTGTGACTGTAACCAATGAAGCATATGGTACATTGCGCACGAGCGAGTGAGTTCTGGATGCGCTGTAGTCGCTGGACATTCTTAGCAGAAACGTCGTACAACAGTGCATTACAATAGTCCAGATGTGCGTTCACAATAGCACATGCCAGCACTTTTACACCTTCTCAAGCCTGTTTTCACTGCTTTATAGTTTTTTCTCCAGCGGGGGTTTGGGGAGGGGGTATCCCCCTCCCCTATAGGGGATGGGTCTGGGGAGGAGGCATTGCCCCACCCCAGAAAAGTTTTCGATTTTGAGTCTGAAAATGGCGACTTTTAGTGCATTCTGGGCGCTTGCCCACGTGGCCCTCCGGCCCCCCTTGGATCCGCCACTGACACGGGTTAGGGGTGGCACCATCTGGTGAACGCTTACGAAGAAAAGGCAGGCATGGTGTAATTTGCAGGTAAAACTGTGTGGTCAATGTCTGAGCGCTTTGAGACTATGCATAGTATAAATGGCGCTATATAAATACTCTTTTTTCCCTTTCCTTGCTGTGTCGGCAGGCTTTTCATGTCATTATTGATTACGCTGTAATCTGGGCACTTTAAAATGCAGATGGAAATGTGGCATTCAGTTCACTAGTAGAGCTTTAGTTGAAAATGTATGCTTTAGCAATCTAAATACGATTGATTGCTAGCAGTGATGGGAAGTAATTAACTATTACTAGTTAACTGTCGTAGTTTAACTATTTTTACATCGTTAAAAAGCAGTTATTAACTACTTCTAGAAAAGCAGTTAGTAAATAGTAGTTTACTGCTTTCAAAAGTAGTTAGTAAGTACATGTACTACAGTTTGTAACTAGTTTTTGACCAGTTGTCTAACTTGTTAATAATTCTACCATTGTACTGTGCTTATTGGTTTTTGGTACAGACTGTTCTTCTGACGGCAGTGATTAATGATGACTGAATCTGCATGTCATTTAAACAGTTGAGTGGTGTGAAATTTGAGTTAATAGATCTTTAGTACTAACTGTTGATGACGCAGAGATTAGTAGTGATCAGTAACAAAAGTTTGTAGTAAAAGTAGTAATAACTAATATGCAGTTTTTGAAAAATGAAAAGTAATTACCGGTAATGACTACTTTTGTAAAAGTATTGTAACAGTAATTAATAACTGCTTTTTACTGAATAGTTAATCATTTTTAAGATACTACTACACATTGCTGATTGGCATTGATTGCTAGTATGGTATCACATTGTTATGTAACAGCTTTACGTTCTTGTTTAAGACCCTGATTGAAATAAAGACGATATGAAATGCTTCTGCAGGGTAGTGTGTTTTTTCCACTTCCCGACGGTCAGGGTTTGATGTACTACGTGTCGGGCACAGCTGAGGCGCCAAAACCAAACGGCAAAGTGTCGCGCGACGTTCCGTGCAAAACCACGTTCACAGAGTCGCTTGCTGTGCAGAACTGGCTCAAGAAGTCACAAAGGTCACTCGTCTGCCTCACTCGCTCAACTTCTTTGTGTTACTGCGTTGGATGGTTGGTTGGTTGGTTAGTTGTTGGTTCTTGTGAAAAATCCACTGAATTTAGTCACAGAGTTACATTCACTGTTTACATCCTTTATTATCCACACATGCCGATAGGCAAGGTGTGGATGTATCGGCTACTGTTTGTGTATTTGTTTTTACGGTTACGGATTTGTCCGCCGAGGCACGGCGGTTTATCGACGTCCAAGGCAGGGAATCTCCCATTTTTGTGAACTTTGCTCCCCAGAAATCCAAAATCAGACGAACTGGCCAGCGCGCGAGCCCCGCATGGATACATTACTGTCGAGATGCGCCGACGTAAGCGTCACGCTAGAGATGCTCCGTTCGTGACCTAGAATCGGCATGTGTGGATATACGTTAGTCCCCGAAGACGGACGTACTTGTTGTTTTGGTTATTGAAAATCACTCACAAACCGTTTTAACCTGGGATAGCTGCTGGTTGTTGTTAACTTGTTGTTTTTATTTCTTCTTCTGTTTGTTGCAAACCTCTTTTGTGCAGAATTGAACAAAACTGTTTTGATGTCCTATCTAACACCACCCCTACTCCACTATGTCTCCGTGGATGTTCCCTATTGTCTGATTCTTTCTACCTACACGTAGCATTTACAGTCAGCGTGACTGCAGTTAACTGTACCGTGACCTTGAAGTATATTTTTGCACTTACGTCACGTTAATGAAAATTTTTTGTTTTACTACTACTACTACTACTACCTTTATAATTGTACAACCTTCAATTCAGTCAGTGTCAACTTTGCATTTTACATGTTGAAGCCATATCAGTGTTGTTTTCCCAGTCACCAAAGTAACTGGTTCCAATCTCGACAGTTGTTGTTGTATTCTTTCAAACTAAACAATCTGACCATGTTCATTTCAGTTCTGTTAAGCTTGACTTCGTGCTTTATTTTCATTGCCCTGTCTCTCTACCACAGAAAAGACAGCTGCTCGTACAAGATGCATATGCTTTGCCTTTCATTACTAATGAAAATTCTGAGAATCCTTTCTGAGTTAATGTCGACAGTACGGTACTCATGAATCGTTTTCCAGGCATTTCTGATCCTTACCTTTATCGTCTGCATCCAACATGTCACCTACATAGCAGAACTTATCTACCATTGCAAGTGACACCCAATTATCAGTATCAATTTAAACAACATGTCGCCCCTTGGGCAAACAATTATGTTGTTCTATTTTCCGCTGTCAATCAAAGTATAAAACTTCATGTATCCTTATTGAGATCCATATCTACTCCATAATTAAATCTTTCTTTCCCAAGCTATGTCTTGCGCAGATTTTACGTAGAAATTTATTCACAACTTTCGGCAAATCCGTCTGACAGACAGACGAACCGACAAACAGATTGGGGCAGAAATATAATATCCCTGACACAGGTAATAGAGCAGGTTGTGGATCCTCCACTTTAGATACAGAGAATAAGTGGTGTGCAGTATGCTAGCCTTGATCACAGATGAGAGAGCTTGTGTACTGTGTTGTTTTTGCAAAGGTTTCGAGTGAAGATTGAATACATTAAACCGGAGAAGCTTGACGCTGGTACGACGATCAAGGGACTTGACTACATTGATGTACCTAGACTAGCAACACGTGACTATAAACTAACGTTTCACTCATACAAGGAATGCCAACCACTCGTTAAGGTATTCAACTCATCAGAACTTTGTTTATCTACAACATTTTGTTTACTAGTAATAAATTAATAATAATAGTCATAGTATAATGATGTCATATCTGTATCGCATCATAAATTACAGCTTGATTGTGCACGTGTATAAACTTTTCTTCCCTATGTCATGAATGACAGCGTTTCAGCGTTTTATTGTTATACTAGTCTGGCTCAAATACAGTTTTTTGCTTCGTGATAGATTGAGTGTACTTGTTCAATTTCTTGATTTTTTTGACTTTATCGTCTGAAAGTTCTTCTAGATTGTTTCAATTTTTTTTGTCTGTCACTTCTGACCTTGATCTGTATAGGCTCGAAAGCCTATATTGTAAATACTCTACAGGGCAAAAACGGTCTTCACGAGTTCGGCAATAACTTTGCCAAAAGTGAACTGATTTGGATGAGATCTGGAACAATATGAGTCAAATGTTGGGCGGACCCTGGCAGATTTTGGGCGCGATCCGCGCAGTAGCGACAGTTTGGGAGGGGTCGTCCAAAGAAATGCAAAAATTGCTCACAAAATTTTCAGGTCTTGCGACTTCAGGCCGTCATAACTCCGCAAAGATTACAAATGCCGAAAACTCACGGCCAAAAGGTCATTCCTATCGGATGTCTAGTTTCATCAATTTTTACTGTTAGAATAAATTTAACGTCTTTCCCCTGGTCTGTATGCTGCGTACAAGAAACGTACCTACTCAAATTGTCGGCAATCGTTGACGGTCACCGTGGACGTCTTGCTGAGTCATGACCCAAAAGTAAACAAACTGATGTGGGCGTGGCAGCTGTGCAACGTTGCGTCAGTAAATAAGTAAACAGTTGTGTCACCTGTCGAGTACGCTGGTTGGAAACGCCTCTTTGAGCTTATATTGCAGTGTGTCTTCAGATACACTGCAAGCCGTTCAGTTTTTAAGTTATTTTTTCTTCTATCGCCATTCAATGTCACTCTGATGTTTATTGTAGAATTTCACAATTGATTGCAACAGTATCGGCACATAGCAGAGTCTCGTGTTTACTTGATGGTCTGAGTTTCTATATAAATTGTCTCGCGTGGTCAGGTGGTGTTCGTCAACGAACAGTCAGGTGAGTATCAGTATTACGAGATACAGTTCCGAGCGGTGCGTCCGGGTGTCGTGGCAACCGTCAAACTGTCGACGACGGTGAGACAACGTAAACAGCAGACGTTGACGGTCGAAAACCCGCTGACGACAGCCGTCAGCTTCACGGCCACGTGCAACGTCGCTGACGTACAGATCCCGTCGCAGCTGTCCGTCCCAGCACAGTCGCAAGTACTACGACCTTCCAGCGTTCTCGTTTTACTCTGCTTTATAGTTACGATATGATAGGATACGATACAGTATCACCTGCTCAAAAGCTGGCGAGGCCCAGCTTAATCTAGCGCATGGTACCAAAAAACGGAAAAAATAAAGAACGAACTAAACACAACAAGCACTACTGTGTTCTGTCGAACTCGGGCCTATCCAGTGCGGCAGTCTCAGAAACGATAGGCTTCCAACCGACCACACTTACGAGCCGCACTCAACTTTTTGTCAAAACCGGTCGATATTGAAACCGGTATTTGCACATGTGAAAAATCCTAATTTTTTTTCCGGTTTTGCTGACAATCGAGTAGAAAGTCAACACTGATTAATTTTAACTCTGTTTGGATTTATGCAATGATCCGTGGAAAAACGTGACAGACATCCACAATCGCGAAAATGCCAAAATATGAATTTGCACATCTCTAAAATCGGATATATATTTTCGGTTCCACAGAAACAATAGGCGTCGAGGCGACCGGCGATCTCATTATTGAGCCGCATGCAGAATTTATTGGAAAAACGGTAAATAATTGCGTAAGTAATCGTTCGAGAACGGGTGAAATCGATACCAAATTTACGCATCTGTACACATTACTACAAATTTACTGCGAAGTCTGTCTGTGAAAGAATTTTGAAAATTGGACAGCATTAGGAAAAGTTAGCGGCAAAACATAGTGGCACCTTTTTCCGGACACGGTGTATATCCAGTTTTAGATTTAGATAAGTGCAAATTCTGATTTTGGCAGTTTTGAGACTTAGACCTGGCACTGGATAGACCTGAGTTTCATCGAACATAATATTGCTTGTTAGATAGTCTCTCTGACGCATTGGATGCATTGGATAGACAAAAACCTGTTAGCTCAAAAGAAACGGTCCGAATGATAGTCCGTGAAGGCAGTCCAGGGGCAGAAGTTACACTAAGAGGGATTTGTGAAACGGGTAGGTTTTAAGCCGGTGGTGAAAGAATGAGGCAATTAAATTATGGAATATGAATGTCCAGAGTGGTGAATCAGAAGATGGATGCACGAGTAGATGACTCAGGAATAGAGAAACTGGTACCGGAATGAGGTTGAAGAGACATAAGGAGTTGATTCCAGAGACGAGATAAAGCTTAACGACAGGAGCAGTCAGTTATCCTTAGCGAGGATGATGTTGGTGGCCAAGCAAGTGTAACAACAGACGAAGAGCGAGTGCTGCGAGGACGTTGCACAAAAATGAGGTTATGAAGATACACGTCGCTCATGTATTGCTGTTTCGCGTTCTACTTCCTTATTTAGAATGAAAATGTAAAATATGTCTCTTCTTGCCCGCGACGACAGACACGTTTCATGCGCTGTAATCTTCTATGCTCACCGCTCAGTCTTGGACCGAACGGCATCTATTATATACGATACGATACGATACGGTACGATACGGTGTATTACTATATTTACGTGGGCTCAAAAGCTGACGAGATGGCCAGCTTAGTCTAGCGCACGGCACAGATACGAAAAAATAAGGAAAAACTAAAAACAAAAACCGAGTAGCAACAAAAACAGAAGATATCCCGCCCCTGATTTTCCCTCCGTCATCATCACCCATCCCCTCTCTGCTGCCCGCCCGCCACCGTCGCCCACACAAGCGCCTCTGCCTCTCCGCTGTCTAGGCTATCGTTATTTGCTGCTAGGATTCCGTTCAATAGGCCCTACACTAAAAGAAGGTAAAGGCTTCCCATACTCATTACCGAGCGTTGGTCCCGGAGCTGATCCCGGTGTACAGGAAGTCAGCCCGCAGGTGACTATAAGTCACCCACCCGGCGGTAGGATGCCATTACTTTCCGCCTGGCCTGCAGTTACCTTGCCAGTCGCAGAGCGTCACCACCCCTTGGCCGGTACCAAGTTATACCGATTGGTGACAGAGGCACATCGATGTGAACAACTTACCCAAGGTTGTTACGCAACTTTGTCCCGAGTAGGATTTGAACCCACGACCTGTTGATCGCAAGTCCAACGCTATACCCGTTGCGCCACCACGCCACGTCCGGTACACTAAGCTGCTACGGTATTGTATCGTATTTCGTCTGTGCTTCAAGAAACAGAGGGGTTGGGTGGCATAGGAAGAAGGAAAACATGACGGGCGGGAACTGGAGGTGAAGTGAAGACGAGGGGTTGAGGAGAGGGAGGTCATGGGATAGGGAAGAGAGGGTGGGAGAGACAACATTGGCGCAATCGGACTTGCCGTGACTGAGTATTAGTCACGGTTGCCACGTGTTCTGTGAGCAGGGTGCATTCAACCTGGAGTACTTTCCACTGAAGGCTGGTTCAAGTCAAGGCAAGTTGGAGCTCACGTCGAATGACCTCGGGCTCTACGTGTACGACGTGGAACTGAAGGCAGTGCCGCCGGCACCGGAGAAGGCGCTCAACTTCCAGACTTGCCTCGGCAGCAGCCAGACACTGAGCGCCAAGTTCGTCAGCTACGCCAAACATAAGACGGATTACACGTGCAAGGTGCGTGAGGCACAGAATGTCTCCACTCGTGTTTCGTTTCTTGATTTCACTAATGGCTTAAATGCTTCGATGACTTTCTACCAAAGGAAGCTGGTTAAGAGACGTTTGGAATGTTAGCGCTTCCTTCTGTAATTACCTCGTATGGGATTTAATGTTGTAAGAAAAATCCGGTTCCCGGCGTTCTGTTTGCATGCCGGATGTGTACCAGACGTGGGTTTAGTTTTACAATGTGTATTTTGTGTTATAGTAGGTGTATGTTTAGGTTTCCTGGTGCATATCTGGTTTTCTTGTGCTAGGTTTGTGTTCTTCAGTGCCAACCTAAGTGACTGGCTGCATCTTGCATGAGTAGAACAGCTCCAAAACGACCAAGTGGGATGTTAAACCTTAACTTAATTAACTCAGACTGTATTTTTAGGCCGCATCGCAGCAATAGTTAGAGATAGCGGCCTATTGCTACACACGGAGTGCCGTGGTCGGTCTGCTGTCTGCCTGCCTGTGTGTCTGTCTGTCTGTTGGTCACGTTCATGAGCCCTGCTAAAACTGCTGATGGATCAATCAAAATGCCATTTGGGGCGCTGTGTCGAGTTGGCACAAGGAACCATGTATTATATAGGGGTACAGATCCCCCAAAGGAAGGGGCAATTTTTGCGGGTTATTCGCCCCCATTGAAAAGCATTGGGAGTCTGCTGTAGTGTATGCAAAACAGCTTAAACTGATCGAGATGCTGTTTGGGAGGCTGACCTACGTGGACCCAAGGAACCATTTATTAGATGTGATGAAGGTCGGACGCATCCATTCACCGCCTTGAGGGATGACAGGACGGCGATGCGGCCTTTCGTCGAAATTCTTTGACCACTTGTTAATTTTTGTGTACATATTGGGTACCAGCTATTTCTGACTAAGATGCCACTCCACAGCACCTGCTACTGAGTGATATTTGTCGACGACTGACCAGTCTGCAGTCTTCACCCGCTGACTTCTGATGCTTGTTTTCTCTTCTCGGACCTGTTAAAGTAAAAAGGGTAAAGGTCGGATTCTTATAGAGCGCTACTTACACAGTAAATCACCGTGACCAGCCGCGCTTTACAATTTCGGAAGTAGTAGTTTGCAGCTAGCAAACACACCACCGCCCCAATCAACTACACCAGACCTTCACCCAGTAAGCATTCACCAGATGGCGCCGCCCGTGCGAGTAAGCAAACATCCGATTACAGCTTACTACTCAGTTTATCGACCTCGAAAGGATGAATTAAGGCTGAGTTGACCTGGGTGGCTGGTTACATACCGAAATAAAGTGCCGCCTCCGGGAGTCGAACACGGACACGTTACCCATCCCAGTACGACGTACTAACCGGGCTCGACGTAGAGTAACTTCGTTGATACGACCAATTCCGTTACCACTACGCCACGCCGCCAACCTGTTCCGGATGTTTCGTACATGATTTTCCAGCTGTTGCTGCTGCTGATGTTGCTATGACAGCTCGACCACAGTGAATACCACGTCGACAAGACCGTGACGGCGGCAGCAGCAGGTGCCGGTACTGACGTCACTGTTGACATCACGTTCGAGCCGTCGTCTGTCGGCGACACTCGCGCCAGTCTCACGGTCAGCTCGTCTGCTGGAGGAGATTACACGTTCCCGCTGTCTGGTGTCTGCTTGCCACCCAAACCACAGGTTTCAGCGTTTCGACCATCTCGCTTGTCTTGTCTTCCTTTGTGTATTTGAGTATATATTTGTGTATACTAGTATATGTTTTTATCATATACTATATATGACACGTTTTATCACTTAATCTAATAGACGTTGTTGTCACATGTCAGAGACTCGCGGATCCTTTGTCTGATTTATAACTGGCCTGCCTAATGGGCCAGTACGTTTTGCTTGCTGGCGTCTGTCGTCGTCTGTTGTCGTCTGTAACGCTGCTGGCGTGCTGCTGTTTCGGCCGGGCGCCGGCCGCGTAGGCGGTCGGGCGGCTGAGACTGCACGGCGGGTCAGTACGGTTACGTCCCGTTAGGGCGACACCTTGTTAAATAATTATATACATAAACGTGTGTGTTAACGGCCGTTGAGTTAACCGGTCACGTCTAGATTTTCTTTCTCCAGTTGTTTCAGAAGAGAACTATCAGGAATTAGTGGCACGTTTTTACGAGTCGGCTGTTCTTTCTGCCACCCAACGGACAGTCTGAAAGCGCCGAAAGTAACCTATAACACTGGAGGAAGCTAACTTGAGTTTTTGTATAGAATAAATTATCGCCAATCTTTCATCGCTCTGTCATAGTCTGATGAAGGTATTATTTAAAATAGGCTACATTTTGTTTCGGTGGTCATCCTTTCTGTGAGATTTTGTCCGTATACGGATCCGCGGACGCTGTTGATTACGTGCTTACTAATCAACAACGCGTTACCAAAACAAGGTGTCGTCCTAACGGGACGTATCCGTACTGGCCCGCCGTGCAGTGTCGGCCGCCGGACCGCCCACGCGCCCAGTCGCCGGCTCGCCGACCGTCCACGCGCGACTGGGCGCGTGGACGGTCCGGCGGCCGACACTGCACGGCGGGCCAGTACGGATGCGTCCCGTTAGGACGACACCTTGTTTTGGTAACGCCAGCCCGACCGCCGGCAGCGTTCCCACGCCGCGTTCCCACGCGCCCGGCGGCCGACCGGCAGCGTTACAGACGACAACAGGCGCCCGACAGACGACAGCGTGCAAAACTATACTGGCCCATTAGGCGGGCCAGTAATAAGGTTTTTAAATGTTACTTGCGGTTGGTTGGACGAGTCATGTGTATCGTTCGTGTAACTCAGGGTCCGTTCACCGTGAAGGCAGGAGCCACGTCGTCGGTCACTTTCCGCAACGTGTTTGCACAAACAACGACCTTCCAGTTCTACGTCGACAACCCGCTGTTCCACATCACCAAGCCCTCGGAGAGCATCCGCGCGCACAAGGAGCACAAAATAGCCATTTCGTACGACGCAGGTTCGAGTGCGTCCAAGTCGCCAGTGACTGGCCGACTTGTTGTGTCGTGTGCAAGATCAGCGGTCGCCGGCCAAGCTGCGCAGCCTAACATCCAGTGGATTTATTATCTCAAAGGTGTCGCCACCGACGGCAAAGATGTGAAGTGATTAATTGTTGTGAATTTTATTATTATTACTGTTAGTATTATCTGTGCTTCTGCTGAAGTGCTTGCTCACCTGGCTGATGCCGATATTACTGTATTACTGATGCCGATATTACTATTATCACAATGAATCAATCAATCAATCAATCTTTATTTAAAATCAGGCAACCAGAGCCCATAGTAACTAGGCCTAAACAACTAGAAAAACACACACACAACACAGTGCAGAATTTATAACACAGACAGACGAGAAAAGAGAGAGACTAAGCTGTTACTGGAGCCAGCTATCTGCTGCCGAAGATCACACCAATATTTTTCAGCGATTTCCTCAAATCGTGGTAAAGCTAATTCATTCAGCATCAAGGTGACACTATTGTGGAAAATAGGAGCGGAACCCTGTCAGTCGTTGTGCCAAAGGACGTGGCTTCACATC
>Ga0209780_1001102_pt1 | contig 16987 bp, 16 predicted proteins | sample WorMetexBAHAMAS2_FD_187384 | JGI IMG/M metagenome (GOLD analysis project Ga0209780, IMG submission 187384) | Marine gutless worms symbiont microbial communities from Max Planck institute for Marine Microbiology, Germany - Inanidrilus exumae... | ecosystem: Host-associated > Annelida > Digestive...
GACCGAGACGAGATGTTGGTGCGTCTCGTTACCGAGATGTCGAGACCGAGACCACATCCCTGACTAGAGCCATTGCAGTCTTTACACTGGCTATCTAATGCCAGTAGTGCAGTACTCTAAAATAACTTTATGATCACACTGGTGAATACTGTATTGACGGTCTCGTTGCAGTTCACTGGTACTGCGTGATCTGACACTTCGCAGTGCTACCAGTTTTGGCGCGTTCCATCTTATTCGACTTCTCTTCGACGAGTATCTCTTCTATTCGATCGAGCACAAAGTCGCGGCTGCTACTGGAGTGTCAGTTATTGCTGCCTTCGGCAATATCAAGCAGGTTACCATGCTACAGATTTCTCTTCTTGCCGTGTTGAGCTGACGAAAACTTCGTGTCTTTCCTGCATGCCGGTTGAATATACATCTCTTGACAAAATGTTGTACTTGTTTGGTTTCTACTTTCAGCCCAGTAGGTGGACCATTAGATTAGATTAGAGTGTCTGGATGTTACGGGAAAAGTTGGGGAATTTTATGTCAAGGGTCCGTCACCCTGCCTGTAAATCTCAGCAAAATCAAACTGTGATCATATTGTTGAGAGTCTTATCTCCTTGACAACTGAGTCCCAGCTATTGCCCATATCTCTTTAAAATGCAGTCAGTTAGTTCAAGAATTAGTTTGCTACTGTTGTTGGAAAACTGGCATAAAAGGAGCAGTGCCCTGTCCATCAGCAGTCCAGTGGTGAATGAAGAAACGATAGGGGGTCAATTTGTATAGCATATCGTCGTAAACCACCTGTAATGCGCTCAGGAATGGTACACGTTAGAGGGATCACAGTTTTACCTGCCACCCACACGTTTATCCATGAATGCCTTTACTCTGTAAGCATTCACCAGATGGCATCACCTGAGCGAGGCAGTGCACATCCGATTACAGCTTACTACACATTTATCGACCTCGAAAGGATGAAAGGCTGAGTCAGCCTACTTGGCTGACCTTGTAGTGGACAGTTTACCCACATAAGTGGCCACCCATCAGCTGCATGTCGAGCGTGGGACAGGGAAAGTTCGCCGGTCATAGACCGACGTTCTACCAGACAACTGTCCTTAATCCATTTAGTTATAACTCGTTTCCTGTGATGGTGTTTTGACTATGTTGCTTGGGTAACAGCTATAATTTCTAAAAAGTAATCTTATACAAATTGTACTTTTTCAGTTAAATAATTTACCTACTTTCAATTTACTTATTTAATCTAAATCTACTGTTATTGTTATATTTTTTATTTTTTAATTATCTTACCCCAAGTATTAATTAAGTAAGTAATAGTCTAACCCAAGTATTAATACTTATTAAAATTTAATATTTATAATATAGTTCTACCTTAAAGGTGCAATGTGACCTAAATTGTTGAAAGCACCACTAAACTCCATCCAACCAACTGCGTAACAGGAACAATATTTGACCCACAAAAACTGGAGCCATTTTTCCCCGTAGGCTCTCTTATGGAGTGGATGGTGTAGGTTACACCATCGAGGAGGACTCCTCAGTCATTGCTCAAATGTGCTCGATGCCGTTATCCAAGGTACGGAGGCAGTAATTAAATCCTCCAGTACTTAACTTGGGATGCCAGCTAATACAGGTTGGCCGTAAAATCGCTGTTGTTATTAGAGGAAGAAAACCGAGGGAGGGGGCAGCTAACCCGGGTTTACATGGAAAAACGGCCATTAAAACAGACGTAGGTAGGTAGGTTGGGAACTTCAGCACAGCAGCATGTTGCTTTGTCGTATTTTTGCAGTTCAATGATTTTTCCAACGTTCCACCATTGGACACCATCGTGAACGAGACCAGCATTCCCGATGCCCAGTACGCCAACCAGATGGCGGCACCGTCACAAAGCTACACTGTTGTCGTGACCAATCACAGCAGTATGTCGACAGCCGGCAGAATTCTAGTTGCCGAATCTCAAGTACCGTCGGGCACTATAACCAGCAACCATACTGCAGTACTGTCTCTACACCCGGTTAACTAACCATCGCATTGATCTCATTCATCATTGTTTGCTTTTCTTGTTGTGTTGTGGAAAGACAACTGAATAACTGGATGACATGGTAATGTTATTTATTTCAGTGTGACCAGTTGTCTGGAAAACCTGGAAATATCGGGGAATTTGACAGCAGTCATGGAAATGTCAGGCAACTGACCAAAAGTGAAGAGGGAAATTATTGTCACGGAAACTGTTTACTGCTGACTTCACATATTGCAACTACACCAGAGTAGACTGTTGCGGGCCTTATGTCTCCTGTTTTAACGGTTTTGCTGCTTAATAAATAATCTTGGACATTTTTGTAGAATATGCATTAACATTAATAGTGTTCTGGTAGCTATAAATAAGGCAATCATAGACAGCATAGTTCAGCCCTAGTGTGCAATATGCGGCCATGGTATATGTAAAAATGAAACAGCTTGGCACCCTCTGGTGAATACATTTGTGACTACCTGCTGCAGCATGGCGCCCACTTCTGTATTGTAAATGTCACGTGCCATATGGCCCATTATGTGACTACATGACCTCATAAACAAAACCAGCAAGTATATGACGTACTGTCACAATATAAATAACTAGAATCAGTATTCCTGACTGCCCGTTGATCAAAATAGTTGCTGTAATATACGGGCAGTGATAAGTTGGAAGTTGGCAGTATTTCATACAGCAGAAGGCACATAGTTCCGGACGACCGGGGCCATAATAGTGAACGAATTCCTGTGGTAGTGGATTAACTTATGCATTGAATAGCCCACATGGCTTTTGTGTGAAGAAACTACTTGCTGCTGTAACTTTTCAGTTGGGGCTATTGAAATGGCCGTGATCCGTGCTGCTGTCAATTGCCTGACGTTTTATGGTAGTTACTGTAAGATGTTAACTGTAGTCGTTGATGTCACTTTGTTCTGTGATTCTTGTACATATCGACGAGTTTTTTGCTGACTTTAGTAACGTTTCAGTTTCTCCTGTGGGTTGTTGTGACGTTGGCGAGTTGTAGCTAAATGCATAAATGGATTAAGTTTGGTGTGATGATAACCACAAGGGACAGCTACTTAAGGAGTGTTCTTGATGGACAACCAAACATCTGTTGTACAGTAGGTGATCTGTTCACGCCCAGTCGAAGCAGGTGAGGGGCCTAGACGAGGTTCAGCTGACTTACTACTAGCCAATCATACCTGTACGCATTATAATACTAAAAGTATATTTGTGGGATACACGTAATATTTCAACGAGTCTAATAATGGCATCAGTATCAAAATACAAATTACTACATTTCAGGCTGTAAGGCATCATGCAAAATATACCCACATTTGTGTACAGACCACGGGGCTGTATGCCTGCCTCACCTACCCCTTTTGCCTGCCCTGGATCTGTTAGCTTAGTTGCTATATGTGGACATTGACTATGCAACTGGGTCGGTTCTGAGTCTGCTAACCGGATTCTGGTATCAGTTGATGCCAGCTTACTTGCAGAGAATATCACAGGGGTTTGTTGGTTTGGGTTTAATTGCACTTTAACACAATTCAGGTTGTATTGCACCTTTAAGGTGGTAATATATTGTGAAAATAATATGTAAGATACAAAATTCTGTTCTTGGGTAAGTTACATCATTGAAGAAGTATATTTTTTGCTAGCTTTCTTACTTCATAAACTTGACTTAAAATAAAATTTAGTACATTTTGGCAGGTAATTATCAGAAAGAATCTAAACCGCATACTGTTTGTCGCAGTAATTTCAAATCTTACACGAGAACGATTAATCACACACTGAACAAAGATACAGTGATGCTGAAAAAGAACTTGGTTCATAATTCATAAACAGCATTTAATACACACAAATAGTGCACATATATCAGCACAGTTTAAAGACAAGCCAACCACATTTTTCTAAGACAGTATTGCTATCCAGGCTGCAACGCTATTGGGAGTACTATGTTGTAAGACATACAGTTTCATGCACACTGCTCAGTTTTTTATACATTAGATCAAAGAAATTCTTCTTTTTTTCTGCTATCATGGCAGAAGATAATTTAAACTCAAATAAATAACAGTGATCTTGACGTCGCAGTTGCTCATACACTAAGACATTCTGCTGTATACAGACGACTTTACCATAGAAAGATTGCACAGTGGCAATATGGTAATACATATACTCAATCATGCAGCCACTCTTCTTTACTCGTTCATATATTGCCTTGTATCAGGAGTCGAACATGCAGTTCACATATCAATAACTATATACATTTGCTAATAAACTTATACAGTGTTGTACTTATATAGAACACCCTGCCTCAACTGTATCAGTTTTAAAATAAATGCGTCCTCACAAGGCCTCTAGAATCAAAGCTATGGTAATGCCCGAAAGCACTGTAATTTGAGGTAATATTTGATATTGCACCCAACTCACACATTAACACACAGTCCACAATGAAACCAAGGCACTAGAACTAACAACTATATTGTCCAATGGATCATTACGTAACATAACAAAAGCAAGTTTACTTACCATTTGAATAAACCATGCACACAACATCAAAATCGGCATAACTAGCTGACTTTCAATTCCAATCATTTCATATTGGCATGGGCAGAAAACAAACATAACATAATCTACAAACTGAAATGTTTGGTGTCGATATAACTTATTAATTCTCTACAAATTCTATGATGCATATATGAGAGATGCCTAATGTAACACAGGAAAAGAAGCAAAAATAACAAAATGCATGCAGCAGTACAACATAACAGATACACAATGCTGGTACTATAACACTGGAAATATTTCAACAACACTACAACTTTAGTGCATGTTATTATTCTGTTATTGTTATTTCTCTATGTTCCTTCCCATACAATCTTTATCCTCTACAACAGTTCGTGTGTTCCTCGCAATAATCTGCCTTTTTGTTTCTGTTAATTCCATAATGCTGCACCGCAATCTGAAATTTTCTCCCTTCCTCCATTCGATTATGGCACTTTATAAATGTTTTATTTACTCATTTTCACTCGCATTTTGTAAGCAATGCCAGGACAATTGAACACTGGACCTGAACCATAAAGAATAATGTACCATACCACACATCACTCATTTAACTACTGGTCAGTTTCTAATCTATATTTGCCTCATTTGCAAATGCACATAATAAGCACTAAACTGCTTTCAAAAGTCGGCTAATAGCTCTGTCGTAAAATTATCAGGTGAGACCAAACAATCTGCTTGCATTCTCCTTGTGACCAAACTACTACCTGTTCATTTCATTAGATTTCTCACTCAAACAGATCTTGGGCATATGCTGGTATTCTACAGCACTGTACTGCACTCACTCAGCATCTCTGCACAGATCATTTTCACCTGTGTTCTTGGTCAGATCAGACCTTTTCTTGGTCATGCAACAGATTAATTAGATCTAGATCTAACTGTTTGACTTCCTTAATTTTTCAAATGTAACAATTAGGTATCAATACACAAATAGCAGTTGGCATGCGGCAATTTGCTAGAAGTATGCAAAAGAGTTAGATGTATTGGGTATGTTTTTTACTACGGTTTTCTCAAATACCACTCAAAATACTGAAATGAATACTGAATAAACTATACCACTGCAATCACAGCAGAACACCAACTCTTATGCTTGCTGTCTATGTCCACTCAAAAAAAACTCCTACAATGCTAATACAACAGTATGATGTTGCTTTCTGCAAAAGGAATGCTGTGCAACAGCTTTTAGCAAATTATGACAGTGCATGTCAAATAAATTAGCCCCGTACGGGACTGACGGTCAACTCCTACTTATTGTCACGTGACACGAAAACTAGGACAAAAATCCGAAATCCGGCCCCCATAAGCTTTATTATGCCCTAATTTAAGAATCCGTGGTCATTTGCAGCCCCATTATAAATGGGGTCCGAGGAGACAGCTTTTGAAAATTGCCGAATTTGCGACTTTCAAGGGCTCGTGACCTTGATCTTGACCTTGGATCGGGTCATACTGCATACCGTCATGCATCACTCATCGACCTACATACCAAATGTTATTGACATCTGAGACCCACTTTATTAGGTTGACTCGGAGGAGTTGACCTAAAAATGTTCTGCATTTGCAAAGGCAAGTCTATCAGCAGTATGCAATGCTGAAAACACAACACATGATGTCCTTTAAACACAACAAGCCACAGTACTTAACTAACTTCTAATATGGCATATGGTCACAGCAAGCAGAATTTGAATGTTGTAAAATTCACTGTGACAAAAATACTCGTGGTCTACCAATCAGTACAACCCTCTCTGTGACATTCTGTACACAGCCTTACACAACGTAATAAATACTCGTTTTCAGCAGATAATGCATCATCAGATATCCACACATTATAAGTGCACTTGAACTCTGCATGTGACGGGTTATTAAGCAAGCCACAAACTACACTACATAACTACAACGAACACATAAACATTGCACAGATGCTTGTGCGACCAGATAACACCAGCCATAACACTATCTGAAGATTACTTTGGAAATTGCGATTTGATGTACACACGTTTAGTCCAAGCTGCTGTAACAAATATCATTAAAACTGAAATGACATACTGCAAATTTGCAGCAATATGCACACGAGAAACTAGTAATGAACATTAAGAATCATATGTCACCAGAGACCTATGTATACATTCTTGGATGGCACACTTCTCTATTAATATGCTCTGTTATTTTTCACGGTAATCTTGCAACCTCCTCAGAGACTGATTTAGCGTTGAAACAGTTTAACCATCTGTTAACTAGTGTAACATAAACAATGTACACACTTCTTTTGCCTTCAGAAGTACTGCAATACTGCTGATTTTTTTGAATACCTAAGCAGATATCACAGACTGAAACGGCTGAGCATCTTACTGTACACACTATGTAAGTTTCTCATCATTACTTATACAACATTATATAATGAATGCTGCTTCCCAACCTTTTCCAATGTATCATTTCAAAAATACATTCAAATGGTGACACTCTGCAATTGTATGAAATATTTTTCAATAACACTTTAATAAGTTATTCATTAAACTGCTGTCATTTAAGTATAGGACTACAATATATATTTGTCTACTTAAAATAAATGTGTATTAATAACACAGCAAGGGCATCTGACTGAGTGATACCAATGTCCTTTTTTGATTTTAGACATCTGATTGTGGCACCATTATACAATGCTCATAGCACCCATAGGTGCCACAGAACCTACGTTGGGAAGCACCACTTTATAGAAACAACATCAGCAGCTAATACTACTCACAAGTGTTTGTATGACATTGGCAACACTGACAGTCATAACAAAATAAATTAGCAGGTAACATTAGCAGGGTTGCGACTGGTGCTCAGAAATGGTACCCCTGGTACCAAAACGTTACCCATACCTGGAGTATAAAAACTATAAAATATTATTCTGTAAAGAACTGATTTGACTGAACATAGTTAAACCACACGTGTTTTCTAAGCACAGGTACCTTCTGTAAAACAGAAATTCGCCTCCTGTAAACATCAGGTTGAGGTTGGTTGATGGTATTAAAGATGCTTGCAATTTAATGCCTGTTATATCTTACTGATGCAAGCTATGAAATAATGAGCAGATCCTCACTTCTGGCATATGGTACCAGGTTTAGTAAATACCCAAAAATCTGAGCATTAGTCACTGAACACATCAAAATCATGTTATTTACATATGCTACAATGACATAACAAACACACAAAATATAAACATGAATATACAGATCTTCCTGCGATTCTGCTGCAAGCATCGACAACAGAACAACCAACGATTTATGCATAATGGTGACTATTTGACTAGAAAATTTGAATCTTTAAAGTCGGGGTATAGCGATTTTTTTCTTTTCGTTGTTGTAAAATAAACTATTAAAAATGGTTAATGGTGTGATTTGAATACTTGTATGTGAAACATAACTACAGAAAAAAGAAATTATTTTTCTCTCCATAATGAACAGAATTTGCGATATTTCATTAGAATTAGATATTCTTTGCCCTTAATCTGACTCCAGGAAGTTGGTACTCGGTAGTCTCGTTGAAACTGAATATATCCCTTAATATGCAAAAATAATTTTCATAATATTTTTTTCTGAATCACGAGTACATACCTGTATTTAATTATGCACTTTATTTTGAAACTTCAAAAATTGCTATACCCCGCCTTTAATACAAGTCGCCTGTAATTGCCGAATGCTGACAACCTTAAACTTGGCAAGTTAGCATGAAGCAAATATGACATAAACACAGCACACAATTTATTCTGCACAAATACAACTTGTTGCATTGGTACATCATCACGAACCACCCAACCTAATTCACGGGGGAAATATTTGCGGTGAGTTCTTCAAAACATGCCAAATTCACGGTGTTCGAGAAATTTCCACAACAGCACAGGCCTCATTTCAATATTATAATACAGAAGAATAATGTGTATTTTATTTCTGATATGGATGTATGCTAATGAAATGCTTTCTAATTCTAACATGCAGTATTTTATTTGACACCTACATAATTACAGTACAAAAACTGTCTTCCACAATCGGCATGCAAAGTACCCACTGGATGTCTGGCACTGAGAGAACAACAAAATCTGCATTCAAATGAATGACAAAGTTCGAAAGTCTTCACAAGTGAGATTTAATTGGTTAAAGTTAACAGAAAATCAGACTTCACAGAAGGAGACATTTGTCACAATGCACAGCTATGAAGTTATGAATCATGTTGGTCCATAAACATCAACCATCATCTTTCATCTTAAATTACAATCCAGCAATTATCGTAAAGCACAGGGTGACCGAATGCACCGCATTTTTTTCAATGCACCATATCAATGGAACCATTCAAAATATAATAAAATAAAATGATTTCTCTTCTACGTCTACATACAAGCCATTCCTGATCACCACTGGGAAAGAACGAATAAAATCAATATACAGTTATTATATAAAGTGGTTACAAAAGTAATTTTGACTGAGATGTTATTGGCTAACAGTAATTTCTAATACACCTAAATCAACAAAATAAGGTGACAATACATCGCTCATGTGGCGGATATGTTCCAATAAAAGCGCCTCTGAAGTTACGACCATATGGCGCTATACAAATGTGTATATTATTATTATTATTAATAGCTTTATATGCACATTATTCCTATGGATATCGGTACCATAAGAATGAAATAATGACTAAAACTATCAAATTTCGCAATTGAACTGCCAAAAGTAACACTTGATAATTTGAATATAACAAGACTCGAGTTAATTAACAAAGAATATTTGCCCACTGTATAAAAACGTCACCTGAATCTTTAGTCTTATAAGAATTCTTTTAACGTTTTGGTGAACACTATTTCACACTGAATGATTGAATCGATATGGTGTACTGAAAAATGATGCTGTCTTTTTTTGAGACACCGTCTAATAAATGCAAAACCGTACAACACTGGTGTGCTATAGTACATGTCATACTTTACTTTGCAGTGCATATTATATACATGCATTGCAGTAATGTCCTTACTGTATTTAATAGATGTGACACTTTTATTAAACAGATGAAGGCAGACTGATATGGATTTCATTATTACTAAAATTTTCATTCCATCGATTACCTGATACAGATTATGTCTATACATTTATTACAAATTACCGATAAACTGAAACTGTGGATGCCATAATGAAATGCGAGTCGATTCCTGCAATGCATTGCTGCTAACAAAATCATATTGCTGGAATTGGAAGCAAGCAACAGCAGTCCACGGCAATAGTTAGTCACTATGCATGACTGTAAAGAGACTATCTGCTTAAACTTCTCTTCAGCAGTTGTAATCACATCTTCGTTGACTGAAAGTATCAGAATATTAGGACACAAATGCAAGCATGGATATGATGGAAAACACATACATTTAATGGACAGGAACAGCAAATACGAGTGTGCAGAACAACACAGGCTGCAGCACAAACACGTACAGCACATTCACATTAAACATTCTGTTTCAAGTCTATTAACCAGCCACATTAATGCCGGTCATGACGCTCAATTCATCATTTCTCAACAAATTGGGAAAATCTATCTATTTCCTGAAAGATATGTCCATGTACACAAAATGGCACTATGAAATTTTATTTGGAAGCAACTAATTTGCTTTAAAAAATGCACCAACCACATAGTACATGTACACTAAGAATACTTGTACAGAAACTCTATGCATGCTTAAATTACATAATATTTACAGAAAGGATGTATTACTTATTGCAAATTACAATTACGTATTAACAATTAATTATAAGTTTTGCATTATCGACTTTCGTTGCCTATAACAAACACAGCAAGTTGCCAGTAGGCTTCAAACTTCGTGATGTGTAATTGCTAGCCCACTGTACCATCTTCAGCATCTCTTTTGACCATTTTTTCACCATATCATTCATTATATGTAACTTTTTCCTACCGCTCAATGGTATGCCATTCAAAATTAGTCCTTGAAAGTTATCCCTTAGCAAACTATAACGGCATAACACATCGAAGCAAACTACATTTTACTGTAAATGACGCTCCCCTTATCATTTAATCCGAGTAAGATTAAAAAATTGGCGATGTCTTCCACAGAGTAAATGATTATTCACAGACAGTACGTGCATACCAAAGCTGGACTGGGAAAAGGCTGAACATGCAAAAAAAACATATATAATGAGCATTAGTGATTTAATACTGAGTTTCTTCAAGCCAGCCTTTGATGCTTGTCGGTAGTGGCAGCTTTTGGATGTAGTCAACACGAGTATGCTGGCGGATCACGAAGCGACAAAGGTACTGCAACGAACGAACCTGGGTGAAACGCGATACGGGTCGTGCAAGTCGGACGGGAAACGAAGGCGACCCGGGTGTGCGGGCCCTCGAGTAGCAGAATACACCCGACTGTGAATCGCTCATCGACCGTTCGATCAGGTCGACCACACTGCTATAACCTTCCGACTCCGGCTGTGCATAGAAGCTGAACAGGCCGTTACAGTGCTCGATGCGTGTATGCAGTGTTCTGCCATCCGATCGGAAGCTAAGACTTAGCAGGTAACGATCGTCGGAACTGTCACGCAGCAGAAATGCCCCATCTGGCTGTCCAGCCAGACGATCTTCGGCCTCAGCTCGAGTTACTGGACCCCAGTACCATCCGTACTTTGGCAGTTTGAATAGTTCACGTGTAAGGCACCAGCCAGAGTTCACTGCGGATGACTCTTTCACCTGGTCATAGAAAGGAACCATTGACCCTGAAGGCACAGTTGCAACCTCACCACTGCAGCCATCTGCATCAACAACAACTGGTGCTGAAGTATGGCCATAGCCAGTATCGACCGTAACTGAATGCACATCCTCTGTAGACTTCTTGGGACTATCACTCTGATGTTTTAGCGACTCACTCTTCCTTGGCATCGTTTCTTCTTGGAAGCCAGTGACGGTTTCGTTGCGTAGTGGTCTTGCAACAATTCGTCTGAAGTGCGAAGGAGACAGCGGACCACCGGCTGCCGACACGGGTGACGTCGTTTCGTGTGCTCTCGATCGATGCCGCCTCAGCGATCGACTGCGACGGTGGTCGGAAGTGTCAAAAGTGCAGTCTACGATGATACCAGCTGGTGTCGACGGACCTGAAGTGGCCGTCCCGGACATGTTACGCGGCAATGTCCGTGACCGTGACGCACTGCGACTGCCACATGCCGCATCGGACGACCTCGTTCGCTGTGACGGCCGTCTAGCACTATCTGCATGCTGGTCGCTGGAAGGCAAGTCACGTTTCATCATCTGGCTGAATTTCTTTTTAAGTGTTCCTATAAACCCGTGCAACTTGTTTGGCGAAGACGGTGGAGATACAGGTCCATTGTCGGCGCCTGAAAGTGACGTGGACGTACAGTGACAGGAACATAAACAACGACCGGCACAACACATTGTCTCTCTGTTTGCTCCGCTGGCACCTCTCGATATCGTTAGGCTCTGCATCATTGTGCCAGACTCCCTTGGACTTGAATTTCGCACATGGGCTGTTGAATGGTCTAAACTGCACGTAGGCTTCGAAACAGTATTGCATGCACCGTCCAACTCCTACACAAGCATACACATACAGTCAGAACTACCAATAGTGAATGGCAGTGGGACCTCATCAGGATTTTCCACTATGGCAGAGTATCCACTTATTATAACGTAAAAGTCCGTCATTCAGTATAAGCCTATATGTTGTAGTATAAGAAATATGAAGCAACAACCTTCTACCTTCAGACAAATATTACAGGGGTTCCCAAAAATCAGGAAAAAAGAGAGAATTTCAGGCTTTCTGGGAGAACTAGAATCACAGTGTTAGACTGAGACTGTGGGAATATTGATCTTTTAGCAGATTTCACTAACTACTAATTCCACTTGTTGTTTAGCAGGGCCAAAGTGACAGCTCTGTACTGCCAAATCCCATATATCTCCTTTGTGAGATGATCTATGTGGCACATTTTGATCGTGAATAATAGTGTTTCACTGCATAACATCCCCACGTTACACAGAATGCATATTTTCAGATGGACAATATTGGAAAGGGAGAGTGACATTCTGAGTTTTTCTGACATGAAGAAAGGGTGCAAGTGGTTAAAAAGTTGGAAACCACTGACTGGCTGATTCACTGAGTTAAGGTTTTACGTACCACCTAACACAAAGTAAGTCATTTCTGAGACGTTCTTCACAGCCAATCACTTGGCTTAGTACTGAAAAATTAGCCCCATACGGGATAGACTCCTACTTACTGCCAACTTCAAAGTCATGTGACACAAAAAGTAGGATAAAAATCAAACATCCGGCCTGGTAAGCTTTAGGTATTGCCATATAATTTAAGAATCCGTGCTCATTTGCCAGCCAACATTATAAATGGGGGAGGAGATAGACTTTGAAAATGGCCAATTTTCCGACTTTCAAGGGCTCGTGACCTTGACCCTGACCTTGGATCGGGTCATACTGCATACTGCGATGCATCACTCGTCGACCTCTACCTACATACCAAATTTCATTGAAATCGAAGAAACTTTTTGTGGACAGACGGACGTACGGATGGGCGGACATTTGAGATCCACTTTATTAGGTCGACTCGGAGGAGTCAACCTAAAAACTAAAACAAATACAACAAAAGCAAACATGCATCGCTAACAAAAATACAAAATATACTACAACATAAAATGAACAAAAAACTAAAGCCAGGTTTAGTTACCTCCTACGACCTCTCGTCTGGAAACAGAACGGGTCTATTGTGGAAGTAGATAGGTAAGTAAGGAAGTAAATAAGGAAGAAAGTATAAGGAAAGAAGAAAGTAAGTTAAGTAAACAAACAAACAATTTGTACAGCACCAAAATCGAAAAATGAATCATGTCACATTACCGCCCCGGAGCCCATACAGGGCTGGGAACCAATGAAGTGTGGTATTACAAGTATATTACTACACTATTTTCATGTTTCTTAGTTTTGAAGAACGCCGTTAAAGACCCCATTCTGTTTGTCAGGTGGCTAGCTTTTCCCTTAGCAGTGGGCCATTGACAGGCAGTTAACAATTCTGATCTTTCATAGACGATCACTTCAATGCTGCTTAGTGATGGCCAGGGTGCGGGTCAGAGTCCCCGGAGTCTCGATTCTAGCCCAGGGCCGAAATCGGAGTCCTAATTTTTTTTAAATCCCGGAGTCGGAATCCTTCCAAAAAAGGACTCCACATAGGCTGTACCTGTTTTCACAATCTTACACAATATAATGAAATAACGAATAGTGCACAATAGACCAAACCACGGACACACGGTCGTATATGTGGCATATATGGAATTTTTTTTAATCTTGAGAATTTGTCTGTCTGAATCATTCACTGAGTACACTGTCACAATCACACAAGTTCAGGAGTCGGTGTCCGACTATAACCCGGAGTCGGAGTCCAATTTTTTAAACCCTGTTGTCAGAATCAAAGTCGGAGTCCCACAAAAAATGAGGAATCTGCATCCCTGGTGATGGCACAATACAGCACAATCACGTCATATCAATTATCGCGATATAGAAGGCATATCGCATATAGCGACGATTCATATCAGACGAACCAATATTCCGCACTACTCTAAACTGGTAATTCGCAACCGGTCGCGCTCAGCGCTGACGACATCAGCAACAAAGTGCAACAGGCCAGGAGTAATTAGTGTCACATTCCAAGGCGGGCCAAAGTGCAAGTAATTGCCCGGTATAGGGGGTTCATGTTTGTTTAAGCATCCTCTCCCATCCACCTTCAAAGCTGTCGCCAGCTCACTTAAACGTCATGGTGTTGTCCACAGCGTTCAACGTTGTGTGCCCGCCATCGATTGTGGTCGACCATGGTGGATGGTGTCAGTCTGAATGCGGAATCTATCAATGCTAGATTTTTGATACCATCCTGTCCCCCGCGTTCGAATGCCATCAACTGCGTTCGAATGCCCACGTCGACCTTCATCAGCAGATGAATACAAAGATAAATTAGTAGGCCTACTCAAAAACCAAAAACTACAAAAGCCTTCAAAGTGTTGGTTACATTCAACATATTTACAGCGGCTGTTAGTAGTGGCATCTACGAGTTGACTAGTCCCGTGACATGACTAGTCCGTGAGTTGTCCAGTTACTGACAGTGACGGGATGACAGGCAATGATGATGATGTATGTACTTTCAGTACAGGTACGTACGGTATTCCAGCACCACGGCAGTCGGTAAAAAGTGTAAAGCGTAAAACGTAAACCTGCAACGGGTGAAAAACATAAAAATTCAGCTGTTACAGTTACTATGTCGGTTAGAGTTAGCGTTATGGTTAGGGTCAGTTTAGTTTGACTTGTTAAATTTTACGCTTTTTACCCGTTGGAGGTTTACGTTTTACGCTTTACGCTTTTTACCCACTGCCCAGCACCGCAGCCGGTGGGAACAATGGGTACGAGATGCCCGTATTGTATACACAGCCTTTTAATTCTCACTGAACGTCAAACGACTGTTACAAAGTATAACTTTTGTAACGTCCACGGACTGCCTAAATACCTAATAACGTAAATTCTTTTCGGTTTTCGTTATCCGACAAAAACGCAACAATTACCCTCAGTCTGGTCCTTCCGTCGACTCTCTCTTCAGGACCACCGAGATGCTGCACTCGACTCCTAGAAGGCGTGCCGACGTCCTTAAATTTCTGTTTTTTCATCGCTGACACCGTAGTCCGTAGCGGTAAAAACGCACCAGATATCTGGCCGGAAATTCGAAAGATTATCGTTAACTGCTCACATAACAATCACAAAACTTCAACAACAACAGTACATTCACCCTCATTAACATATTCGCAAATGGCGCATACCTCTCCTCGCACGCACGGGGCAAGTGCGAAGTGCGAACTGCAAAGCCAAGGAGGACAGTCATCCCGCACTGATTCAACGTACGACTTCCATTGGACAATTTTTGTCAGTAAACAAAATAGATGATTTTTACATAAATAAGTAACTTTAAAGTAGTTAGTCGGCAACCATCACTAGCACGAATCTCATTCTCAGCCGGCCGCAGTTAAGATTTCGTGAGCTGGCGTACATACGACTCAACTGTTTAATTTTTGTTGTACGTTACAACTATAGCTCAAATTTAGATGTAAGGTGTACGCCAGAACGGCCAGATGCATAGTTTTTGGCCGTATGGCATTACAAGAAGAATTATGCGAATTATAAATTCTCGCAGTAGCCTATGCCTACAATAATAACAATATAATCATTCTAAAATATCCAACCTGGTATATTTGCATCTACTACAGATGTTCATCGATTATCGAACTGACGTCGATCGGCGGCAGTCTCGTTGCTAATGCTAGCAGTCGTCACACTGATATCACTGCAGGACAGTTATGTATAATACTTTCAGTATTTGCTTGCACCATCGAGAAAAGCTAGTATAGAGCTTTATCCGGTTTGTCGTTTCAACATTACAAACGTACGAGAAGACAAATACAAGCTAAATGTGTACACTAAAATTGTGAACAAAATGGCAGACGACAAAAACATAGAATATTTACACGCAATATTTTTACAGTTAGGGCTGGGCAATGAGTAAAATGTATAGTTGAAACAAATTAGATTAATAACCGGTAATTAAATAAGTATATTTCAAAAATTAGACTTTCCATCTGCATGTAAAGGTAAAGGCTTCCCATACTCGTTACCAAGCGTTATTGGGCCCGGAGCTGATCCCAATCCATCCAATCCAATGTGAACAACGGGCGCAGGAGTTCCTCTATGCAAGTATCTCTAACAATATCATAATACTAATTTAGAGCACCTCCGGTTCCAGTTAATAATTCGGCATAAAATTATATACAACATCTTGATTAAGCCAGTGTTTGTCTAGGTATTAATCGTATCGGCGTCAACCACTGTATCATGCAAAATGTTCCAAATATTTACTATCCGCGAGAAAAAGGAAAACTTTCGTAAGTTGTAATGGCTTGTATTTTTTGCAATTTATATTTATTACCTATAGTAGTGCTGAAAATATTGAAATTGAGTTTTACTGCCGCATTAGTGTCATAAAACTTATGTACCATTTTGAAGACTTCTATCATATCACCACGTAAACGCACTGGCGGATCCAAGGGGAGCCGGGAGGGGCCATGCCCCCCCCCCTCGCCACGTGGGCAAGCGCCCAGAATGCACTAAAATCGAAAAAAAATTCTGTGGAGGGGCAATGCCCCCTCCCCAGACCCCAGCTAGTTTTCCTGTGCATAAATCACAACGTAGTTTCCAACACGCTTGTTTTGCCGCCTAGAGCTATCTGCATACACACAACAAACAGCAAGTTTTCCAACAAGCAACGGTTTCTGGCGTCTAAAACGTTTTAAACAGTCCATGGAAGAATGAACAATGAACTGTAAGAATAGCGCCCAGAATGCACTAAAC
>Ga0209780_1001103_pt1 | contig 16985 bp, 8 predicted proteins | sample WorMetexBAHAMAS2_FD_187384 | JGI IMG/M metagenome (GOLD analysis project Ga0209780, IMG submission 187384) | Marine gutless worms symbiont microbial communities from Max Planck institute for Marine Microbiology, Germany - Inanidrilus exumae... | ecosystem: Host-associated > Annelida > Digestive...
GAGATGATCGTGAATGTAGAGCAGAGCAGTTTCAGTGGAATGATGTTTACAGTAGGCAGACTGGTGAGGATTAAGTAGTTTGCTGGAAGTGAGGTGATCAATGAGGCGAGATTTAACAACGCGCTCTATTATTTTAGATATGACAGAGAGGTTGGAGATTGGGCGATAGTTAGAGAGCTCATAGTTGTCTAAGGTAGACTTCTTAAGCAGTGGAGAAATGAGATTCTTTGAGAATGGGGTAAAACTGACCAGAGGTTAAAGAGAAGTTGACGATGTTAGTGATTGTGGGGACAAGAACAGATGCGCATTCCTTGAGAAGCCAAGTGGGGATAGAATCAGAATCAGATTGCTTGCTAGGACAGTTATACAGAATGTTGAGGATTTTAGATTCAGAAGCTGGGAATAGGGAAGTGAAACCTTTACTCCATGTAAAAGAACATTCCACGGAAACTAAAGAACATCCACATACGCTCATAAACTTCATGGCATTTTCATTTTGTCTTTATCCAATGCAATATTAGCATGCACCACTGTGGGTGTGTAGCGCTATACGAAGATAGCATTCTCCAGAAAGGTTGAATCTGAGCTGCATCTCGTCTCCGGCAGCGCCATGTCAAACGAGGTCAGGTCATTGTTGATGTTTTTGAGCCAGGTGGAGCGCGGTCACCCTGGAGGTCTTTTCCAGAGCTCCTGTAGGGGCTCAAACCGTATTCGGTTTGCACCCGCCTCTTCATCCATACGAGCTATATGTCCAAACAGTGAGAGATGCCTTCTCTTGACGATGGAGGAAAGTGGAGATTGTTAGGTCATGCAACAGATATCATCATTTCTGATGACGTCATGCCATCGAATGTTAAGGATCTGCTGGAGGCACCACTGGCCGAGTGCATCAATTCGCAACATGTCAGCTTTATTAACTGTCCAGCACTCTGACCCATAAAGCATTATCAGTAATATATATGCACTATACAGACAAAGTTTGGTGCGAGTTGTGATGCGCGATGTCCAAAGACGACGGTCTAGACTTTGCATGGCAGTTCAAGTCATGGCACAGCGTCTATGGATGTCTGGTTCACTGCTGCATGTCGAATGGATCAAGGAGGACCCCAGGTAGACAAACTCACTCATGCGTTGGACATCATGCCCACATACAAGAAGACAGAAAGTTAATCTCTCATAGAGCATAAGACTTGAACCATCGGCTTCTGTCAATTCACTTCCATTCCCAGAGTGGTAGCTTCTTCCTGAAAGATCTTAAGAACAGGAACAAAAAGCTCCAACAGTTCAGCACATCATCTGCATAATCAATATCTGTAAATGACTGTTGACCGAAGGTGACGTGACGCCATTCATTCTTGTCTTTAGTCAGTCGTTATTTCTAGAGCTATTTCAGACTGAGCCGGTTGCCAAACAAAAAACAATTTTAGTAGTAAGTGATTTTTACAGGCCACATGCCATTCAAAACCAACCATGTCAAAGCACTGCCTCCAAAATTATCCACTCGCCCAACCTTTCTTCATCCACCACTGGCCTCTGGAAAGAAGAGGCACTACTGCCTTTATGCCATATCTGCCACCCAGTGCTCCGGCAAATATACAAAGTGCAAGTAATAAAACAAACCATAGGTTTCCGGCCACATTTGTGCTGTGACTTGCCACCCGTCGCTGACTCTGCTAACGAATTTGACTTCTTGTCTGTCATGCCATTATGGATCAAATCAGCATCAATGTTGTCATCGTCGTCGTCATCCATTATGTCATTCTCCTCAGCCTCCTTGATAGCCATGTTGGGGCACCTGTGAATAAACTGTATCACGTGCATCATTCACGAATCCTCAAGACTAACATCCTCATAATCAGCAGCAACAGCAGCTTAAAAGAATAACTAACAAAATGTCCGACTCACTGATCAACAGTGTAATGGTATTGGTATTTAACGTCCCACTCGACACATTATAGGTCATTTTGGAGACGATTTTACAGGTCAGATGACCCAACCAACAGTGTAATAGTACTGAAGGATGATAGTCTTCCAGGTCAAGGGCCAATCTCACAGGCTCAGCACACTAAAAGGTAAAGTAAAGCATGTAATAAAAAAAATTTCCACATATAGCACCAAGTACATCGAAGACACAGAAGTGCTCGGAAGACAGCTAAGCCAAGCAAGATCAAAGCCCGACCCAGTCGACCGTGTACGAAATGCTCCTTATATAGGTGTGCATATAATGTGCACAATTATGATGCACAACAGCACAGAGCTGGTCAAATAATCTCCCCTCTTACCCTCCAGACAATCACCACAGCTCAGATGTAGTCAACAGTGTAAACAATGTACCAAGGTACAGTGATATGACAAACATCACTGTGGATGAGCTCAGACAAAGGACAATGCTGCGATAGTATGAATGCCGATATCGGGCATTAAATTAGACGTCACGATAAAGTTATGTATTTGCTCAGTGTCACAGGTCGTAAATGAGTCACGTGCATCATAACACACGTATCATGGTGTGTTAAAAAGTTCAGTCTGGAGAACTACAATGAAGTGAAACTGGCAGCAGGAGGTAGATGAGATCATCATCTCTTAATATTAAACACCAGACACAGATTCTTTCCACTCTCCGCTGCTCCCATAAAGACAACTCACCTTACATCAGTGCAAGACTGTAGTAACGGCTGTGAAATAGACCTTAACATTGAACCTGTGGCATGTTTACAAAATTTTGATGTGAAAAAACTGTACCACCCTTGACAGTGTACTATTCATGTATAATTATCATAATGCATTTTCTCCTCCTTTGCGACTACTTGCCTACTTGGCACCACTCATAGTGGCAGATGCACTCGTCCACTGTGGGCACTGCGACGGCATTCCACATACACTTTGCAGCAGCTAGCCCACTGCTCATGCCTGGCTCTTGCTATGGCTCCTCCCACTAAAGTCCCACCAGCATTTCGCACAGGAATCGTGGTATTGTTTAGTAATGATTCTGAAGCAAGAATGCATTATTATCCCACACTGCTCACCAAGAAGTATATCAAAAACCGATGAAGGAAACATAAGCTATACCTTCGCAGTAAGCAAGCCTGCTTAGACCTGCCAGATCCACCAAACTTTATCATATCCATGCATGCTCGGCACTTGCCACAGTCGGGCTGCTGACATACCTGTATACAGCAAAAAAACGTAAAATATATGGCATTCATAATCATACAGGCCTCAAAGAAAACTAATAATATTGACGATTTATTCACTGATTAAGGTTTTACATCGCACCTGACACAAAATAGGTCATTGTGGGGTTGAAGAGCTAGTATAAAAGTAGCAATGTGCCTCCACTCGGGAGTCTGGCAGTGGTTTTAGCAAGGATAAGGCCAGTGAGTGACTGACTGAGTTAAGATCACATGTCCCACTTGACACAGAGTAAGTCATTCTTCCCAGCCAATCTCTTGGCTTGATAGTGATAATGAAGAAACTAAACCCAATACAACAAACAACAAAAGCAAGCAACACAGGAATAAACTACCACAAAAAAACACACACAAATGGTAAACCTAAACAAACACACTTAACACAAAAAATGATAAACCTAAACAATACTGAATACCGAAGAAACTAAACCCAATACAACAAACAACAAAAGCAAGCAACACAGGAATAAACTAACACAAACACACACACACAATGGTAAACCTAAACAAACACACAAAATGAAATTTGAACCAAAACCAACATGCAAATTTAAGAACCATTCACACGTATGTGCATATCAATGTGCACAACTCTTGTACACAATACAGCACAAAAAAGTTCTGGTTACTTTCCCGGCTAACCTCCAGACAATCATCAAAGCTCATATGCATTTTATTGGAGGGGACAGAAAAGGAAAGGAAGAGTATTTATATAGCGCCTTTTATATACTATGTATATCACAAAGCACTCAGGCATGGATCACACAGTTTTACCTGCAAATACACCATGCCTGCTTTTCCTTCATAAGCGTTCACCAGATGGCGTCACCTCTAACTGAAGTAAGAGACATCCAATCGCAGCTTACTACTCATCTATCGACCCCGAAGGGATGAAAGGCTGAGTTGGCCTGGTTGGTTGACCCATAACGGACGGTTTACCCACATAAGTGGTCACCCGTCGACAACAGGTCGAGCGCAGGACAGGGAAAGTTCGCCGGCCAAAGACCGATATTCTACCACTGTGCCACGCAACCAACCAAAAGCGGAAGGGGCAGTGGGTGATTTCCGTGGTTAGGATCATTGCTCTGAGTTCCGTTCAGTGCTTTGATAATGTTACATGGGTGACAGGAGGCCCGTTAAACACCTGTACTCATTGTCTCCAACAAATAACTTCTGGAAACAAGTCGTGGAAAGAACCGAGGGACAACGGGCCAATCCAGATTCAATCAGGAAACGGTCATTCATTGATATGCAACAATTTAAAATAAGCAATGATACTACCAGCAGCAAAACATTCCATCAGAAAGTTTGGTTTTTGCAGTGAGATTTTTACAGGCGGGACATCGGACTATATACGTTTGTTAACATGCCCTTTTATTTCACCTCACATATGCCGCAGCGGCGTTTCTTCTGCAGTGAGCCTTTCTCATCGATCTGTCCTTGGAACATGCTGTCAAAGATGCTTTGTACGAGAGGCGTAACAGTCGCCAACGACTCGGTCTTCTTCTGTTTCTTCACCTTCTCTCCACCGCGAACCTGACGTCTTGCTGCGGCCCTCCTAGCCATGTCACACAGACCAGTAACAGACTGTGCTAGCCTGTTTTTTGACTCACAGTGTATAATGGAGCTACGCTTACATGAACAAACATACTAGAAATTGTCTAACTAATGATTATTGTCGATATTATTAGGCCGCATCACAGCGATAGCCAGATTGCTACAGATGGGAAGCATGGTCTGTCTGTTGGTCATGTTCATGAGCCCTGAAAAAAAAACAGATAAACTGATCGAGATGCCATTTCAGTGGGCGACTCAGTTTCACGTGAGCCCAAAAAACATGTATTAGATGGGGGTCCAGATATCCCTCGGAAAAGGGGCAATTTTTGCATGTTGTCTTTGTGAGTCACTGCTGTGGTGTACGCAGCAAAAAAAATCAGCAATGGCATCAGCGCAACTGCTGCAGCCGACTGCATTGCTCCTGACTGGCCGATATCACAACAACCATTCCCCCATGAAAAATCCACCCCCAGTGACGCAACCTCTCATCAAAATTCTTTGACCACTTGTGAATTATCATGGTCATAACGACCTGATATCACACATTCTGTTCACTGTGAAGTGAACTGCATTGACGTGGCTATCAGTTTTTTTATCAGCAACAAACAACTGTGCTAATGACAATAAAGCCAAGCTTGTCAAGGCCAACCGTTTGCCAAGGGTGACTCCTGCAAGCTTGATGAGGGAACGCATGCATGGCACTGTGATCAATAACGTGTCATCTTCATCCGCTGCTTCATCCAAACTTTCCACCTGCACATTACAATGCGACGGTTGTTAAATCAAAACTTTGTTGTATAGGAACATGCTCATTAGTGTCATCACAATAAGAACCTCATCATGATAATTCACCACAGCTTTCCATTACCACACCAATTTACTCCTGTTTTGGCACTTTTTTTACCATGCAATGCTATGGTACATGCTGTCGTCATGTGTCCGTCACAAGCCGGCACTATACCGAAACGGATAAACATAATGATCAAGCAAATAATGCTGTATGATAGTCCACGGACTCTTCTATCATCAAAGATCTCAACGAAATTCCAATGGGGTCACCCCCAACAGAGGTGGGGTAGGTTAAAATCGGCAACTTTCAACCTACATCTCACTATATCTCAGAAACGGTGCAAGGCAGGGACATAGTTACTATGAAAGGCTAATAGGACTCGTATATGCTCTATCAAATTGTGCTATTTTCAGTGACCTTGAGTGACCCCTAACTACCCCAAATCATCCAATTTAAGACACTTATTGTATCGCCTTTCATATCCCAATAGTGAGTGGAAACAGAGACTTCAAATTTGGTACATAAGTTGATGGTAGCGTGTGCTAGCCCATAAAAGGGGAGTAAACAGGTCACATGAACCAGTCAAATTTTCGTGGTAACCAACCATATCTCTGGAATGGCTGAAGCTACAGTCGTCAAATTTTGTACTACACGGGTAGATTGTATCAAACCCTAGCTTTTGGATGACAATGGGTCATGTGACCCTGATCATGCCCCTTTTAGGTACATGGCTAGGGCCATATGACCCATTTTTAATTTTTATGCCCACAATCATATCCCGAAATGGATGCAGTAAGAGAATTGCTAAATTTTGTATGCAGATAGAATATGTCAAGAGCAGCTTTTGGATGACAGACTACCCCCTAACAGGCGTGGTCAACATCAGGGACATGTGACCCGTTTTTAAAAATTTTGCCCCTTTCCTATCAATGGAATCGGTAAAGCTAGGCACTCAAAATTTCTTGTCCTGATTGACACACAGGAGTACTAGTGCACACATGATATACTACCCCCGAAAATTTGTTCAGTGTCACGTGACCCCCTTAAATTTTGGGAAATAAGTGATAATATGTCAAAAATTGTGCAAGATGGAGACATAGTTGCACATTGTTGCATAGTTGCCTATTAGTGCTAACTAAACTTTTTTTGCCAGCTCTTACGGTTTAGGCGCTATGAGATAATATTGATCGAAACTGTGCTGTTTGAAAGGGGGTTGGGTCGTTCGTTCGTTCTTTGCGGGCAGGGGTCCAGCCTACTCTGGACCCCAGCGCTGAGACCATATAGCGGTCCAGTGCGCTTGCCCAGGGAGAGGAAGGGAATTGGTAGGTGTGTGCGGTGTATGATAGCGAGTGTAGGGTGAGGGAGGGATTGAGTAGGAGTGAGCAGCTTGTCGGGTATTTCTATAGCGCACCCCTTCTAGACGTGGCCTACTGTCTGGCTTAGCCCAGACTGGCGCTGTGTATTACGCCAACCAGCGGCCAGCCAAGTCTATTAGCTTCGACTCACGCCGGCGCGGCAGGCAAACTTGACACTGCTGGATCAAGTTGCCTGCAACGGTCACAGTTTATAGAGGACACCGTCGAACCCTCTTTTTTCCTGCCCGGGTTTATCTCCCTGTTCATCATGTGCGTAGGAATTATTAGAAATAATTCTTTGGTAGGCGGACGCGCCCGGGCCGAGTCGAACCCTGGTCACTGAGCACGTCACGCTCTACTGCACATGGCGGCCGAGTGCTTAACCACTCGGCCACGAGAGCAGGTCAGGGGGTTGGGTCACTTTGAGCGCAAATTTCCGGGGGAAAAGGGGTCGTCCACCAACGAATTTTGGCATCAAAAAACTAGACTCCCTGGGATATCATGTGGTGTTGTTTGCGTGATCCTACGTTTAGCCATTCTGGTACAATACCGGCGAGTGACAGACACACAGACAGACACGCGATGATGGCTATTACCCGTGCATCGCTTGCACAAGTAAAAACTATCGTTACAGCTATTACTGTTGCTGCTGCTACTATTACTGCTATCACTTACTACCTGCACTGCTGTGCACTATAAGTCTGCACATGTATTATTTCTCTCAATTTCTGTTTAGCCCGTCGTCAAACATTAGGCTGGGCACCAAACATTCGGCTGAGCCACCAAAGGCCTAAACAACGGAAACCTCTGAAGACTGTTACAGATCAGATAACCAGTGCCATGAAAGCATAAAAATCAACAACAAATGCACAATAGAAGTACACATATATACCAGACAATATAAGAAAGCATCCACACACAGACACACACACACACCACACACCACAGCAGTTCAACAGACATGTTTCATGTGAAGCACAGCTAATCAACTGCCATCTTGATTTTGAAAGATGACAGGTGCAAACTTTTTTACATGTGTGCCATTGGCTCATATACATCTAAAAACAAAAAAGTACCTGATCAACAATCCACTGTGAATGTCGAAGCAAAGAGTCTTCGGTGAATGAAGATGTCTGTCCTTTCAGTGGAACAGCAATCTGCAGATGATTAAGCAAGTCCTCATACGCGGCGTCTGGAGAGTTGGTCAGAAACTCAATCACGAGCTTGCTCAGTTGAATCTTTGACATCATTACATCCATGAACGGCTCGTAACACTCGCTGGGACTCATCAGTATGTACTCCGCAAATGCTGACCATCAACGCACACGTAATTAGTTAGGTCTGTTTTGTATCGTTCGAAATTTTGACCATACACAGTTACAGACAGAGAAATTTTGGAGTCTTTATCGCCTACTGTCTTGCAAAATATAATAGCTTGTTATAGTAACTTTGCATAAGGACTGAAGTGAACATGAGCATATTTTAATATTATGTGTTATGAACTGTAAAATGTTTAAACCATGTTGTGTGCAAATCAAGCACCCATGCTGCAATATGATCAGACTCATACATGGATATTACCTTCATTTGGTTATTTACAAAAACAGATTCTCCCCACTCATATATCAGCAACTGAACTTCAACCTTCACATTACTATCTAGTTATTCGCTCAAAGTGAAGCATAGCTTTTGGGCGAATCATGAAAATTCTATGGGGCAAAAAATTGTTCATACATTCAGCTATAACTCTGCCAAAAGTGAACAGATTTGGATAAAATCTGCAGCACTGTGAGCACACTGTTTGGGGCTCGCCCTGGCAGATTTTGGGCGCAATCCATGCAGTAGTGACAGTTTGAGAGGCAGCCAACATTTTTTTCGTTTGTCAAGCAAATAACGCACGATTTCACTGATTTCCTGTCAGACAAATTTTACGACATTTGAACACAACAACGTCAATTGGTGTCGCCATAAAAACGTTTGGAACAGAATTTTGACAACTTACCATAAGGGGTCGTGCTAAAAACACAAAAATTGTTCACAAAATTTCCAGGTCTTGCAACTTCAAGCCATCATAACTCTGCAATCATTATAGACTGCCGGAAATTCAAGTAAGTAAGTAAGTAAATGGCTTATATAGCACCAAGGTCTTTAGAAGAATCAGGGCGCATAGACAAAGACATTCTAGGCAAGATGGGCAGCCAAAACGGGATGGGCCAACTGAAAATTCTACCAAATAATCCCCCTATGGAATATCGAGTTTACATTTTTACCGTTACAATCAATTCAGTCTTTCCCCTGGGCTGTATGAAGGTACCTACCCAAATTTTCAGCAAACTACGATGTCCGATACTGCGTATTAAAACCAATATGGTGCATTGCTGGTGCTGCCTGGCGACCGATATATGGAAGAAAAGCAGACTGAATTAGAAACTGAAAATAGTAGCACGGCAGATAATGCTGACATCACTCAGTCGTAGGCACGTGACACTAGGCATCGTCGAATGCAGGAAGTAACCAGTTTGTGCACATATGGCTGTCCGCTTCGGGCGAATACTGTATTGTGTTCATTCAACACAATATTGCCATCTACTCTTTATTTTTACATATGCTATATTTACAATTATTTGTATCTACAAACCACCAGTGCACTAGGGTTCATGTAAAAACTACAAACTAAAAGTATAAAGGTATTTACTTTTGTCCACAGGTAAAACGAGCTCCTATTAGTCTTCTATTGCAACTATGTCTCCACCAGGATATTTATATAAAATGAGTTTTTACGTAAAAACAGTAAATAACCAGATTATGGCGCCATTCGATAGGCCACATACGAGTTTCTATTACTCTTCTATTGCAACTATGTCTCTATCTTGCACCGTTTCCGAAATATTATCACTTATATCCCAAATACCCACGTAGATGGCATAGTTGGCTGGCAATGCAAATTGCACTTATTAGTATGCGTAGAAGGAAGAGAAACTGAACAAGAATATTGAGAGCAAGAGCTTCCACCACTTCGTTCTCAGGTAGCTCGTGTCATCCGTCAGACAGCAAGTTGCAAAGCCACAGGTCCTGATGAGGTCCCAACAAAACTGTACAAAGCAGGAGAGACTGTGCTGGACAGAATGCACAAAATATGTGGCATCTGGGAAATTGGCGAATAACCAGAGGAATGGATGTTCTCTGCGCACATCCCAATTCCCAAGAAAGGTGATCTCAAAAAGTGTGAAAATTATAGAACAACTGATATCACTCATCAGTTAACAGGACGTTTTTCCTAGGTTACTTCAAGATCTGACCTGCCTCGACATCACTAAACCATCACTAATAAACTTTCCAACCGAACACAGGCAAAAAAGCACATCCTGCCACAAGAAATGGGTCCGTGCAACGACCGACAACTGTCCATGTGGCAAACAACAGACAATGATCGACAACATCAGCAGCCACCCACGGACTAACCTGAATGGTAATTTGCAGCAGCTTAAAGATGATGTGCTACGATTTTTTTTTACCAAACTGATTAAAAGTAGTTTCTAGCTGCTTACTGCAATATAAACCCGTCTGTGTAACAAATTTTGATAAATTACGCCGTAAAATGCTTTAAATAGTACAAGTTTATTGGTCTTTTTGGTATAGTTATTCTTTGGCTGTTTCCGTCATGTGTGACATCATGCCAGAATACGCTTGTTTCGTTTGCGTTGTTAATACGTTTGAGACAAGGTAAGAAGTTATTTATTATATCATTTTATGTTTTAAGAACCTATTTCTATGTCATTATGCCTATATGTTGTGTAATGTCTCAATCAACACTCCAACAGCCTGTTCCCTTGTTCATTTCCATGGTATGACGTCATCACTTGCAATAGCAAACAAATCACTTTCTTGCGCTTTTTCTAAAATTTCCTAATTCTTTGATGTTCCTTAATATCCAAATAGATTTGCTTATATTAAAGACATACTATGGGCAATTTACTTTAACAACCAAAAAATCATTGCATATTATCTTTAACTCGGCTGTTCAATGACTGATGGGACATGGCGATGACTCCACCTGGGATGGGTCCCTTTAGGGGAAGCTGGTCCCTTAGGGGAAAACAGCAGCAGGTCTTCTAGAGGCCAGATGCTCTTCCTGATACCCACTCAACAGTGCCAAAAAACCAAACGGCATTCAAATCACTGAAGCCAACCAGCATAAGCTGTCAACAACGGGATAACAGGCTACAAGACAGTGACGTACCAGTACTAAACCCAATCAAAGCATTCTGGCCTCCATCAAACCCAGCTGTCCACCACTCGTTGATTGGACCCATGTTGCGCGTCCATATTCCTCCTGCACAAACACATCAACAGCCCCATTACAGTATGCTTTCAATATACTTAGAAAGTAAAGATTCAATCACATTAATCACAGGACTAAATATAAGACTGACCAATCGAGTTAAGATTTTTTTATATGCCAAGTACACTAACACAGTTGGTTTTGCGTGGTGGCTTAGCGGTGGGGCGTTGGATTTGCGATTTACAGGTAGCGGGTTCAATCCCGGCCGGTGCGCTTTCACATAACATAAGTCAACTCAGCCTTGAATCTCTCCGGGGTCGCTAAATCGAGTAACTGCTTCGGCTGGGGGTCAAGGCAGGATTCTCACCTCTGTCGGCTGGCAGGTAACACTGTGTGATCCCATATGGCATGTACGTTTCCCGTAGCGGTGTGGCAGAGTTTCTGCAAACTGCTATACACTTACTTCACTTTACTTCTACAGTTCATTTCAGAGACATTCTTCACATCCAATCACTTGATACTAAAAAACAAGCAGCTCAGTTGTCACTGACGAACCCGCACGACGTCTGCATCATGGCAAACGGCAAAATTTTAAAACAGTCAGGGTGACCATAACCACGCCCCTTTTGTGAGTGACATGTCATCCTGTTGCTAGAAATAGAATTGATAGAGCCTACCTGTGTACAAAATTTAACGACTTTAGGTTCAGCCCTTGCAGTAATACAACTGAAGCCCCAAAAATTTTTAATGGGTCATATGACCTGACCACACCCCTATCAGAGACGGTTTGTCATCCGTAGTCTTAGCGATCACCAATTACGAAGATGCATAAGACAACGCAAAATGTAAAATTTGAGGTGATTTCGGCTGGTTAGAGGTCACCGAAGGTCATCGACAACATAACCATTCGATACATAGCATACGACTTCCTATTCCAATTTAATAGGCTATATTGTACCGTTTTCGAGATATTATCGCTTATTTTCCGAGGTCACGTGACAGTGACCACGCCCCTTTCAGGGACAATTTTTTGTCCGTAAACTGGGACTTGCTATGATCAACATGTACACCAAATTTGAAGTCTCTTGCTTAAGCGGTTCCACAGATATCTTAGGGAAACTAAAAATTAGTGCTAATTATACATTTTTTGCTAGCTCTCATGGTTGATGCACTATGAGCGAATATTGGTCGAAATCGTTGAGCGCAAATTTCAGGGGGAATGGGGTGTCGCCCATCAACGACTCCTGGCATCAGAAATCATGTGGCATTGTTTGTGTGATCCTACGTTTAGCTGTTCTGACACAATATCGGTGTGTGACAGATGGACAGACAGGCGGTGGTGGCTAATACACGCACTAAAATAGCGTTGCGTGGACAAATACTAAACCTAACACCACAAATAAGTCATAAATAAACCCAGGTTCGGATGACTGTACGACATCTGGTGACATGAACAACTACACCGTATTTCAGAAAAAACATCCACTCATATTAATTGCTATAAGTTGAGGAATAGTTGTCTGATTTTAATAATTTTTGACATCAAAATTCCTCATATAATTTGACATCGCATGACAGCTTAGTTGTCCACCTCACCTAACTAATGTTTCTACACTACCTTGTAAAACTTATCGCACGAGTTTTGTCACCATACATTACATATTTTCCATACAGGTTGTGGACTTTTGGCATTTGGACATTTTCACATTTAATAAATTGTGGAATCATTGGAATGTAACTTTTTGTCACAAAACAAGGCGTTTGTAACGTATACGGCGACAAAACTCGTGCGATAAGTTTTACAAGGTTGTGTAGACACATTAGTTAGGTGAGGTGGACAACTAAGCTGTCATGCGATGTCAAATTATATGAGGAATTTTGATGTCAAAAATTATTAAAATCAGACAACTATTCCTCAACTTATAGCAAGCGTCATGCGATGTCAAATTATGTGAGGAATTTTGGTGTCAACAATTATTAAAATCAGAAAACTATTCCTCAACTTATAGCAATTAATATGAGTGGATGTTATTTTCTGAAACACAGTGTATAAAGCCTGCATGGGGTGACTAAATATAAGCATCACTCAGTAATATGTAAACATAACCTGCAACATGAAGGGCATTTCATGTACCTGAGTCAACTTATAATCAATTACATGACTTATATGTAAAATATGTCAAAGAAATTAGGAACACAAAAATTAGGAAACAGCAAAATATCACAGGTAAGAATAAGCAACATAACTTAAATTATTATGTAACTCAAGAACAGAGATACACAACATTCCCCATTTGCAAGGCCATGATTAATTCAGACCCATTTTCACGTAAATTTCTGCATACATTCTGACTCATATTGAGGAAAAATCAGAATAATGTTCACAAAACAACTTTTACACTCATATTAGTTTCTGTTTTTTATTTTTAAATAGTCTTTTTTGTCTGTAGAATAAAATTCAGATAACAAAGATCAAACAAACTAAGTAGAAAGAGGCCAACCGTCTGGACTTGGGTTTTCATCGTAGATTGGTTTGACACAACCACTGAAGTAGAGCTCAACGTTCTTCTCAATAAGGCCGGAATCAAAGGCACACAGATGCGTGTTCTTGTCATAAATACTACACACAGCATTTATTACTTCAAACAAACTGCTGAAGACTGGAAACATACTGATTATCACAATAATAACCGAGATGATATTTTCAGTGCTGTCATCATGGCAAGCCAATGCAAGACTTCACCCGGTTCGTTCGATGAATGCAGACTAAGTGCTGCGTGGCTGCCAACCCTAAGACCAAGCCAACCGATTTGGACTGTGAGTCCACCAGAAATGGCAGCTACCATCTGCATCAATCATCACTATTTATTATTACTCAGCCCGAGAGCTGATACTCATTTTACCGTCCCACGGAGGGTGGAAGGCTGAGTCGACCTAGGCACTGCAGTAAAGGTGTGCAGACCGTGCCTAAGGCTGTATATCGCAGTGGCTGTCATGATAAGCACAGCTGCCTGCAGTGAGATTCAATCCTGTATTAAAGGAAAGGAAGCGTATTTATATAGCGCCTTTAATATACTATGTATATCTCAAAGTGCTCAGGCATGGATCACACAGTTTTACCTGCAAATACACCATGCCTGACCAAAGCACACGTTGAACAGGTTGAAGCAGTAAAAAGGTGCGCAGTATGAATCACCATTGATTACGTGTTCCAAGGACACATACCACCAGATACTGATCATTTATGCATCATAAGCTACCAACCAAAATTACAATAAATCATCCCCCTCATTAATAATTCATATACTGTCGGTAACTAAAGCTGTTCGTATTATTTCGTGATATTATTGTTTTAATGCATTATTTTTAGTCACAAAATTCATTGATTATTTTAATTGGTTTGTTTTTCCGCATTACATAGTTGTATTTGTTTCCTACGTGTGCTTACTGAGTGTATATTATGTTTCATGTCGTGTATTTAGGCCACACTTTCATATGTTACAACATTAATAAACTTACTTACTACTTTCTTACTTACTTACTTACTTGGTCTTCTCACGCTGCAGTCAAGCATGTTACCAATAGACCACTGTGACCTTAACCATCAGTACAGGTTGGGGTCATTGCTTGGAGATGCCTTCAGTGCTTTATCTGCTGGGTATTTCTTGGATGACATCCTGCCTGTTAGAAATCTCTGCCATTTATTCTGATAAAGTTCTTTTTGAGAACAAATGTAGGAAGAAAATCAATGGGTTACCAGCAAATATAGGTACATCTTAAAACAGAGCTAGACAACATGGTCTCGATAAAAACTAACCTGTGAAAATAAAAAAGTGAAAATGCAAAAACTATGATGGTTATCTCATGGCAAGCTACTTCACGTTCCCTTGTTACCACAGTGATAGCATCATAGGCAATAAGGCCAGCAAATCATTTCTGCAGACTCTGTACCTGAAACATGTAATCTTGTGCTGGGGTCGCTCATCAGCCTCATTGATGTCCTCTTCCATTCCAGTGAACAGTGACAGTTTAGGATCCGTCAGCATGATGAATTCCTCCACCTAAGTACACGAAGACAGTGTTGATGATGATGATGATGATGAAACATGGATTTATATAGCGCATCGTCATAAAATCTCTAATGCGCTGGCAACATAGGACATCATTACTTCACAACAACCTGTCGGAGATGCTACCAGACTCATTAGAGATTTCAATCATTTGCTTACCAATAGCAACAACAGTCTTTAATGTGATTTTCCATTCACTACAGACTGATGCATCTTCTGTAATGCAATGCAGACATACTGACTATGATGAGAGAAGTGAGTTGATCTCAGATGTTCCTAATTCAAAGGACTTAAGTTATAATCATTGCTGATGGCTTGATGTGTTAATATAATGCTGCTATTACAAACTAAATAATAAATATTATAGTTTTTATTTTCACTTTGACTTTATAGACTGCAAAAACTGTTCCAACTGTCCCCAAAAGTTCTTTTTTCGGACCTTATCGACATGCACCTACTCTAGGAAGACAGATGTCCTTCATTTAACAAACAACACCATTCAGCAACAGTCATGTTCTACAGTTAAACTTCATTAACACTCACTTCAGTTATATTTATTTTTTGGGCCACATCGCATCTAGCAATAGCGGCATATTGCTACACACAAAGTGGAATGGTTGGTCCGTCTATTGGTAATGTCCATGAGCCCTGCAAAAGTGGCCCAACTGATCAACATGCCATTTGGGGTGGTGACTCGGTGGGCCCTAGGAACCATGTATTAGATGGGGGCCCCCGATCCTCCAAGGGGAAAAAACAATTTTTTAAAAAGGGAGAAACTGGCGACCCATCGTAAAGTATAGGGACATTTTACGCTGAGCTGTACATAAACAGCTGAACCAATCGAGATGCCGTTTGGGATGAAGACTCGGGTGGGCCCAAGGAACCATGTGTTAAAAGGGGGTCAAGATGCAATCACGGGAATGGGGGTGTTGGTCCCACTGAAATGCATAACAGTTGTTAGCTGCCTAAGAATGCACAAACACTTATGTTCAAACAATACTCCGATATAAAGCTCTTGGCCTTGGCAGTATACAAATGTAGTTCGTTAGACGATCAACATTTGCACTTATGAGAAATAAGCGATGTAAATGTAAGAATTTTACCATTCTTGCGGGAAAACAGAAGGATGACATCATTACGGGCTAGGGTTAGTACAGCTGTTGCGTCATTCATATTCATGCTGTGGCAGCAAGCATGGCCAGTCGCCAAAGCATAGGCCGCTATCACGCGCGACAACTGTGCAGGCAATACGGCGTGGTTAATGTAGGGTGTCCGCAATAAAGGTGTGAGGAAATAACACTGGGGAAAAACCGGTGCAGCGGTGCATTGCAAATTAACACATTTTCCGGCTGCAAATGATTGAGCAATCATATTCATATACCAACCACTGTAGGAAAGATTGTCCAAACATACGTATTATTTTAACATCAACAGTCTACTTGAGCGTGGCACAATGCAACCTGTCATAAAATTACCTTTTGACCTTACCTTACAATACTTTAGACCTTCATGACAGTTTTTTCAAATTCTTGAATATTACACTGCCTGGCTGGCCAGACTCAGTACAGGTCTAGCATTAAACACGACTTGGTGAGAAACTATGCCATTTCGCCTCAAAATTAATGCTGCAAAAAAACTCAAACAATAAAGCTCACAGCATCACAAGGGTCGCCAGGGTACAGCCGCAGATCTGGGTCGTCGAGCAGTTGCCGGCACTGGTTACAGCGAGGCGGCGGCAAC
>Ga0209780_1001104_pt1 | contig 16983 bp, 12 predicted proteins | sample WorMetexBAHAMAS2_FD_187384 | JGI IMG/M metagenome (GOLD analysis project Ga0209780, IMG submission 187384) | Marine gutless worms symbiont microbial communities from Max Planck institute for Marine Microbiology, Germany - Inanidrilus exumae... | ecosystem: Host-associated > Annelida > Digestive...
TAAAATATCCATGACGCAACTTGCGTCATTCCCCCCTAGGTTTGGACGCCCCTGGCTGAGTTCACAGAGTCAGACAATCCAGTTGGTGAGTCCGTCAGTCCAGTCGCTGAGTCAGCCGAGTTAGAAGCAGTGGAAGGTCCAGTCGCTGAGTTCACAGAGTCAGACAATCCAGTTGTTCGTGTTCCGGCAGCATCTAAAGTGTACGCGGATGTCAATGCCGGACTGCAAGACGTTCGAGTCGATCTGCGTGCACCTGAAGACGGCAACGGGACCAGTCATCGTAATGAACGTGTATTGACCGGGATCGGCGAACGTTAGCATGCTGTTCTATGAAGAACTGGCGACAGTGCTAGAGGCCCTGGTCGTGTACGCGTGCCCAGTCGTCGTCAGAGGGGATTTCAACATTCACATGCAAAACGCCAATAATCCGGATGCTCGCCGCCTCGAGGACCTGCTGGCGTTGTTCGACATGATTCAGCACTTCCACGCCCCGCCTCACCGCTGCGGCAACACACTAGACCTCGTCGTCACGCTGGCGCAGTGTCAGCTCGACGGCGTCGTCACTGTCGACCCAGCAGGCATGCTGTCTGACCACTCGCTGGTCGTCTGTCGAGTTGCTGTTCAACCGGCGCCCGTGTTCGAGCATCAGACACGTTGCTGGCGGCGCATCGACCGGAAGACATTGCATCTTGGACTGGAGTAGAGCAAGCTGTGTCAGCCAGTCCCTGACGCCGACGTCGATCAACTCTTCGACAAGTACGACGCCGTGATGTGGGACATCGCCGACCGCCTGGCTCCACTGCAGTCTGTATTAAGCGTGCTGTTTAGTATCACCCACTACATTATGTGCCAATAAATTTTGACGCCTGCCACCTTTTGCCAACTCCCTATTCCAGCTAACCGGTATTGGGCTGCGGAGGGCAAATATTCGGCAGGGCATTTTAACCCGTTTCCAGCTGACCCAGATTTATCTCGTCCAACGCTATCCGTGCCACAAATGCTCGAACTGAGTTAACTCGTCCAGGCATCGTAGCAATCTCTGCAGTACAAAAAGCACCCTACTGCACTTGCCTCTGCAGCTAATAAAAAATCCAACGTGGGTTGTATACCCTCGGTGCAACGACAGCCATTATACTGACCTTAGCCGATAAACAGGAGACCTCCGAGGTCACTATGTCCCTAAACAAACGTATGCCGCTGTCCAGATGCAAATCTGTTTGGAATATAGTGCAAAGAAGGACGGTTATTACTTCAGTTTGTAACGTTTTATCTGTGGCGATGGCTACTGAAAAGCTAAAGTTGACTAGTGCACAGATAGAAGAATTTTCACAGCAGTCGCCAGAACTCAAATGTTTCTGATTCAGAGTTTGACGACACTGAGGAAGAAACTAACAGTGATGCTCTCTGTAATGGCACTGACAGTAGTGACGCAACAGTGGACTACAGTTTTCAGCAGAGTGCCTGTGATGTTTTCAACTGGTCGTCTGCTGCGTCCACTAAGCAACGTGTGGCATTCAGCGGCCAGTCTGGACTGCGGGTCGTTGTTAATAACTCTGACGATCCACTTTCCCTTTTCAATGATTCATCTCCCATGTGGACTGTCATGTGCTTGTTAGATTTTCAAATGGCCTAAATCCCTTGTCACACGCGTGACATTGTTAAGGTTTCTCTCCACTGTGAATTCTGCTGTGCACAACAAGGTCACCAGACTGCATAAAGCGTTTGTCGCAAACAGCACATTCAAACGGTTTCTCTCATGTATGACTTCACCTGTGTTCTATTAGCTGATCAGAGCTTCCATAACATTTGCCACATTCTGTGCACTTATATTTCTCAGTATGAATATTCATATGATGACTCAGTGTACTCTTGATGTTGAAACATTTCTTACAACAACTACATACTGTCATACTGTCACTACATAAATATACTACTACTGTCATGTGCTTGTTAGATTTTCAAATGGCCTAAATCCCTTGTCACACGCGTGACATTGTTAAGGTTTCTCTCCACTGTGAATTCTGCTGTGCACAACAAGGTCACCAGACTGCATAAAGCGTTTGTCGCAAACAGCACATTCAAACGGTTTCTCTCATGCACGACTTCACCTGTGTTCTATTAGCTGATCAGAGCTTCGATAACATTTGCCACATTCTGTGCACTTATATTTCTCTGTATGACTGTCATGAATCTTACAAAGACTACATAAACGCACGTTTTCTCCAGTGTTTTTCTGTGATCATTAAAATAACTCTAAAAGAGCTTACAGGTTTAACAAAGGAGCAAGCTTTATGGGATTAAACCTTACTATTAATCAACTAAGTTTGTAATAGTCATTAGTCTCCAGTCCTACTACTGTACAACATTTACGTTGCTGCACTGTACTGCAATTACCACCGTACGAGTACGACAGAGCTGCGGCACGTCAACCAACAGTAAGACTCCTACAGTGCCTTAAGGGCCAGTTTTTCTACCGCAAATTAATCTCCCATTAACGTCAATGGCAGATTAATTTGTAGCGGAAAAACCGGTCCTAAGAGCCACGTAGTCTATTCTGATGACTACATTATAAGATGTATCACAATACCAGCCAGGACAGTAATATCATCCCGGTCTCTCGTGCTGTTTTGATGCCTCCTCTATGTCCAATGATAAAAGATGTGGACACGGAACCACTTGTGGTGAGGCTGAATTGGCGGGGTAAGAAAAATGTCATGTTGTTTAACACTAGCAGGCCATGACATCTTGTTCCCATGATAGTGTTCAGAAAGCCATTTCTCTATTCTTAACGATCCTTTTACATCATAAGCAATGTATCACTAATGATGATTTGACTAAAAATATTACACTACGTCAACAAACCGGAAACCAATCAAATTACACTGGCACTCTGGGCTACAGCACCCCCACCACTCTCCACCTGCATCCTGCATCCAGGTAAACTCGGTAAACAAGTACCATGGAGAGATTTGTCATCACTGAGTTGCCACTGATGGAAACAGTGACACGACTTCCAGACTTGGAGATCACAGCATGCAGCCACTGATGCCAACGAGGAAGTGGGAAAGAAACCAGTCTGCATAAAGCGTTTGTCGCATAAATGTGGGACATCGCCAACCGCCTGACTCCACTGCAGTCTGTATTAAGCATGCTGCTTAGTATCACCCACTACATTATGTGCTAATAAATTTTGACGCCTGCCATCTCTTGCCCATGGACCTGCTGATGAACTTTCTTTACAATAACCAATGCCAAATTTTGTGACAATTGGTTCAGGGGTTTCGGATTTCTGATAACCCCAATTTTGCCATTCTCCATAGGACTAGCTTGTCAGCCTTGTCGCCCTTACAACAGCGTTAGCACTACCGTGATACACTGAGATAAGTATAGCGTTGCACCAGTGCGAACACAAACAGGTGACGTTTCAGTTCAAAGCACAGGTCAGGATGTGGTCTTTTCTTCCTGTGTGTGTGTAATGTTTATGATTCAGCAAGCTGCTGCAAAAGACAACACGTTTGCTAAACAGTCAACACTTGTATGTTTTATCTGCATGTGGACTGTCATGTACTTGTTTAAACTTCCAAACGCCCGAACCCCCTTGTCACACACAGGACATTGGAAAGGTTTCTCTCCACTGTAAATTCTGTTGTGCATGACAAGGTCACCTGAATGGGTAAATCGTTTGCCACAAACATTACATTCAAACGGTTTCTCTCACAAATGACTTCACGTGTTCTGCTAGCTGATCACAGCTTCCATAACATTTGCCACACTCTGTACCAATATACTTCTCAGCATGAATATTGTGTTCACTTACTTTTACACTTTGCATGTATTTACTGGGGCAACCCTCAGCGGCGGTCCTGGCAGATTTGTTGGACGAGAAAGGCGAATTTCCCCCTCCTGTGGACATCTAAATGCAAAATTGCTTTACTTCAGGGGGCTTCACATATTTCAAACCCACATGCAGCAAGTTTCTGAATGCCTCTTATAGCAAACTGTTCAGCAACATGTCATGAACTTTATCACACAAAACAGACACATCACACTTGCATAAGAAGCTCACTGCACTTGAACCGAGTATGATAACAGCTTCCATAACATTTGCCACATTCTGTACACTTATACTTCTCAGCATGACTATTCAAGGTGCTCAAACAGGAAAAAAATTTTTCTCCAGTGTCTTTTTCTGTGATCACTATAATATTCCTTAACTGTAAAACGGCTTACAGATGTAATAGAAGAGTGTGCTTTATGAGATCAAACACCTTTGATTTTACTATATGTATTTTTTAAAGTTTTTAATCGTAATTCGTCTGAAGTATTACTAATGCCTAGTGTTTGACGTTACTTGATTGTACTTGCATTTACCACAGGTTATTGCGTGAACTAACAAAACTTTCACAAACTGCACAAAACAGGAAAGTGAAATTCAGTGCCTGAAAATAATGCTTCGTGCATACAAAGACTTTGTGATTTCTCCGCCAAAGCTTCACACAAAGACAAGATTGAAGCATTTGAGTGCTGCTGGAGATTCTTTAAGTAGAGTTCCACAGCCGAATGCTTCTTTCTCGGACTTCGATATCACATTTCTCCCTACATAATTTCTGCAGTGCAGTGTACATTGCTTGTACATGGGCTAATAAACTGTGAAATCTCTTTATCATCTCATCTATCACGGCAACTGGCAGAACTCGAAGTCTGCAAAACCAGGGGAAAATGTGAAATGCAGTTGAGGAAAGATGTGGCAGGATTTGCACTGCAAAACGTTGGCATTAAGAATTTGTGGTGGAAAATTGTAAGTAACAGAAAATTCTGAGAATACAGACGAGTAAGAAGAGAATGTTGATGCAAAGGGTTCACCAGTTTACTGCAAAGTACCAAAACTCATGGACTTGGTTGATGATGGTGCAGGCGATACATGTCGATCTGGACAGGTTCCCACATGGCTCAGACTGTGTAAACATGACATACGTATCAGCATTAAAAAGCGCTGAAAAGCAGTCATTCGATGTGGGGCAGTTTCCCGTTTATTTTCACGCGATTGTAAGGTATCATAATGCGATTGTTTTGCAGTTTTCGACGTTTATATTTCTTCTGTAGTGTAGTTTTCAGGTACAGTAGTGTTAATTAGTGTTCTAGCCAGTTGGTATCTGGCTATTTTGCAGTTTTTACGATTTTGCAGTGTAATTTACGATAGTGATGTCTGTCTCGTCATCACGTCAGACGAGAAGCCAGTCAAAGTAAGCGTAAACTTCACACGAACTCTAGTGATGATGGGCGTTTGACATGCATTGATGGCAGGCAGTGGGTTTGAAGATGTGCTAGCTAATTGTTGCGTATGTAGATTTGAGATATGCACATGGCTGCAGCAGGATATAAGGCGGAGGCAGCAGGAGGTGGACCTGTGAGGGTGGTCCTGGTGGGACATTCCTATGTTCGACGGCTCCGCGACTCCATGGCAACATCACCAGAGCTGGCTAACCTTGGACTGTCTGATGTCAAAGTCCTCTGTGAAAGAGTCGGCGGAGCAACACTGGGACCACACTTCGTCTTGCAGAGGATCAATCCAGTGTATGACTGTCAGCGCCACTGTCATTGTAGGGCAGCTCATTTCCTTTCCTGCCAATCAGCACCAGTATCCAGAGTCTGTCAGGGACATAAATAACACTCTCTGTCATGACTTACCTCCAGGCTACGTGTTTTGGCGTCACCAGTTTGGTTTGTTCCCTGCTTCTAGAAATTTTCTGCCTAATAATGTCCATCTCAATCCACACAGCATGCACCTGTATTGGAAAAGTGCGAGAACAGCTTTCTGACATGTTCTTCACCGGAGCCGAACTTGAGTAACTCCAGGTGCCTGTTGTGTTTCTTTGTCCACTGACTGATTTACTGTGTCCAGTCCATGTATGCATCATTTCCTATCAACTGCATGTGCCTCTTGCTCTGACTACCTTGTCTCGAACTGTAGATTGCTATGTGGAGTGTCAGCAGATTGGTTGGCTCCACACACTGATCACTTTCATTACTCTTTTGTGGGGGTAGGAAGGCATACGGAACTTGGCATTATGTAAGTCATATCTAAATTCATCGGGTTCGCCTGTCCCACCCATATACATGACTTATGCGTATATGACCCTTTCTGAATTCATTTTCTTTGCCTCTTTTCATGCAACCAGTATGTGGAGGAGCGTATATTTTGGTTTTACTGAAATTACACACTTTGAATTTATGGTCCTCTCAAACGGGTCTGGACCTAAACTAGATCAGGTGTCTTTTGACAGGTTTGGACAGAAACTAGAACTGGGGGAGACCTAAAAAGTAATTTATTTTGGTGCTGCAAGTTCAGTTGGCCATTGTAGTAGAAATTGGGGTTCGCGGATCCCCAAAACCGCACAGACCTCATGTGTTGGGGCTGGTACCAATTCCGGATAATTGGGCGCTAGGGATCTCCTATCCATGTTGCATTAAATTGACATTTATTTGCACCACAGTAACTGTGTACTTTCTTGGGTTATATTTACGTTTATTTTAACTGAGTTGGTGGGTATAGGGCCTTTGTATCGGCCGATTATTTGTAAATAATGTTTATATAATCACTTTGTACGCGTGTTTGCATGCATTATATGTATGTTCTATCTGTATGTGTACATATACTCTATTCACTTTGCACGCATGTTTGCATGCACTATATGTATACTTACCTGTATCCTATTACCACTGCATGCAACTTAAGTTGTTTATAAAACAGAAAAAGAAATACAACAGTAAAAATTTACAAACACCAGAAATACTATGTCTATGGGACTACCCTGTGCATGATACATAATGTATATTCTTTGTACCGTTTGATGCTTGCAAATCATATGTATATCTAACATACGCAATTACCGCGTGCATACTACATATGTTCCATCTGTACGCGTACGTATACTGTATTAAGTTTACTAATAATACACATTGAGTTCTCGATTCCAGTGTACTGTAATTACTGTGTATAACTTGTACTGTTTATATTATTGCTATTAGGGGAAAGTGTGGCAAGACGCCCACATTAACGTATTTATTATTTACGTTAGTTAATACTGCATGTATCATTAATAAGTTATCACCATTAAACAATGTGGTATTACGCTGTCAGAGTAGCAAATGTCTTTGTTTTAATACAACATGTGTGCAGCAAAATCTACATTATTAATAATAGCCAATCATGGGCATCTTGCCCCATAAGTGGTGTAAGATGCACAATGCACATGGCATGAGCATCTTACCTCAACAGCAGTTAAGAAGAACGTGTTGCCTTTTTATTATAGTGCTATTTTATTGTACTTTTACGTAGTTAATTAACAGTTTATTGATTTTAAAGTTTTGCACATTGTTAGGTGGCTCAGGCCTATTTATTTTGAGTTTTTGAGTGTACTGTGTAATTACTGCATCATGACGGTGACAATAAAATCATTCTTATTTTATCTTATTGTCTGTTAAGTTGTTCACACAAGCACATTAAAGTAAACTATAGACCTAACTACTAAATGTCAAGTTCAGTGAACTGAACAGCAGTGTGCACATGAATCATTGTTACTTGAGTTAATGCTATTTTAGCAGCAAAAATCACAGAAAAATCCACTTTTCTGGGAAATGTTATACTTTTTGGACTGCGCAGTAGTTGGCAATTTTAATGCAATATTATTCTCAGAATGGACAGAAACGGAAATGGGTGAGTTTGCTGCAGAATAATTAACAATTAATTTAATATTAATTAATGTTTGGGACTTTTAGTGGGTATTACTTTACAACGCGTGTTTCAACAGCTGTGCTACAGTAGTTTGTTTTTGTTTACCCAACGAGGTTAAATATTCTCGATGTGTTTACCACGTAGTTGTAAGTTATTAAGTGTTTACAGTTTTTTTTAGCAAATTAGTCATAGAAATGGAATAAGTAATGTTTTTGTAAAAGAAGAACCAAATCTGATGCAACTGGTGTCACGGTTTTCCTGAGGTAGGCATTGAAAAATGGCGTCGCCCAGTCCGTCAGTGCATGGTCTGGCCTAGGCCACTTTGCTGGGCTAATGGTGCTGTAAACAAGATTCTTCTTCTTCTTTCCATCATGTACAAAAACCCCTGTTGCAAGGTATTTTCATACTATGCAAAACGCAGTAAAGAGTGGGGGTACATTCGCTGATAAGAACTTCGGGTCCTACTAAAAGCTGTCCGGCAAAAGGCCGTGTCGTCACTAAAAAAGCCAGAGTCAAGACTCGGGCTGTTGTGAATATCAGGCAATGCACGCTAAGCTATAACTAGCAGTTGTAGTAGTAGTAGTATGAATAATATTATTAATAGTGTTAAAGTTTCGGGGAGCAGAAGGTATAGGGTCTGGGGATAGCCCCCTCCCCAGGAAAAAGTTGTTGAAAATTGACACTGATAAAGTGTATTAACTAAGTAGATTCTAACTGTATTGACTGATCTTGACAATTCCCAAGACTCAAACAGGGGTCCCTTGGCTTTGTAGACCATTACACACCCATCATCTCTGCTTCAGAAAATCCAGATTGGTTTATCCTTCCGGTACCGGCCTACCTTGGCTGTCCTGAAAGAAGGCCATTAAACAGCGTCGGCGTGTGTGTGTGTGTGTGTGTCAGTAATTATTAAATGATTACTGCTAAAATTGTTTTGTATTTTGTGACTGTTGGCAGCTAAACTGAACTAATGGCTTCAACTTCTCATTCACTCACACGGGCTGAAATTGCTAAAGTTTTGAACAAGGAACTGAATGTGGCATCATCTGACATTCATGATGTTCTGTTGGACTACTTCACCACTGATGTAGATCATGCTGATAGTGACAGTGATGTTGAAGGCTATGTTAATGCATTTGCTGGATCGCATGTTGACACTGTGAGAGATGTAACCATTAGCCAGTTCACCACAGATGAACATTTAGTTGACTCTGCGTTTGTTGAAGCTGATGCAGAGGTTCCATTACTGAAGAGCACTATGAGTGAGGTACACGAGATTACAAAATGGCTGAACTGTAACTTCGCAAATGACGATAAAGCTATTATTGAGAAATTTGTTGCAGATGGTTGTAAGTGTAATCGAACGTGTTCCAACCTGTTCACTGTAGATGAACTGCTGACACATCGTTTACAAATGAAGGAACTTGACTATTGCGATATTAATCATGTTAATTCTAAAAACATGTGAGTCAATTTGCCGCGCTGTGCGATTCAAGTGAAACAACTTCGACGTCACATAAACAAAACAAAACTAGAGTGAAGTCTAGAAACTCACTCATGTTCAAAGGACGCGAAGTATGTCTGCCAGTTTTCCTGTTTGCCAATGACATCGGGATCAAGCGCTACCGGCTACTCAAACAACAATACGGGACATCTGGAATTGAACCTCACACGCATGGAAATGCTGGCAAACCAGCAAAGCACTGGTTACGGTACTTCATGCAGACTGTGAACAGATTTTGTTATTCCTCAAGCATTATTAAGAACAGTTTAGACTCGTACTTCCGGGCCGCGTTCCTGGATTCAAGGCCACAAATCTCATTCTGCTGCCATCAAGTCTCACTAAACGGGAACTGCACCGAAATTATGTCACAGCTTGCGATGCAAAGAATATTCGAGCAGTGGGATATGACTCGTTTCGACGCGTCTGGAAGGAAGCACTTCCAAATACAGTTATCCAGAAATGGGCTTCACATATTAAAGACATGACTTGGATCTTTTAAACGAAACATCTCAGTACAAATTATTTCGCCGCAGCTGGTCTGAACTACATTGTCTTCACCACCTATTCACCGTCAAATCCAGGCCACCTGGCGCCATGCCATGCGGGCACGATTTTGTTTTAGCAAATATCAGATATGAATTTAATAAACGCCACTTTATGGCTCGCTCACTTTTTGATTACGTCTAATATTTCGTGTGTTTTATGTGTGCCTATGTCTATGTATTTTATAATTTTATTTTATTTTTTTCGTGGTGCTTTAAGTTCACTCTATGTAAACATGTGCGCTTGTCATATGTATTTTTAATGAACTTACTTTTACTTACTAGTAAGTCACTGACAAGAAAGGTCATGTCCGTCACATTATCACTGGCTGTGTCGGAAGCACCCATGACAAGACGGCAGCATCTTCGTCAGCTGAACTAAAGCAGTTCCTGGACAACCTACCACCTGGCTACGTCGTGCTGGGTGATCCAGCTTACAGAGGACTGCACCCCAATGTCATCACAACGTTCACTGGTCACAACCTGCCACCAGATCGCCAGCAGTTTAATGATGCCTGCACGCGTATTCGACAGATTGTCGAGCACAGCACCGGGGCTACGCAGCTGAAATGGCGGGTTCAGCAGCTAAAAGAAAACAGAATTGCAGCCAAGAAAGGTGTCATGTTTGCGTCACAACGCACTGTAGCTGCTGCAGTGCTGCACAACAGATTCACACTTTCTTTGAACAGCTGTCAGTCATGCACCACACTAACCAATCAGCCAGCTCAAATTCCCTTCACTTTGTGGGGCTAACAGAAATAACTGCCATAGTGTTACAAACAATTTGTGAAAAATGCCCTAGGCAAGCAGAGTTCACTGCTAGAAATCATCTCAAAAGATTTGGAGACGGATTGCTATGAAATTTTGTGACACGTTTAGGTTTGACTTCGTCGATGAATTTATATCAGACTGAAACTGTGCGACTTTGGATTATCTTACACAACGGTTTGCATCATAACTTCAGAAAAGTCTGCAACCCCAACAGTGACGAATGTCCGTAGCTGCTTGAAGATCACACTGCTGGCAGACAGCACTTTGCATATACATTATCAGAGCATACTGATCGTATGGTTTGTTTGTATCCAAGCATTGAAGATTCGCTAGTTGGCAGTCGGGATTCAAATGAGGAAACATCCAGCTATTCAGACTTGACAACAAAAACAAAACACATGACTTCAGAAAAAATGATTATCATACCTGCAACAATCAGCTAAGTGATGCATACAAGTACTGTCACAAAAGAAACATAAGAACGTGTTGCAGACTTACCTGGTCAATCAGTAAATAAAGCACCGTCTCTTTGCACAATTCTACATTGCAGATGCAACTATGCATATCATAAGTAAGTTATGAACATAATGAATGATGCAGAATCCTCAAATATAAATCCTGTCAAAACACACATCAGACTATGTAGAAATCACAATGCACACTACAGAGTGACCACCTCCAAGCATATATAATTCCCCAACTTTTCATTTTCAGTTACTAACATGAACAGCAGAGGTGAGCTAGTACTGGCTGTCAGCAAATCGCCCGAGATGATCAGCCATTCCAGAGATATGGTTGGTGCCCACAAAAATTTTAATGGTTCACGTGAACTAACCACACCCCTTTCAGGGATGGTTTGCCATCCGTGGGCTAGCACTTTCTACTGCTACCGTCAACCTACCTACCAAATTTGAAACGTGTCTCTATCTCCACTCACTACAAAGATATAAAATGCGACACAAAACGTCAAAAATGTGGTGGTTTGGGGTACTTAGGGTCACTCAAGGTCACTGGAAATAGCACCAATCGATGGAGCATATACAAGTTCCTGTTAGCGTTCGAGTGTACGACTGCGGTACTTGGACATTACAAAAGCATGTTTCACCATCAAATGACACTTGCAGTGATCACAGATGGGTTGACTCTCTCTCGACAGAAGATACGAGTGAGTCATTCGACTGTGACCGATTCTTAGCGGAGTGATGACGATTTCTTCACAACGGCATAATGATGTACGCGGTTTGTTTTTGCCAAGTACTACTTTCAACCCTTAGCATTTAAAAAAAACAACAACTATAAAATACAGCATAGAAATGATAGAAATAGTCTATTAGTCTTACACCTGACAGATGCATTAGGCTCTTTTATACTGCTATAGTTGCAAACGTAAGCTCTCCACAAATTTGGCATTTTTTGCCCAAAGTGTACGGAATTTTCCAACCTTTGGCTGCAAAAGATTTACAGCCCTAGTTATTATGTCTCCATAGGCCAACACTGACAATGTGTTTGCAACAACCGTGCATGTGCCACATCACGCAACGTAAGGTAATATTTCTTCCCAAATGTTTGAAATCCCTGACCCTAATATGTCCATTCACTTTGCGACTTACATCTCTATGATCACGATAAACTGAATTATCCGCCAAACATGGTACGTGGCCCGGCCCCATGCTAAAGGCCACTGCAATGTGCATGCATGCACTAAATGGGCATAGTCAATAGCAGGTCAAAAACAATTAAACCTTTGAAACACACAAACCCACTTTGCCTGTTTACTACACAACTTTTATGGGGTTAGAATGGCGACTAATGGCCATTTATAGGTGAGCATGTCTAATAATAAAGCAGTTTTCTGGCGAAAATTTCCAAAGTCCTGTTGAAAGGGGGTCTAAGTGTTAAGTTTTGGGTATGTGAGTCTGAAAAAAACACATGCTTGCATGGAACCGTGTCTATCGACATACTTTCCATCAAAATTGGAGCAGGCATCTTGGCTGTCGGCAATTGAAAGAACCAAGAAACAGAACTACAACATAGACTATAACACCCCAGTATTGACGTGGACGCCTTCAACACCTCGATGGCCTGCTGTGACCTTGACCTTTGACCTCCAGAATCTAATCAGGTCAAAATAGGTCACCGAGTAGCATCTAGTGTTATTGCCTGCGTGATTTATCAAAATTGTTCAAGCTGTTCATAATGCAAGAGCATTAGGCAGCATAATGACAGAAAAGGAAAAAATAATATCAAGTTGACTTTTTCCCAACAGCTGAAGTATATCATCATTCTCCGTAACATAGTAAAAATCCAACAAAATCCATCTGGAGCTTTTTTCAGAAATCAAGAAACAAAAAAATGCCAAACTGTCAAAAATTGACTTACATGTAAAACATACACATATAGCACTTCTAATAAAAGGTTACAATGAGAAAGATGCAAAGAGACCATTTTGGGTCAAATTATTGCAACTTTTCTTCTCTTCTCTGCCCTTTCACATCCTCCTTTCCCTCTTCCCTTTCCTTCCCTCCCTTCGCCCATCTTCCCTTCCCTTCTATTCCCTCACATTTCCCTTATCTTCCATTCCTTCCCCTTCCCATCCCTCTTTTCCCCCACTCCTTTTCCCCTATTCAACAGAGCATTGGGGGTTAACGTGTGCTGCCGGTATTGCAGTGGCTCGGCAATGCTTAGGTTTTCTACCGATGATGGTAAAATTTGGCAGAAGACAGCACGAGTCAACTCTTGCTACGATAAATTTGGCAATGATTGGTGAAGGGGCGCTGTGTATACAAGCCCCAAATTTAGAAGGTTGAAAACATTAGCCTACGTTGCTTACTTCTTACCTGACGTCCACATACACAATGACGTCACTTATGACACACGATAGTGATGACAAAAGTAAACATTATGTATGTTTTATACAACTAATATGCTGCGAAATTTAAAATAAGAAACTGCTAATCTCTACAGAAACCAACGGCTGGCATCAGAACGCCGAATAACCACTCCCTTGTCATAAATCAGTGATTTACCTGCCCTGTTATCGTGCATATGGGTGGTGTAACGATACAGCGTGTGACTTACGTTCCGGGTTCAATTCCAGTGCAACTACCTTTTTGTTCAACATTTTTTGCTTTTACAAAATTTCGTTAAAATAATACTAATTTTGTTCATAACATTAGTATTCGACAGTAATATACACATGCTACCAGTTTTGTGGCGACTAAGGTCGCTGCTTAGTTTTTTAGTTTGTTCTTGATTTCTGAAAAAGCTCCACTGAACTATCAACAGATATCGTGGTAACAAGATTATGTCCAAGCGAACCGGGGCCAGATTTACAAAATATCTTAGGAAAAATCCTAAGTTTAGCATAAGTTTTTCCTAAGTTTATCTTAAGTTTATCCTAAGTTACAAAGTTAAGATGTTCATAGAATTTTACATGTAATTTACTAAAGCAATCTTAAGACTTACTAAGTTCTTCCTATATATACATGCAGACAATTTTGTAAAAAATGTTAAGTTATTTTTGAGCAATTACATTTTTCTTAATAAGTTGATCAGTTTTGCTTAAGTTCATCCCAAGTTTTTCTTAAGATTTTCCTAAGTCACACTTTATCCTAAGTTTTTTATCCTAAGTTTATCCAAAGATATTTTGTAAATCTGGCCCCAAGACAATGGGACAGCCTAAAAACAATTACTTGGTTGTAATATATTTCACAAATGTTTCTTTGAGAATTGCATTTTACTTTTTTCGTAAACAGAACATAAATAACTCAAAAATATTTGCCATATTCTCTGTTGCCATACAATGCTTCCACAGTGGGTCGTATTAATTACAAATTATGTTAAATAAAACTGAAATGTGAGTCTGGCTGTTATTATTACAGGCATTTGCGACACTATAATAAAACAGCATCGAAAATGGTCACATTTTATTGCTGCAATGTCACATATCCTACAAATAACACAGCAACTAAAAATCATCGAAATCTCACCACTGTAAATTTTCTTGTACCAGTACAACCACAGATGTGTACAGTGGCCCCATCGTATTCAAAGCTCAGTAGTCACACAGTAGCTGAACAACCGTGGCAGAATATTTTGTGGATCATTTCCAGAATTTAAAGAGCTCTTCTCGTGTCCACAGTCCACCTGTTACACAAATTTCATGAAAATATGAACATAACTTTTGGAGTTATGTGCTAACAGACAAACAAGGTAGACAACAACTGTGCCAAAAGCGGTACAGTCCTAATCAAATACATATTGGGGTTCGAACGATACCAGTATTGGGGTATTGGCCAATACTTGCCAGTATTGGGTGGTATTGGTATCGGCCCAATACTTTTCTCAGTAATCGTGCTAAATACTGGGCAGACAACAGTCTATGGCGCTGTCTCGCCACCCACAACGATCTGATAAGCTATGCGGGCAGACCGCCTCACTGCAGATCGTGGGAAAGCGACACCAGGGGTCGGAGTGCGGGTAAAGTGCGCGTGTGAAATCCGATACCAACAGTTAATTTGTCAGGCGTCATGTCTCTTCACTCCCAGTGATGCTCAAATGACTGAAGCTGCATATGCTAGTGCGTGCATCAAACAGCATCAGTCATCCGAGACAACGGAATGACAGTGCACGGTGTGAAAAATCATTTTGGGCGAACTTATTTTGATGAATTTATGTCGACCTGCCTTAGGGGTCCCGTTTTTTTTTAAACACAGTGTAGTACCTGGCCCGGTCTAAATGATAGAAAACCCACTCGACTATCGCCTTTACCTGACGTGTTGCATAATCGTTAATTGACGCCGCTTCATCTAATTGCTCTGGAGGTCAGTATGGTATTGTTAAAGGACACAGTGATAGCGTGATTGCGTGTCATTATTATTGTGTAATGTCTGCTAGCTTGTTGAGTAGTATTAAAAGTGCACAAAAGCGCACAACATGTGTAATGTTTTACTATTATGATATAATTATAAGTAAAATGTGACTACAAAAATTTAAACTTAAACAAAAATAGACAAAAAAGGTAAAACCTACAATGACAGGCCTCGACATTAAAAATAAATCTAAATGGTTGATAATACGCTTCGAAGGCGATGTCCACGTTCTGATGCTTCGTTGAACTGCTGTGATGTGATAGCAGGATCTGAATGGTCGGCAGCTGCATGTAGGTTTTGGCGTGAAATTTTTGGCACCAAAAAACCATGGAGTCCTGGGCTGTCGTATGGCGTTGTTTGCGTGATTCACAGTTTAGCCATGCATGTATGTGGTTTGAAAAGCTATTACATGAACTGCGCCCCATTACGATTTTAACATAAAATATTACCCAAGCATTTCATGTCGGGGAAACGTACTGTCGGGGGGTCCCCCGGTCAGGGAAACATCCTGACACATGCTGATCACTCCCAATAATAGTCGCCACTCGCGCCTTTTGGCCTACGGGGCACGATTAGTCGCTTTCGTGACTGTTTAGGCCGTTAGATTAGCGCCCTATAAATGGTCTTACTTACTTACTTACTTACTTCAGGTGTCAATCACGCGCGGCCAGACGACCGCTGGCCGGGTCGAATTTTACGTATGGCCTGGCCAGTTTTTAGGCACCTTGGCTGGGCCGGTTTTGTTGGGCCGGGCCGGATTTTAGGCAAGACCGAAAACTGCGACCCAACTCACCATCATCGTCCCGACAGCCATGGCAAATCTTGACGCATTCGTTCGGGGACAAAAATTGTGCGTATAATATAATATCAAATGTGTTTAGGTACAGTTATAAATGTCACGCACAAGAAACATTGTCTAGAACCGCAATTTGGTCGCGGAAATCACAGATAAATCCTCATTTTTTGCAAAAAAATCACGACTTCAAAACACCACGCACTAACATCTACGATCCATCGCCCAAAAAGAAGCACCGCCCCCAAATCAGTATGGAAAGCGATTCATCTGGAATTCTGGATAATAAAACAAGAAGCTTCTATATAAGTTGAAATGTTGGCCTAGATGTGACCAGCGTGTACGAATAACGAAAACAGATCGCGTGACAGTCTGAGGGGCACTTTCAGCAAATGACACGTTTTATTCCGCATTTTTTACTTGGTGTGTCTGCTCCAATATTATAGGCCTAGCAAAAAAGTAGCAATCCTCCCATACTGACTCTTGAGCACAGAACAGAACTTTTCAGCCAGCAGCTGAGCATGGCATGAAGCAGTGTTGTTGTCCTTGGCCTTGGTCCTTGGCCTTGAACTGTCCTTAAGGACACATCTGAAGTCCTTGGCCTTGGCCTTGAAGGTTGAGTCCTTGTTGGCCTTAATCTTTAATATTTTTTGTTAATTTTTATTTAACCGCTTTGCAGTGCAGCTTGAAAAATGTCCTTTAAATCATATTATGTCGTATTTCTATTTCGATCTCCTGATATGTTTTAGTGTTGCATTGTTGCACCT
>Ga0209780_1001105_pt1 | contig 16980 bp, 1 predicted proteins | sample WorMetexBAHAMAS2_FD_187384 | JGI IMG/M metagenome (GOLD analysis project Ga0209780, IMG submission 187384) | Marine gutless worms symbiont microbial communities from Max Planck institute for Marine Microbiology, Germany - Inanidrilus exumae... | ecosystem: Host-associated > Annelida > Digestive...
GTATATATTGCTGCCCTGCGTGGCGGCTGTTGTGTCCCGCCCTGCGTGGCGGATGTTAGTATTGTTAATTGCGCGGTATGTCAGCAATTTAATAAACGAACATTATTATTATTATTATTAGTGAAAACTTTCAAAACAGAATTTTGAAGATATTACGTAAGGGGTCGTTTTTCCAAAAAACGCAAAAATTGCTCACAAAATTTCCAGATCTTGCGACTTCAGGCCGTCATTGGGATTTTTTCACATGGGCCATTTAGGGGCCTAAACCCCAAGTACGCAATTCCTTACTCCGCGATGATTACACATGCCGAAAATTCACTACTAAATGATCCCCCTACAAGATGTTTATTTTCCATTTTTACCGTTAAAATTGACTCAAAGTCTTTCCTCTGGGCTGTACGCTCCGTACAAGCGGCTCACCCCCAAACTTTTTCGTATCGTATCGATAACGCTTACATCAGACAGCCGCACGCAGACAATCATCATCGACTAGACTGAGTCACGTGACACTATGACTGATGCGTATGTGAGGACCACCCACGAAGGGCATTTGGTGGTCTTTATCACTGTGCAAAATTTGGTTGGAATCGATGCAGTAGTTTTGATAATATGCACGTTTTTCGATTTCGCGGATTTGGCTTGAAAACGCTTATTCACGCCCAAAAAAATTGTTTTTGTGGGTTGATCCCCTAAATGGGGAGCCATGTGAAAAAATGCAAAAAGGCGCATCCTTGCGCGAGTCCGCGTCGTTTGAGCCATCATGCGTGAAAATCCGTCGACGGGGCTGACTTGTAGGTGAGGTTCTCAAAAGGGGTATAAAGAAAATAATTTTGGTTATATTTCACCCATGTGCCTCGTGGACAGATGTGCACCTAGTTTGGCACAGCCGTAGGGGTCGCCGACGTAATGACCTGTGACAAAGTTTTTGGTGATCGATTGAGGGGTGTCGATTCTGTAGGCTTTCGAAAATTGTCCGTTACCAATGACGAAGCCAGTCGCCGTTAACACAGGGCTGGCGCCTGTGATAACTAGGTAACGATTGGTCAAATCAACTTCAAACTTGGTGGAAAATATCATCATGGGATTTAAGTAAGTAAGTAGATTTAAGTAGCGCAATTATCGTCAAGAATCCCTAATGTGCTAGAGAACCCTTAATGCGTTAAAGATATGACAGTAGGTCAATTATACCGGAAGTAAGTAAAGTAAAGAAAACGTCGATTTGTACAGCGCATGGTCGTAACCACCTCTTATACGCTCAGGAATAGCACGTGTTAGAGGGATCACACAGTTTTACCTGTCACCACACTTTTATGCACAAGTGGAATGAACCATCCTGCCTTTACTACGTAAGCATTCACCGTATGGCGCCATCCGACCGAGGTAGCGCACATCTGATTACATCTCACTACTCATTTATCGACCTCGAAAGGACGAAAGGCTGGGTTGGCCTAGTTGACTGACCTTGTAGCGGACGGTTTACCCACATAAGTGTTCACCCATCAGCTGCAGGTGCAGGTCGACCGTAGGACATGGAAAGTTCGTAGTCACAGACCGACGTTCTATCACTGTGCCATGCAACCAAAAATGCAAGAAATAGAAATATCATCAGCTGCGTCATCATCACTGATTGTGATTGCGCGCACGTTTCCACCGATGGTGACGGGGCTTTCCGAACTGCTGCTATCGCTTGCACCTGGAACAGTCTGCATCAGCACGTCAACTTGGCATCCACACAACAAGTCTTTAGAACACGTCTGAAGACTTGTCTTGCCACTGTCTTTTGCGCTTCTGGACACTGTATTCATTCATTATTCGGCTCGAAGCTAGGCTTCGGCCGAATATTGAATTTACGTTACGGGGCTATTTGGCGGTGTTCACGCGTTCGGCTAAAACTCCGCCGAAAGTAAACCGATTTGGATGAAATATGAAGCATTTTGAGTACATCGTTGGGGGCTGGTCCTGGAAGATTTTGAGCGTGATCCACAGTGGCGACAGTTTATAAGTCAAGCGAATTTTTTCGGTCAGGTAAATAATGCTCGATTTCAAAGATTTCCGTTGGCCAAATTTTACGAAATTGAACACAACGTCGATCGGTGTCGCGATAAAAACTTTTAGAACAGAATTTTAAAAATTTTATCGTAAGGTTCGTTATTCCAAAAACGATTTTTTTTACAAAATTTCAGCCTTTTGCGACTTCAGGTTGCCATAACTACGCAATGATTACAGATTGCCGGAAATTTACTGACAAATGATTTCTCCACGGGATGTCTAGTTTCCATTTTTACCGTTAGAATTAATTTAAAATCATTTCCCTGGGTGTACGCTCCGTCCAAGAAAGGTACCTACCCAAATTGTCGGCAATGTCCGATGTCTGATATTGCGTAAACCAATACGCCACGCCTCTTTAGGGCCTGGCAGACTGACATGAAAAAACAGACCTGAATTGGAAACTGAAAATACGCAACACGGCAGATAACTCAGTCACAGGCACGTGACACTAGGCATCGTCAAATACAGGCAGTAAACATCATGTGCACAAATAGCGGCCCCTCTTCGAGCCGAATATTGTATTGTGGCATTCCACAAAATACAACCATTGAATTGATGTTATCGAATGAAAAATCAACTGAAGACATTCGACGAAATGTGCTGTATTATATCGAGCATGAAAGAAAAGCGTTAAAATATGTCAAAAATGTCTATTATGTCTGTACTCCATCTCAATCTACCACTCATGCATGCAATAATTACAGCAGCTTTGCAATGAATGTTATACGTTTTGTTGTAGGGCTCTACTGTCTACAATGGCCGGTGGACCAGCATCACAGTTAGACCGACAACGACGGTTATGCCTTACAGTGTTATTAACAAGTAAGTAAAGAACTGCACATATACAAGTGTGATTGTGTTCAATAAAACTAATCGCAGACAGATTTATGCAAAATATGCAACAGTTAAGAGTTGTAGATCGGTTTTTGGTATTATGCCAACGTCTGTAGGACGTATGCATAACGACTGTGCGATCGTGACCGTCTGTTACAATTGTGTGGGCTATCTAAACACCACATCGGACGCACTGGCCAGTTTCGGTACGAAAATATAGTTAAATATTCATACTGACGTCGTTATTGTAAATGTTGTGTAAAGTGATGTATGAGAAATCTTAGCAGTAAGCAAGTTTTTATACTGTAAAGTGCTTAGACGAGGCAGGCTTAGAGACTTTGGCCTGCTCTCGTAAATTTTCTCTCTACGTCTTTGTCTACGACGAGACTGTTAGTAAAATGCGAATTGTGTAATTCGTGACGACAATTCTAGGCCCAGTTCGGCGAACTGCGCCTAGCAACAAATAGCTCAGCTATCGCTGACAAACCCGCGCGACGCGCTGCATTACGTCAAACGGCAAAATTTTAAAACAGTCACGTGACCATAACCACGCCCCTTTTGTGAGTGATATGTCATCCTGTTGCTAGGATCGATATAGCCTACATGTGTACAAAGTTGACGACTTTAGGTTCAGCCGATCCCAGTGATATGATCGGAGCCCCCAAAATTTTTAATGGGTCACATGACCTGACCACGCCCCTATCAGGGACGCTTTGTCGTCTGTAGGCTGTAACTTTCACATTCAACCTGTACATCAAATTTGAAGTCTTTGCGATCACCAATTACGAAGGTGCATCACGCAACGCAAAATGTACAAAATTGAGGTGGTTTAAGGTGGCTAAGGGTCACCCAAGGTCATCGGCAACATAACCATTTGATAGAGCGCATACGACTTCCTATTCGAACTTAATAGAAACTATGATGCTACTTTGTACCGTTTTTGAGATATTATCTTTTATTTTTCAAAAAATAAAGAGCTCACGTGACATTGACCACGCCCATTTCAGGGACAATTTGTCGTCCGTAGGCTGGGAATTGTTATGATCAACATGCACACCAAATTTGAAGTCTTTAGCTTAAGTCGTTCCAGAGATATCTTAAGGGGACTAAAAGTTTATAATGGGTTACGTGACGTGGCAACGCCCATTGCAGGGACATTTTGTCATCCGTAGGCTGGGACTTGCTATGTTCAACCCACATATTAAGTTTGAAATGTCTACGATTACCTGGAACGAAGAAATGAAGGGAACGCCAAATGTAATAATTTTCGTTTTGAGCCACTTTTTCGATACTTAGGGGTAACGTACACGGTTCATCTATGGCTCGCTGGAAAGCGCGTTGTCGACTTCCTATTAGCAATAATTGAATTTTTTCGCTAGCTCTCATGTTTGCGGCACTATTAAGCAAAATCTGTCGAAATCGGCGTTTTCCGATGGGGGTGGGTCACTTTGAGCGCAAATTTTAGGTAGATGGGGACGTCGCCTGCAATCCATCTATGGACCGTTAGATAGAGGAACGATGTACCTACAACTTTGCTGCTGGAAGTTTCACACGACGAAACTTTGCAGCAGAGTTTTTTTCGATAGAAGTTGAAATTTACTGGAAAAAATAGCAAAATCGCATTTTGTGTCACCCTTTGGGGGACTTAGTGGTAACGTACACGGTTCATCTATGGCTCGTTGGAAAACGCGTGGTCAACTTCCTATTAGCGCTAATTAAACGTTTTTCGCTAGCTCTTACGGTTGAGGCGCTATGAGCAAATATTGGTCGAAATTGCGCTGTTTGAAAGGGGGTCGGTCACTTTGAGCGCAAATTTCAGGGGGAAGGGGGCCATCCACCAACGACTTTTGGTGTCAGAAAACTAGATTCCCTGGGCTATCACGTGGTGTTGTTTGCATGATCCTACAAACGTTTTGATACAATACCGGCGCGTAACACACAGACAGACAGACACACACACACACCCGCGCGCGATCATGGCTATTACCCGCGCAGAGATATCTCCGCGCGGGTAAAAATTCTCGTTTTGAGCCATTCTTAAGGGGACTTAGGGGTAACGCACACGGTTCATCTATGGCTTGTGGGAAAGCGCGTGGTCGACTTGCTATTAGTGCTAATTGAACTTTTTTTCGCCAGCTGTCACGGTTCAGGCGCTATGAGCGGATATTGATCAAAATTTTGGTTTTTGAAAGGGGGTGGGTTACTTTAAGCGCAAATTTCAGGGGGAAGGGGGTCATCCACCAACGACTGTTGGCATCAGAAAACCAGAGTCCCTGTGCTATCACGTGGCGTTGTTTGTGTGATCCTACGTTTAGCCGTTTTGATACAATATCGTCGTGTGACAAACAGACAGACACACAGACACACGATGATGGCTATTACCCGCGCATCGCTAGCGCCGCGCGGTAAAAACCATTAACCTTCATGCTGAGTTCGCGAAACTGGTCGTAACTGTAGCAAAATTGCTAGTTTAAGTTAGGCGTAGGCCTAATCATTGTTCCAGTGAAATGGGTGTCTAGTCACAGTAAAATACCAAATTCGCAAAACTCCTAAGAATTTCTTAAGTTTTGCAGTCTTTTAAGTGTTTCCTTAGTCACTTCTTAGAGCTCAGAATGGTCTACCTTATTTTATAGTCAGTTCTTTGAACGTTATTATTATGCTTTGTGTTTCAACATAAAATTTGTTTTATCAAATTTTCTTTAGACGGACAGACGACAGCATAATTATTGCGAACGTGAACGTGAGTTCACTTCACGTTAGTTCACATTCGCTAAAAACTAAAAATAATGTTAAAGGAGACATAAACATAATAAAAAGATAATATTACTCAACATCACATTGACATTCAGGCGATGTGATTTTGAGTAATGTAATTTTTTATAATTTTTGTAATATTTGTGCGCACATTGTTGACACCCATAAGAATTATGTCACCGTGCCAAATTTCCTGCCGATCCGTCAAACCGTTGCCAAGTTATGGCCGTTTATCGAATTTTCAAGATAACATATGAATAATTTTTCAAAGTTCGAAATGTTAACGACTGTTAGGGTTGAGAGTGCCAATGTGCGTCAACATACGAACTTTGGTGCCGATTGATCCCATCGATGCTGAGATATGACGATTTTCCGATTTTTTTCAAAATGGCGGCCGTTCGCCATCTTGGAATTGTTTTGCGCGTGTTTGCACCATCGACGAAGAGTATTTGGTGGTCTTAATCACTGTGCAAAATTTTTTTCGGAACCTAAAAATAAAAATAAAATAAAAAGCAAATAATACTATTTATACATGTTAGGCTTGAAATGCCAATTGACGCCCCCAAGTTAGTTTTTTGGAGGACTTGACCCACAACATGGGGAGTAATGTCAATGAAACCCCTAAAAGGCATACTCTGATGCGTGAGCCATCAAGCGCGACAAAATGTCAACGCATCTGACCTGTAGGTGAGTTCCCGATAAAGGAATATACGTGTCATTTTAAAAAATCGGTCTATTTTACCTGTTTGCGCAGAAGCCCCTTTGGACGAATATGCACAGAATTTGGCACAGATATAGGGGGTCACCGACGTAACCACCTGTGAGTAATATTTTGGCGATCGGTTAAGGGGTGTCGATTCTGTAGTGGGTCTAAATTTGCCATCTTCCACTGACAACGCCATTCTTCGCTAACACATGGCTGGCGCTACCGCGCAGCCCGTTACCAATTTTATGTAAATCGCCAATCTATTATTATGTTAGCGTTATTAATGTGATTAATTATTTAGTCATTTATATACCGACGTTTAAGCAATAATTTTATATTTCCCACCTAACAGTTATTAATTTTCACATCTGTACAAGGGACAATAGTGTAGGCACAAATGCTTTTTGCCTACGCTGTGTAGGCACAAAGCATTGATAGAAAGATGTGAAAGAAGAAAACCCGAAAAAATTTTTCGCACCATCAAAACTCTTTATAGATAGGGTGAAATGACGTCACAGTAATCCATGGTCACGATACGATCTCCATGTTGTAGGGCATGATGTCGTACTTTGCGAAGTCAACTGGTGAAGTTTTATCGCGTTACTTTAATAAACAAAATTAAATCCGTAGCTTTAAGAAAAGCTTGCTAGCGCCAGATCTGACTGTGCTGCAAGATGTATACATTTCCTTGCACAACATCATGGCGGCCAGTAAAGCTGGCACAGTAGGAATGAAAAAATACGTATTTTATATGCAAAATTGCTAGTCTCAGTTCGGTGAACTGAACGTAGCAATTTTGGGCTACGGTCGCTTATTATGAATTTCTGATGCAATAAAACAATGCGGTCTTCTCGTCGTATCGCGTGGACGTTGAAATTTGTCATACGATCAACTGAATTCTTTCGATCTGATTGTACTCACTCGATATTCGATATAATAGCGTATCGCCTGGCGATCGCATTCGTCCCGCTTGCCTATGCACGCACTGTTAAGTCATGTTTTGTCTGCGCGGATTGGCGGAGTCAGTAACACATACAATTTTCACGACATTTGATTCATAGTTACAAGGTTTCGACGAAGTGAAACTGAGGCGATTAGCAAGTCGCTTGCCTGCTTGATCGTGTCTGCACTGGCATCATGATACATTTGCATGAGATTTCTTCATTGAAATGTCACCGACGGGGTTAGCACCGTCTTCGACATTTGTGTTTGAGGCAAATATACACCGTGGCCCATAAAAACGTGCCACTCTATTTCTGACTCCAGTATTTCTTGGTATATTTTTACACTTTTTGTACCAAACAGCTTGATGACTTCATAATTGCGTCACATAGCAATGTTCACTTCATCGAGTTACTTCGTGCGTAATAATAGTAGTAATAATAACAGGCCTACAATGAAATGAAATGCGTTGAGTTCAGTGTGCGACACGGCATGTCACACTTGCGATTTTGTCGCGCGATATAGTTGCGCGACAAAATCGCCCGATAAAATTGCAGGTGTGACATCGGTCTTACATTGCAGCAATTTACGACATAGTTAAGGTGAACTTCTATAATGTTCTGTAGAGTATCCATGGTAGCCAGGTGGCGCAACGGTATGGCGCGTTGGACTTGCGATCAACAGGTCGTGGGTTCAAATCCTACTCGGAACAAAGCTGCGTAACAACCTTGGGCAAGTTGTTCACACTTATGTGCCTCCTTCACCAAGTAGTATAACTTGGTACCGGCCAATGGGCCGTGATGCTCTGCGCGTGGAAAGGGAACCACAGGGTGGTTGACTTATAGTCACCTGCGGCCGGCGGGCTGACTGCCTTACATCGGGATCAGCTCCGGGCCCAACGCTCGGTAACGAGTATTTGTAGCCTTTACTTTTTGCCTTTAGTGTATTCATTCCCGCTCCCAGTGGTGGAAATACAGCAAAATTCCACCAAGAAATACGGGAGTTACAGTCACAAAATAAAGTGGTACGTTTTACGGACCACGGTTTATATTTCACTGTCGCTCACAACATCAAACAACAGACAGCAAAAAAATGAAAACGTAGCATGCAAGGTCAAAATAATGACACTTTATATTAAGCACATTACATGTAAACAACTCGTAAAGACCTTTCACGTATTTTAAATTATTTAAGTTTTTGTATCACACTGCGTATTGCGGTAGCGCAATATGCAGTGTTAGAAGCCAATGCTAAAGTCAACGGAAAAGGCCAAATTTCGCAATGCCACCCCTGAGCCAATATGAATATCGTTTCAAATATATCACTATGTCCGCGCAAAAAGTCAATGTGCAAAATTTAGTTTGAATCGATTTATCCGTTACGGATCTACGCATTCGTGAAAAACTTTTGCGTGTGGATTTTTTACTTACGTATCCCTTCGTTACTTTGTTCGTGCTACATATCACATTTTTCGCCGATTTAACACTTAGTTGCTCACGTCGTTTTTTACGCAACCAATAGTGCATTTTCGCTTTTCGGGTCTCGGGGATAACAATTAATATTTAGGGGATCAAAACCCCACCCTAAAAATTATGGGGCGTAAATAGGCGTCTTCAAGCCAAACACGCGAAATATTGAAACTTTTATAGTATTGAAATTACGTCATTGATTCCAACCAAATTTGACAGAATGATAGAGACCAACAAGTACTCTTCGTGGCCGGGTGGTCCAAATGTGCCTATAACAAATCCAAACAAATCGACGTCATTTTGACAAAATCACAAAATCGCCATATTTCAGCAACGATGCACAAAACTGCCATAATGAACGCCAAAAGTCACCGCATCTCAGCGATCACGCAAATTAGCCAACTTATTAAACCTACTGGCCGATAACAATTTGGATTTTTCAAATAATTCATACGGCTGACGGCCGCCATTATATTTGAGAAAAGATAAATCGCTTGACTGATTATCACGAAATTTGCAAGGTGACGCACGTTGGCCCTCTTTAATTTGGAACTTTTGAAAATTACGATGGCGGACTGATGTTATTTTCAAAATCGAAAAAGGCCGCATCTCAGCAAAGGTTTGACCGATCGCCAGAAAATTAAGCACTATGACACCAATTGGCCAATTATGGCCATTACAAATTCAAATTACTGAAGAAAACTGGCGGATGACTGCCATTTTGAAAACCACTGATCGCTATCTGAATAATGGCTTGACCGATTGTCACGAAGTTTGCCTCGAAGACGCACTCTGCCCATGTTAATAGCGGTTTAGGTTGTCTGAAATTTCTCAATTATTACGTATAACGTGGTCTGCGTAATAAATTCAAACAAGGTGTCGCCCTAACGGGACGTAACACTACTGGCCCGCCGTCGCGTGCTGCCCCCTGGCGACTTACGTTGCATATGCGAGTGTTACATACGACAGACGCCAGCGACCGTTACTAGTCTGGACCCCTACATTATGTGTAGGCGGGTTAGTAATAAAGCAAAAAAAGCAAATATAAAACTTGCAATTTTATCTAGACGCTAAATTTTTGGGGAAACAGTAAATATAAATGTAATGTATAAAAACGTAGCAGTTTAAGACACGGTGTTAGAAACCAAATCACATGTTTAATACTGCAAACATCGATTTTTGGATTTAGTTAGACCGTGTTTTAAAATGCTAAATTTCTTACATTTATTAATTGGTTATAATCCACATATCCTTAAGTTGGATTAACAATAGTCGTTGGAAAACATAGAACGTGGTTGTAGGTAGTGGTATACGTTAGTGACGTTGTGTCCCAAAAAAAGAAAACGGCAAACCCATGGCGGTAACTCTGTCAAATCTTAACCGATTTTTACCGAAAGACTCAACACTACATCTGTTAAAGATTCCAACACACATCCAATGCTTTTATTGCACAACATTGTGGAATATTAGTATGAGAAAACTAACGACAATGTGAAACAGGTATTGTGACAGATCACAAGGTAGTGTGGCAACGCCTATAAGGTGTGGTGGGATCTATAAATAATAAGTAAAGTAAACAGTTTAAGTTCGCAACAACTTAGCCTCGCCGCTATGGAAAACTCACATGCCATATGAGATCACACAGTGTTACCTGCCACCAGGCAGAGGTGCGAATCCCGCCTTTATCCCCAGACGAAGCAGGTACTCGATTTAGCAACCCCGGAGAGATGTAAAGCTAAGTTGACCTATGCAAAGTGAAAGCGGACTGGCTGGGAATTGAACCCGCGATCTGTCAGTCGCAAGTCTAATCTCTACCTCAGCGCCACCACGCTAACTATTATTTTGTTACAAACTTACTGCTGAATAGGCCTATGCAGGGACAGAAGTTTTAAAAATCGATATTTGACCAAGTTTCAGGCAAGAAGGTTGAGTGTCTCATACGCCATATGCATCGGTACATTGTCTTGCTAACAAATAAATGTTTTGAGCGGCTAGGTCTTACACGACGGTATTCATAAACTTCGTGATCGTGGCGAATTTTTAACAGACGTATTTTACAACACAATTATTTTGCGTTTAAGGTGTGGTAGGACCACTTGTGATAATGTTATTGCAAATTTACTACTGAGTCTGCCTATGAAGGAATGTTTACAAGTAGCCCAGCTCTCACAGAGGGACCACGCGAGGAACTATGACAGTTGAAAAATGGGATAGTTTGGAATCGTTAAAGGTCACTCCAGGTCACTGGAAATAGCGCCATTCGATACAGCACATACGAGCTTCTACTAGGCTTCCGTTGTAACTATATGCCTACCTAGTACAGTTTCTGAGATATAACGAGATATTGGTCGAAAATGTCCGATTTTAACCCACCCCACCCGTATTTGACGCCCCCTGGCTACATGCCGAGATGTTTGGCATCAGAAAAAGAGTCGGCGTTATTTGCGTGATCCTAGGTTTAGCTATTTCGTAGAACTCTGACTTGTGATAGTCAGACGGACGGATAGACGGACACGTGACGACGGCATATACTGCGCTAGCATAGCGTCGCGCGGTAAATTCGTTCAGCACATATGCGAAGTTAGGGGTGAACGTATGGTGTCTTCCTTTGTATGGGACAAAGCGTAGTACAAAACGTACAAACATTTACAACTGTATAGACACTCGAGCATTACAATGCCAGTTTATAACCTAATCTAGCTTATAATGGCAAATTTTTGCATGTCTTAACAGTAACCATGGGTTGTGTTAATAGCGTTGGTATTTGCAACGACGGAAAATCGGAACATAGCTGTACCACAACGACTAGATGCGTCGATGAGTTCCTCTTGGTTACAGTCGTCTAACACGACTACTGCAGTGAGTCTTGCCGGTAGCTCTGAGCCGTCCAGAATCAAGTCGTCATCTGCGACTACATCCATCATACCGACGACATCTGTCTCTTCAGACACAAATACTAAAACAGAAGTGAGAACACGAGAAACGACCGTCAATGTTACCACAGTGTCGGAGACAACAGCAGCATCTGCTGCAGCTGACGACACTGCAACAACAGCAACGAAAACAGTAACCATGACGACAATACCAGCAACAGCAGCAGATAGTAATCAAACAGAAATGACGACTAAAGTATTGGATAATGCGGAATATACAACAAAGACACCAGTCGCCGATGATAGCACTAGTACAACAGAAGTGACTCCGCAAATGACGACAATCAACCACGCCACAACCACGACCACAGCGTCACACAGCAGGGTCCAAGTTACTGGAACAGATATGGCGGCGAAGGATACGATTGCTACAGCATCAACAATGACATCACTCACCACTTCCCATTCCAACGAACCAGAAGCTACTATGGAAACAATGACTACTAAAGAAACTACGACTATAACGACACTTACTTCAGGAAGCGTTACTGAGACAGATGTGACATGGAAAGAGACTGTTACTCCAGTAACCAAAACGACAACCCCTGTCGCTATTTCTGATTTGAGTGACGTAGAAATAACTACAAAATTAACGACCAATAAAGAAAAACCAACAGCACCAGTCAACACAGCCAAAATAACGACAACGGATATCTCATCGGACCAGATGACTACTACGGCAACAGCAACAACACTCGCCTCTTCCGGTTCTACACGGCCGTCGAAATCCACGAACATAACAAATACTAAAGAAAACACGTTAGACTCCACAGACAGCATTACGGCGACAGAGGACACAACTATGATAGTAAAAACAACGACGCCAGGCATCGCTTCCAGGTCCAGCGAATCTGGAGTAACAGCAGTAACAGCGGAAAGGACGACTACAAAAGAATCTACGACTACAGTTCTAGGCGTCAAAGCGCGCACTACCACAAACGATGAGAATACCAAAGTGACGGATTCAACAACGACAACATCAGTTGTCACTTCCGGAACCAGTGATCGAGGATTAAATTGGAACACAACTACCAAAGAAATCACGACTACAAAGCCAGACATTGTAGCTCCAGTTACAACTGTAGGGTTATCCACAGAAGACAGGACTACAGCAGCAGTAAAAGCGACTACCACTTCCAGTTCAATTGAAACTAAATCGACTTCGCAAAACAAAACTACGAACAAAGCCGCAACTACAACGCCAGCAGCCAGAACCAGCATTACGACGTTAGACGTGACAACTGACGACACCTCCGCCAATGCGGCAACGACAACAACACGAGCTACAACTTCCAGTATCAGTGAAACAGACGTAACTGAGAAAATAATAACTACCGAAGAAGCCACGCCTACCAAACCCGTTACCACACCTAGAATTACAATAACCAACGGGAAAACCGAAGTGAGTTCTGCTACACTAGCAACAGATAACATTCTCAATGCTGGATATATGACTCAGGAAACGACAACCAGAGAACAAGACACGACCACAGCGCCGTCCGCCACAGCTGGCCTAACTACTACGGACGGGAAAAGCGAAGTCACGTTGATATCAGCGACAACAACGGTAGACACTTCCGGGTCAGGAGATCAACGAATGACAACAGATATAACGACTACAGAGCAGAACATAACAGCTCACGTAACTACGAAAGGTTTGACAACAGCAAAGAGGACAGCAGCAGCAGAAACAACAACTACAACAGATAGAGCTTCCAGCTTCACTGAAACACCCCTGGCATCGGAATTGATGACTACTCAAGTAGTTATGTCCACAATGGCAGACACCACTGCGCGCGTCACTACAACAGATGTAACCACGAATCTGACGACTACTACAGCGGCAACAACTACTAGTACCACCGAACCTGAAGTAGCAACGGAAATGACAACTACTATTACTGAGGAAGCCACAACCACTGAGCCAGCCACGATAGGACGTATTACAACAACCGATGGGACAACAGGAGTGACGTCGACTGTAGCGGCAACAATGGTTGCCACTTCCGGTTCAGATGATCAAGGAGTGACTGCGGATACATCGGTTATTGGCAGAGAGACGACTACACAACCAGAAATTTTCGATCACGTTACCACGAGAGGTTCGACGAGAGATGAGACTACTACAGCAGCAGCAGCAACTACAGCGACTATACAGCATGTAACTTCCGGTTCTACTGAAACATCTCTGTCATTGGAAATGACGACTAGGAAATCGACCACGACTGCAACGCCCGACACCACAGCTGGCGTCACTACGACAGATGTAACCACAGACCTGACGACTACTACCGCGGCAACCACAAGAACATCAGCTACAACTACTAGTACCACTGAGCCAGAAGTAACTACCAACATGATAAGTACTATTACTAAGGAAGCCAGGACTACTGAGCCAGCTGCAATGGGACGTATAACAACAACCGATGGGAAAACCGGAGTGACGTCGACTGTAGACACAACACTGATTGCTACTTCCAAATCAGATGATGAGGCAGTGATTACGGATACGTCCAATACCGACGGAGAGATGACTACAAGGCCAGAAATTTCGGCTCGCGTTACCGCAATAGGTTCGGCAACACCATTTACTACTGCTACAGCAGCAGCGGCAGCAACTGCAACGACTACAGAACGTGCAACTTCCGGTTCTACTAAAACATCTCTGTCATCGGAAATGTCAACTAGTGAAGTAACCACGACTGCAACGTCAGACAACACATCTCCAGACACCACAGCTCCCGTTAGAAAAACATCTGTAACCACGGATCTCACAACTAATATAGCGGCAACCACAACAACGTCAGCAACGAGTTCTCTTGTCACTGAACCAAGAGCAACTACGACAATAAGGACTACTGAAGAATCAATAACTACTGAACTTGTTACCACGGATCACCTGACTACAATAGACGTGGCAACCGAAGAGACGTCTGATACAACAGCAACAACATCACTCGTTATGTCCGTTGACAATGAGCAAAAAGCGACCACAGATACATCAGCCACCACGGAAGCCACGACTACAAAGCCAGAGAGTCGTGGTACAGTAGGTTCGACGACAGACGACAGTAGCGCAGCAGAAGCAACAACGCCTACACGGGCTGCAACTTCCTTTTCCACCGATACAGCAATACCGTCGGAAATGACAAATACAAAAGAAGCCGCAACTACAATGTCAACAGCCAGAACCAGCACTAAGGCAACAGACGTGAGAACGGTAGAGGCCAGTCCAGTAGCAACGTTGACACGATCTACTGAACCACGCGTGTCTACAAAAATAACGACTAATAAAGAAGGCAAACCTACTCAACCAGCTGGCACAGCCAGCATTCCTACAACCAGTGAGATAATGAAAGTGATGTCGACTGAAGCAGCAACACTCGTCTCTTCCGGTTTAGATGATCAAGTGCTGACTACGGATACATCGGTTACCAACAGAGAGACGTCTAAAAAGCCAGAAATTTCCGATCACGCTACCACAATAGGTTCGACGAAAGAAGACACCACTACAGCAGCAGTTACAACTACAAGGACTACACAACATGCAACTTCCGGTTCCTCTGAAACGTCTCCGAAGTCAAAATTGAGAACTAGTATAGAAACTACGACTACAACGCCACACACCATAGCTGGAGTCACTACGACAGATGTAACCACGGATCTGACGTCTACTACCGTCGCAATCACAAGAACATCAGCTACAACTACTAATGCCACTGAACCAGAAGTAACTATTAACGTGACAACTACTGACGGAGCCACAATTACTGAGTCAGACGCGCTAGGCCGAATTGCAACTTCCGGTTCAGATGATCAAGGACTAACTGCGAATACATCGAATGCCGACGGAGAGATGGCTACAAAGCCAGGCATTTCGGCTCGCGTTACACCAAGAGGTTCGACGACTGAAGAGAGTACAGCAGCAGCCGCAGCAGAAACTAAAACGACTGCACAACATGCAAATTCTGGTTCTACTGAAAAATCTTTGTCGTCGAAAATGACGACTAGTAAAGTAGCAGCGGCTACATCGTCAGACAGCACAGCTCGCGTCACGACAACAGACGTGAACACGAATCTGACGACTACTACAGCAGCAACCACAACAACATCAGCCACTAATTCTCCTATAATTCAACCAACAGTAACTACGCAAATAACGACCGCTGAAGAATCAAAAACTACTAAACCCGTTACAGCGGCTCACCTGACTACAACAGACGTGGCAACTGAAGAGACGTCCACCACAACCGCAACAACGACATCTGTAGTCACGTTCGTTTCCAGTGAGCACGAAGAGACTACGGATATATCAGTCACTACGGAAGCCACAACTACACAGCAGGAGATTCCGACTCGTGCTATGGCAATAGGTTCGACAACAGTGAAGAGTACTACAGCAGCAGCAACGACTACAGAGGTTGCAACTTCCTATTCTACCAACACAACAATAACTTCGGAAATGAAGAGTACAAAAGAAGCCGCGACTACAACGCCAATAGCCAGAGCCAGCATTACGGTAACAAACGTAAAAACGGCAGCGGCCGGTGCAGTAACAATGACAACACGAGCTACAACTTCCGGTACCAATGAACTAAGGAAGTCGACGAAAATGACGACTAACAAAGAAGGCACCACTACTAAACCTGGTACCACAGCGAGCATTCCTGCAACCAATGAGACAAGTAAAGCGACATCGACAACAAACGCAACAACAGTTAACATCGCCGTTTCAGATGATCAACGAGTCACTACAGATACATCGGATACCAAAGGATCCACGACTACAAAATTAGGAATGCCGTTTGGCTTTACCACAATAGGTTTGACGACAGATGATAGGATTACAGCAGCAGCAACAATGATTGAACAAGCTGCAAGTTTTGGTTCCACTGAAACAAGTCTGATATCGGAAATGACTGGTGAAGTTACCACGACTGCAACGCCAGACAACACAGCTCACATTATTAGAACAGACGCAAGACAAGAACAGACGACTACTACCGCGGCAACCACAAGAACATCAGCTACACCTACTAGTACCACTGAGCCAGAAGTAACTACCAACATGATAAGTACTATTACTAAGGAAGCCAGGACTACTGAGCCAGCTGCGATGGGACGTATAACAACAACCGATGGGAAAACCGGAGTGACGTCGACTGCAGACACAACACTGATTGCTACTTCCAAATCAGATGATGAGGCAGTGATTACGGATACGTCCAATACCGACGGAGAGATGACTACAAGGCCAGAAATTTCGGCTCGCGTTACCGCAATAGGTTCGGCA
>Ga0209780_1001106_pt1 | contig 16980 bp, 10 predicted proteins | sample WorMetexBAHAMAS2_FD_187384 | JGI IMG/M metagenome (GOLD analysis project Ga0209780, IMG submission 187384) | Marine gutless worms symbiont microbial communities from Max Planck institute for Marine Microbiology, Germany - Inanidrilus exumae... | ecosystem: Host-associated > Annelida > Digestive...
ATATATATATATATATATATAATTCATTACAGAAATCATTAGAAGTCATTAAAATACCAAACTAACTTACTTCCAAACTTCTTTTCTGAAGAACTGACTGCAAGAACTACCTAGAAAGCCCTCACACGAGGTCACACCAAATAATTTACTAACACTTGTCTTCCTGTGAGCATGAAATTTAACCTCTGACTTTGGCACAGCATCAAGATGAACCAGCTTGCAAATATTTAGGACAAAGGTTACTTACTTTATAATTAGTTCAAGAAGTCATTGTCTGAACAAACAGACAGATGCACTTGATGGCTGTAGCTTGGCTACGCCATCTACCTGATAAGGCTTGAGCCGCCACTGCAACACTGTAACAGCACGCAGACTGCTACATCTCCGAGTTTGCTTGAGAGAGTGAACCTTGTTATTCTCCATTGTTGCCAAATGGTATAAAACCAGGAACTCTGCAGTCAGTTAGAGAGCTAGTCAGCAGTTGAAGCGGTCGCAGCGCACGAGCGTTCAGTCGCAGTCATCAGTATATTTACCGGAACGAATAAAATGATAATCTAGAGGAAACAGTTGTTGTCCTAACTTTAATAGGTCAACACACTGGACTAATTACTTACACAGCATACCAGTATCATGCAATGGAGTTTTACTGGCAGCATCAGCAGTCCAACTTTGTAATTCTACAAATGGTGGTGAAAACAGTGACCCTGGCAAAACTGGCGGAGGTAAAGATATATGAACTCACATATTGCAGGAACATGTGGAGTTGTGGATGCATGCGTGGATCAATAGTAACTTCAAACAGCGGTTTGTAGATGTTGTCCAGCAGCTCCTGAAAGCTGCCGATCATGCTGTTTAGTTTGTACACATCACTACATAAACACAAACAAACACCATAAATGACCCAACTGCAACCAATATTATCAGACAAAATAAGGTACGGAATAAATGAGCCTAGACAATACAGTTTATTTTCAATCACATGCAAGAAAATCATGCTGTTTAGTTTGTACACATCACTACATAAACACAAACAAACACCATAAATGACCCAACTGCAACCAATATTATCAGACAAAATGAGGTACGGAATAAATGAGCCTAGACAATACAGTTTATTTTCAATCACATGCAAGAAAAGATGCTCTTTAATGCCACGCACTCTCCTGGCTTGGACATGCGACTTTTACTACAGTTTTGGTAGTAATGTTGACTGGACACCCTAAAGCAATCAATGACCCATAAGTAAGTAAGTAGATATATAGAGCGCAGTTATCATCAAGAACCTCTAATGTGTTGACTCATAGTCTCAGAGACCCAAAGTCTCTTCCTCTTCCATTTTACCAGCAGTTTTCCAGGTGAACCTAATAACCCCTCATGTTTCTTCCTCCACCTGTCTGGAAGAGAACGTTCAGGATTCTTGACAACAGTTTTTATGAGCTGGAGGCCGTTCCTGTCACCCAAATAAAACTGTCAAAACACTGACAGCAATGAGTCGATTGGCTGGTTGGGAGATTAATGTCCACTTTCAGCACAAAAATAGGCTACATCAGGGACAAGGTCTTGGGTGGAGATGTAGTTCCACCAGGTTAAGGATGGCCAATGATACAGCAGCCTCCCGACCTCATTGCCTTTTTGTTCAGCAATGACCCTAAATGGAAAAGGATAGGGGAGGCTCATTTCAGTTATAACTCTAGCGCCTACAACAGGGTGGAAACTAACCAACCACCACAAGACCAATTTATCAGTTCAATGTGATATATTGTGTAATTGCTGTTCTTCAGTTCCTATAACACATCAGTGCCCATAACGACTCTCGTTGTATAACATCTTTTCTGTGTTGGTCTGGCTTTGAAATGCTTCTCTTAGGTAAAACCGAAAAGAAGCATTCAGGGGACCTCCTGCCCACAGTAGCAGACCTGCCCCCACCACCCCGACAGGAATGAGTCATATTACTCATATTATTTATTATTGTTAACAGGAAATAAAGCATGCTATAACAACAGCAAAGGAAACAGTATTGGGAGAAACCGTAGAGTATTCCCCCTAATCTGTATTTGCCAGTTGTCATTAGCACATGGACATGCTGATGCAGGCAGAAAAACCCAGCTTCAACAGAATTCTCCGGTTTTTAACTGTGGGTGTCGGCTAAAACAAGCTGATCTATATAATGGCCATAAAAACCAACAAACCCTCATGTAACTTATACAGTGCAGTTTACAATAAACCTTGACAATCATGACCATCATTTGACCAAAACATAGTCATCTTCGGAAAGCCGAACTCACTAAAGGCGTGGAATCTGAATGATCCAGCGAACGTTGTCGGAGTAGACAGTGTGCTTGACGGCCCAGTGAGCCAACTTGTCCCATTCGTCCGGCGACCGACCGTACACAGACAGCCGGTATTCGGCGTTCTGGTGCTTGTTCTCCTCAAGGTCCGACATCACTTCCTATACGTACCAACAACCACGATCAACCTCATCAACTGGTACCAGATTTGTCAATGAAATCAATCATTCACTGCTATAGCCAGCCATTAGTCTGGTTACTCTTCTCAACATACTACCACAACTACACAGACAAACAGACAATTACTAATACTACTATTACTTGTGTTGCGTGGTGGCTCAGCGGTAGGGCGTTGGACTTGCGATTTACAGGTCGCAGGTTCAATTCCTGGCTGGTCTGCTTTCACGTAACATAGGTCAACTCAGCCTTGCATTCCTCTCGGGTAGACAAATTGAGTATCTGCTTCAGCTGGGGATAAAGGCGGGATTCTCACCACTGCCGGGTGGCAGGTAACACTGTGTGATCCCATATGGCATGTGAGTTTCCCAAAGCGGTGAAGAGCTAAGTTGATGCTAAACTGCTATACACTGCTTCCTTTTTACTCCCAATTAACGGCCATTTTTCCAGGTAAACCCGGTACAGCTCAGTCCTCCTCCTCCTGTTCCAGAAAACAACCTATGGGGATTAGTGGAATGTGTTTTTACGGGGCCGGCCAGATGTTCTTCCTGCCACCCAACTATCAGTGTCGAAGCATTAAAAGGAGCACAGAGCACTAACCCTAACCAGTGGCCTGGTCTCATCCTTTCTTCATCACCACTGGACTCCTAATGGAACAGCACTGCTCCCTTTATACTGGCTCTCTGATGCCATATTATAACATGCACAAATAGAGACGCATAGCACGCACGATACAGTAAAGTAAAGTAAAGCATACGTCGATTTGTATAGCGCATCGTCATAACTACCTCTAATGCACTCAGACATAGATCACACATTTTACCTGCAAATTACACCATGCCTGACTTTACTCCCCAGCTGCAGAGCATCACCGCCCTTTGGCTGGTACTCATTTCACCGTCCCACGTAGGGTAGATGGCTGAGTCGACCTGCGTGGTTGGTTACATACCGAAATAAAGTGCCGCCTCCGTGAGTCGAACCCGGACACAGTCACAGATCCCAGTACTAACCGGGCTCAGCATAGGTTAACCTCGTTGATCAAGAACAAATGACGTTACCACTACGCCACGACGCGACACAGTACAAATGGACATTTCTCAGTAAAGTCAAACTCAGCAAGAACTTGCTTTTAAGCCACACAGAAAATATAATCATATCATATAACTAAGTGTAGACAGACCAATACCAACATACCAGTTTTAGAAGTACAAATATGACAATGGCACAAGACCTTCCAAGCTTTCAGTACACAACAGCAATACGTTAAGTGCACAGAAATGTTCAACATACAAAGAGATAGAAAAGATAAGTATAACTAACTCAGCAGGCTTACTTTTAAAATTTCAGCAAAATATCGGCCTCCTACAGCATTGTCGGTTTCAATGAAGATTTCTCGCAGGCGACTCTCTCCAACAGGATTGTACTTGGAGTTGAACTTATCAAACCGATGAAATGTATTGCGATCCTTAATAGACACAACAATAAATATGTGTTCACCAACAGAATAACAGCCATGTACGGCCACAATGCACTAGGCTACTGCGGCCGGCTTTTTACATAAGTTTTAACAAATAGCAGAAAAAGATACATATTTAAAAGAAAGTAACAAGCAAAAGCTGAAAACTGTTCAAAAGAATCCAGTTGTCTCTGAACAAACACAGTCTTCATCACTCATCAGGGAACAGTGAGTGTTAAGTGACAGTGACGCATTATTGACTGGCGACTGACACATACAGGCTTACAAAATTATTACAAAAATTGTATCGTTAATGGAGACTAAAACAAGGTGTCGCCCTAACAGAAGTAACACTACTGGACCACGTTGCGTGCTGCCCCCTGGTGAGTTACTTTGCGCTGTGGAGTGTTACAGACGACAAATGACGACGACAGACGACTAGACGCCAGACACCGTTACTAGTCTGGCCGCCCTACAATATGTGTAGGTGGGGCAATAGTACACAAAGCACTTAGTAACAATATAACTAAGGTTTTGAATCACAATTTTTGTTGGGGTTTAGCAATCATATGTAGATAACACGGATCAGTATCCAAACATACGAATCGTCCAAATTTACTTATGAAGGCTAAGCTAACAACAACAAAGAACTTGTTAGCTGATTCTAAGGAATCAAAGGTTATTTTTTGCAATCATACCCAGACATTATTTTACAGTTTGTAGCCAGCAGCTTGCCACATTGGTCCTTGAACTTTCTTGTACTAAAGCCACTCTAACAACTGTAAAGTAATGTAAGTAATGTAATTACAATAAAAATAATTACTTAATCGGTTAACACCTATCACTTACAGCGTCAACATCAAAGTACCATGATGTCACCACTCAACCAGACTAATTACAGTTGGCCCATGCAATTAAAATCGACCAAAATTTACTGCTTACTTCCAACAATAAAAGCTGGATCTTTGTAAACCTTCAGATTTGCAGCACACGACACCATATCAGTGATCAGTACCACGAATGTAACTATCACAGAAACAATAACATACAAAACAAAGATATGCTATTATTTAGCATCAAGGTACTCACAGCATGTACATCTAGCATGTCCACACTGAGATCGTATGCCGTCAGATGAAGCTGATCAAACACCTGTATAGGACAACACCTCATTACAGCAGCCGCAACATATGTTATGCATACATTGTAAGTAATCTCAGAAAATGTCTTCCAATCAAGCAAATACACGACTGTTACTCACAAAGAAAGATAAAACAACTAAAAGAAAGACACTCCAAGGCATATCTCTTAAAAATTATTCGTTAATCCTAACCCTACATCTATTCCAAAAAAAATGTAAACTAGCTATTCCTAAGGCCAATACATGCCACCATGCTAAGTTTCACTACAATCTCTATCTCTTTCATACACTAACAGTGAGATTTAAACATAACTAACATGTAGGCCTAAACTCCTTGCTGAAAAATGCACCAGGTCCATTCTATGCCACTCCAAAGCCAATATCAGACAACTACATAATAACAATGTTTAATGCATTTATAGGAACAAGATGTAACGCAAAAAAAAAACGATAGGTCGAATAGAGGCCAATAGCATATTTCATACATATCATTAACTTCGTTAGCTCAAAACATATGCAAAACACGCAAGACATGTTAAACAGATAAAGTGCTCCAATGGCTACAGCAACAGTTATAATCTGATTCTGATTCAAAGATTCAACTGTTACATGATTCCTACAAATATATTAACAATCTAGTGAAAAGAAATATTATCCACCATAATTTCTTTAAACAAGAAAGAATCAAACATATTCCTTATAAAAAATCTCCGATGAGCATACCTTCACAACTGAAAACAATCAACGAACTGCTATAATTACTGTAATTCTCTGCATGTCCTGCTACACAAATCTTCCTGCTACCAACCCCTTTGGCCATGCCATAGCACACGTTCAAAATTTGCCCTTCAACGTTATACACTAACTCCTTCAAGACCCTTTGGCCAGTACTCATTTCCCATTCTGCAGAGGGTAAGAGGCTGAGTTGGCCCAAGTGGCTGGTTACATACCAAGATGGTATGCCCTCGACTATGACACCCATCTCAGTACAAACTGGGCTCGACATAAAGCAAAGTCGTTCATGTCCACCGACAAGATAAAACTTTTTACTTTTTACTTTTTTCGGCACATAGTGACTGTTGCTTTTTTGTGCCGTGTACAAATATTCTTACTTACTTACTTAATTACTTACTGTGAACAGCACTGAAAGACATTCTGCTGACTATCTGTTACATTCACGAGTGCTGTGAAACTAACTCAACGGAACAAGAACTTTTTAGCATCATTCCAGTTTTCTCTCGTCAAACATCTCAGCAAAATAATGACTGTCACCATCATCATTTACTGTGTTAAACAGATAAGGGTATGAAAATCAACGATTTTCAACCGATATCTCACTACATCGTGGAAATGATATAAGAAAGGACACAGTCATTACAGAACTCTCAAAGGACAGATGTGACCTATTGAATGAAGACATTGCCAATGAACTGGAGTTACTTCCAAGGTCACTTAAGGTACATGAAATCTCTCAGAGAGCAGTGACTTAAAAATATGGCATAAACTGCCGATGAAAATAACTTACAACTGAGTATGACAGTCGTTGATAACACCAAATGTTCAAACTATGTTCACAGCATTTGACTATCACTGCCGCAGGTGCGGACAAGAATGTCAAAAACTCAACTGTCACGTAGCTTAAAATTAACTGGGAGCATTTTCAAATAACACTCAGCACCATGAAGTCTCTGCATACAACTCAACTTCTATCACTTTTCTGGAGCACTGAAGCAGCAAATTGATGGACGGAAGCAAGCACAAGGTGAGTGACACACGACTCACCTTTGTGGTTAAAACGTATGTAAACACATCCAACAGTCACGCGGCTATGAGTAACAAGCTACTGGAGAGATAAAGTTAACTTAACACAAGGATGAACACAGATCACAGCAGATGAACAACCAATAAAAAAACTAGAAGAAGCCAGCACTCACAAGAGTGCACAGACCCACGCCGGCAATGTTTATGTGAATTGTGACCTTCAGCTTTGACACTGTGACTCCAAAATAAATTCGTTTCCAGGACTTATAGTAGAACATTTCTGTGTCAAGTTTGGTGATCCTAGCTGCATCGGTTTTTGAGATACTGTGCAGAAAAACAGAGAGACAGATAGCAAAAAAACCTACCCCCATGACACTGGCATGGGTAATTAAAACACAGTGAGTGCAATGGTGAGAAATTAGTTAAACTAGATGGCACAGAAACCAAATTACCAACCATATTAAATATGACAGAGTAATATATGTTACAAGATCAATTCTTCAAGCACAAACGTACAGACTTAATGGATTTATGTTTATAACACATAGTGCAATAATTGCATCAGTGAGCGGGCGTAAGACAGCAATGCCTCTTCCGACAAGATGCTGGTAGTAAATGAAGAAAGAATGAGGCTAGGACACTGGATGTGGCCACTAGTTTACACTAAACACCCTTCAGTGCCTTCACACTGTTCGTTGCTGTTACTGTTACTGGTGTTTAACATCGCTTAGCATAGCAAAGATGATCAGCCATACCCAAACATCCTCTTATAGAACTAGCAAAAAACAAGTGGGAAGGATAACCCAGATGAACTGGAAAAAAGTCATTAAAATAGAAGTTGTGGGATATTGTACTGTTAAACAGAAGTACATTAGCGGGAAGCAAGGTGCATGCATGAATCGCGCAGACAAAAAAACAACATGCTAACTGAATGCCAGCGCCGTGGTGGCATGGAACAAGGGACATGCCAGACCAAACTCCACCCACAACATACAGCAATGTCTGCTGATGCCGGCTCAACTACACCATAACGGCGTCCACTGCTGTCACTTGGCAACAGAGACTGGACACAACAGCTCGCATCATCATCCACTGAGCCTTTGTGAAAGCCAACAAGCTTATCTCTTCTACTGCTTACTGACAGGACCTACATGACACCACGACATCTTACACCAAGACACTGCCCAACAGCGTCTATAAGACATATCTGTTTTCACATAACAATGACAAACCAATCCACATCTAGCACCCATGTATGGTTTCGCAGCTAAACACAAAGCATGCCATACTTCTTATAGAAGTGTTGGCGGGCAGCTCATCTCTTTCCATTGAGCCCGTAGGTGGATACACCACAGTCTGTGATGCACCGACCAGTGCAACGCCAGACCTACAGCTACACTCCCGGTCAAAGTGCACTTCCACTGCCCTTTGGCTGGTACTCATTTCCCATTCTGCAGAAGGTTAAGAGGCTGAGTTGGCCCAAGTGGCTGGTTACATACCAAGATGGTATGCCCTCGACTATGGCACCCATCTCAGTACAAACTGGGCTCTACATAAAGCAAAGTCGTTGATGTTGGTCGGTTATCTGGATCTAAATGACACTTTCAGTTCAAACAGCTCATATAGAGCTTATAAAATTACCCTCAGAGGATGCACAGATGTTGAACATTGGGTTATAATTGGCCTGCATCAGAAGCATCCATAATTTCACTCAATGTCACTCAGAAACGGCGCATTACCTGTTACACCTTGCAGCAATCATTGTTGGTGACAATGCAGTACTAAACACGGAGCAGAGTGTTGCGGTAGCAAACTAAATGCATTTTACAGAATAAAGGTACGTTCCACGGACAACAATTGATCACAGTGGTGTTGCTGACAATATGTTGAAACAGTAAACTGTCTCAGAGAAGTGTGGCGACGGTCAGAGACAGAGTGTAAGAAACTAGATTAGAATAAAAGCTGGCCCGGCCCACCGGCCTAAACCCAGCCCAGCCAGGTCAGCAGAAACATATGGCATGTTTTCTCTGCAACACCTGGGTTTCTTGTAATATACAGCTTAGGACTTGTCTTTTTTTACAAACTATTTTAATGTTGCTTAAGTGAGTGTGTCCAATGCATTAATCTGCATATATGATATGATATATTCTATGTATGCACACGCTGGTTTCACAGTTCTTTTCTACAAAAACCAAAGTAAGCCAGGAACACATGCATCGAACCAATTGCTACACCAAAAATTCATTTAAGTGAAGTGACGTCCTATCAGGGACAAATACTATACTAAGTATAAGTCAATGTGGTCACAGGTTCTTGTGTAATCATATATGCATAGACACCAAGACACGCATACAAATCATGGCACTGCTTGCCCTAGATTCAAACGCTAAGTGACAGGTGTAGACAATGATGTGCAATGCACGCTTATAACTCTCATGTAAAACACACACGTCTGATGTCAGAGAAAGACTAACAACCAAACACCGACAACCCACCGAAAATTTGCAAATAACAAAAGTCAACATAAATAAACTAAGATTCCATACTGATTGTAGTCTACTGCGAGATACGACAAAACAACTAAGCACAAGTACGCGTAAATATTTCATAATTCCACATACAAAAACAATGTCAGAAAAAGTCGACATTCATACCTCGGCAAGGGTCTGGTCGCGGCCACTAGAGTCCTTACATACGACATCTTGGGAAGACTGTTTCATCATCTTCTTTATGAAACGCAGCAGGTGCTTCTGATTCATGCATGAAGATGCATGCACATGAGTGTCCACCTAACAAAACAATCATTTACCCAGTTCACAGTGGGCTGCAAAGAAACAATAACTTTGCTCTTTCAATAACAATTCACTGCAAACCGAATGAAGAACATACTGAATCAGAAACCTGCTGAAACAATCAACAGTCACTCACGATCAATAACAATATTTATGAGCAGCGCTCAAGCAAGTCAAACCTCCATGAAGGCATACAGTGGCACAAAATAAAGCATTAAATAGTCTAGGCTAGAATTGCATGATTCACGGCACCTTGGACTTTATTCCAGTCACATGGTCATCATAGGCTTAGTCCCCATGATGACCACACCATGACAGTAAAGTTGTGTGCACTGTCATTTGATAAAAAATTAAAAACAGCAAGAAAGCCGAATTATTGTCAGTCAGTGACTAAAACATTTTCGCATTTGGTCAATTTTTAATGGTTGAATCGGACAGTATACTGTCGTTATGGAACACCCGCCAGCATATAATATCTAATATATCACTGGTGGCGCCATCCAGCAAAAATCAAACAAGCATGGTGGTGTATATGTGGGAAAATTTCTGGATCTGACTCCACAATTGGACTGGGATCCTGATCACATCCAAGATCATGTCAGCTCTTCCCGTTTCCAAACAATACTGACCTTCCTGTAAGTTCATCCAAACATCTAGAGCATTCCAGCAAAGGCAGACAGAAAGAAAGATAAACAAATTCAGTTGATTCCGGGGGAGGTAAAAATCCATTATTTTTAAATGTAATAACAATTATAAACTAATAAACTCACAACATACAAAAGCTATTTCACATATCACAATAATGTATATATGATTCACGGAGTAGTGGAATTACTTGAATCTGTGTTAAAATGTTATCACAATAGAGCAAAACTTACAAAAATTTCCAACGTCATCAAATTTCACAGTCACACAACAACTCATTGACAATGTTACACGTCAAGTCTTACAAAGAAACAAATAATGACCTTCCGCACGTTGTAGAAGTCGCGATGAGGCACACCTTTTTGACTGACAGACTCACGAAGTTCATTCAGCAGCACATGCAACTGATATTTCGACGACAGATAGTTCAACCGGCGATAGCAAAACGACTTCCTTCAACACAATAATTTAACACTTCTGACTGTGAAACGTTCACTGCAGCTCTGGCCATTTTACAGCTTGCTATATGCGATAAGTTCCAGTAAGTAAATTTGTTATGTTAGCACCTAGTGTCGTAATCATTCAATATGTGCATTAAACCTTTGGTGCAGCATTACCTAATATATGTACATAAACAAACATGCACCAAAACAGCTTTAATACGTATTTTTCAGGTTTATCTGGGCCAACAATGGCCCATTATAAGTCTGAGATGACATTTTACAGGTCAGATGTCCTTAATGATCTCCAGTTAACTATGTCAATGGCAACGGCCGCAGGTAGCAGAGCGGCATATAGGTGTACGCCGTACAGAATACCGGCCATGGTCACTAGCAACAGTGTGACTGTGACGGCTTTCGTAACCATGTGACATTGACCTTTAACCTTTTGACCTCTGGGTCAATGTATGCCGAGTGACCGGTACAGACTATATGTGTACCAAGTTTGGTGTTGATAGCTCACGCCGTTTTCCTGTTAAGAGTGTGGACAAACACAGACAGACAGACACATCTGAACACTATACCCACGCCAGAGGCTATGCCAGCGTGAGTAAATACAATCCTGCTTGTAATCAGCGGGTTGTTTCAGCGCAGTGTGATGCATGATTTTCTGCGCTATATAAATATTCTTACTTACTTACTTACTTACTTACATGACATCACCTCAAGACGCCTTACTTTTCAACATCTGAAATTGAACTGACTGCTCAGAGTTGTCCATGCAGTGCTGACAGGAAAGGCATCTCACCCACACAAAGACCTGATCCACAAATGCCCAAGGTTTGCTTCTCAGAGAACCATCCTATCCTTCAGTAACTCGTGCAGAATAAACAAAAACAAACAAAAACCGAAAACAGTGAATGATGGAGGTGCTGATGTTGATGATGATGATGATGACGGTGGTGATGATGACAGTGGTAGCTTACAGTGGTCCATCGGCAATAAGGCAGAAAAGCAAGTTCTGGTCGGCAAGAAACTGTATCAAGTCCGGATATGGGTAGTTCAGTGGGCTGTTATTGTCAAGAGATGCCTGACTACCATAGACTCTCATAACACCATCAGTCATCCGTGTGACATATCCACAGCTGCCAGGCATGTCAATGGCAAATGGCTGATGGTTTAACGTAGTTGAACCCATGTCTGTATCTACGACATGCAAAACAACCAGCTACATACACAACACAAATTATATACTAAAAACTCATGGTTTTATCTCATACTCTAAGCCAAAACCGTAAAACAGCAAAAATTAAAACAAACAGTGCTGTGATGGTTTTGAAATCAAAACCGAAACCGAGGTTTTAATCCAAAACCGAACCGAAACCGAAACCTCCAAATTTTGCCGGCTAATTTAACGGTTTTATTTCAGATACTCCACGGACTAAAATTCGGTTGTGTTAAGGCAGATCTACTGCGCCAATTAAAAGGCGCAACAGCGTTCAATGTGTCGTGCCCGGCGGGTTTGCTGATTAACACTAATTGGCCTTAATTGTCCGCCTGCTGTGTCGTGTTGAGCTTTGCTGAAGGGACGTAGATTTATTTGCGCTGCGTAGGCAAGTTAAAGGCTGATTATACGTTTTATTAAAAATAGTGCTATCACGGTTTGGAAATTGAAACCGAAACCGCGATTTTAATCCAAAACCGAACCGAAACCGAACCGATTGATGAAAATCCAGAACCGCGCAGCACTAAAAACAAATGCTAAATTATAAGGTCCCCAAAAAAACTATGGAAGACTGCTTCAGTGACATATATTACAGACTCAGTCTCAAAGAACTAAAGGCAACAGTACAACACAGATGATCCTAAATCTCTATGAACTAGGCAGAAATGTCAAGCTGTGACATGAAACTGAGTGAAGATAGGCAGATTTATTAAAGAGTCCTTCAGAGTCAGTGGTATTTATATAACTATAGCACACGTGTAGGCTTTTATACTACTCTGGATAAACATGTCAGCGACTGACAGCCACTTAGATGTCAAATGTCCACAATAAATAAAGATGTGCTTGGAAGGAGATGATCTTTGCCAATGTATTTCAGCTACAAAAAGCTTAGTGGAAGTGACAGGACAAAAGCAAAAATTAAGACTTTGTATGTCAAAAAATACGAAAAATCCTACCACTGTCACTGGAGTTCTCGTTGTTATCACTGGATGACGGGATCTTACTGAGTTCATTGGTGTCCATGGGAGGATGGCTGGCTGTAACATGGCGTAAGAATCGCGTCGTCACAGAAGGAAATGACTGGCCTGACATTGACATGTATCTCTGACGTATCAACAATGCCTTCACGAGGCACTCGGATGCCTCCCGTAGGTCAGCATATGGTACTTGCTAAATAAACAATCACGCATCAGCAACGCTCATTATTATTATTATTATCCTCAAAGGTTCTGCTATGGAAAAATTGAAGAAAACATGGCAAATGGCCAAGAAACATATGGAAGGTTGTTAGAGAACCATGCCATTTCAACAAGTATATCAGCTATTGCAGACGTACAGCGAAATGATCTGTCACTCAAAATCTTGCCAAATGCTGCACAACTGCTAAAAATCACATTTGAAAATGCTTGCAACGGGTAACGACCATAAAGGTCACTTAAGGTCACTGGAAATGGCGCTATTTGATAGGCCGTATATCATTTCCTATTAGCGTTTACTATCTTACAAGTACTCTAGACCAACCAGTTTGGTCTCTTCTTTCAAGTGACAAGAATAGGCTACCTCTACCTTCAACAACAACCAAGTGTGGCAGACGCACCTTCAGGTATTCCACACCTTTTGTATGGAATAACATACCCTTAGCCGTCAGATCTTTCCAAAGTTTCGTTCTCTTCAAATTGCGCCTAACAATCCAACTATTTACTTGGCATTCATATGTACTATCCATTCGCCACCTAGCGCCCACCCCTGCCTCACATTCAGGCCTTTATGCTTAATTACTGTGGATGCACGCACGGCGTTTTCAATGCACAAATAAACAGTAAGCTGTACACACCTCACTGGCATCTTCACCGCATATAGTGACACGCTGAAAGTTCGGAATCATCTGGTTTTCATGTACTCCATCTGTCAGATTTGCCGCACTGGAAGAAAGCCCCAGTCCTGGTCTACGCAGTGGATGCATACTGCCATCCACTCGTTGAATGTTCACATCAGTAAACCTGTAAAATGTAAAGCCAACGTTATATCAAATATACTTGTCATAGTAAACTGAAAATGTCACGAGTCAATTACAAGTGAACAGAAATCTCTCAGCAAAAAGGACTCTTCCAATCCATCATTACTTTTATTAACAAACTGCTATATGATACACAAACTGCAACTGTTTGAAAGATCAACTGAACAAAATGCAAAGTTATAATCTTTTGTTAACCTACTGTTGATGTCTAACATTCAAAGGTACATAGAATCAACAAAATAAACTGTTATACAAACTAATTATTTTGGAGGATAGCAACAGATTAACGAAAATTATTCTAAAACTTGTGAAAGATATTAACGATGCCTGAGAATATGCAAATAATAAAAGAATGTTGGCTATCAGTTGCCAGAGCTAGACGCCTGCCAGTAGCAGACAGGTTCATAACGTGAAATACCTAACGATGGTCGTTTTTCAGACCAGACGGCGTTATCGCCAGGTGTTCTGAGTACAGACACAATCAAAAACACAACAAACCAACAGAATGGCAACGTATGAATACAGAACAACACAATAGTCACACAAGCTAGCAAACCAAACACCAAATCAGCGTATGAAAAAAAGACAGTCAGAAATCATCATCAATGTTTATTTGTTTGCTGGTAAACAGAAACACTCGATTCAAGCAGGTTCTTACACAGAGCGCCTTGACGTGTAGCCAGATATGTTGAACGATGGTGTCAGTGGGACAGGCATTGCACGCTTCAGAGGCGACAGACTGCAACCAACGGCCAGTATATGCCGACTCAACGCTGCCAGTTCACTTGATGGTATGTCAAATGGTATGTCAAATCTCTACCTAGTGTCAACTCATCCGGAATTTTCTACAGTAAAGGTCGTTGAAACAAGGGTCGCCAGTGAATGCTTTAGTGAGATGAAACACAAGTCAGACCTTCTGCTGATAAGCAGAACGGTACATCACTTTAAAATGATTAAATTATTAAAACCAATGCAGTCAAAGAAATTACTAAACTGCTCCAGCAGATTGGCCACTACCAGTACCACCACCATCACTACCTTTGCCATAACGGCTATATAAAGATGAAACTGGATTAGACAGTCGACCTCAGATTTCTTCTGCCACTTGTTCTGGAACAGAGCATTTGGGAATCAGTGGCCGGATGTAACAAAACCAACACAGTTAAAGCACTGACACAAACTCAAACTACCGACAGCCCGAAATGTTATGTTCTAAAAACTGGCAACCAACAAAATAAAAAACCCGGCCTCCCAGACTGTAAGAAGGGTTTGCTATCCACGCTGACTGCAGTCGCGGGGGATAGGGTTTTTACCTCCGCTTGTCTGTGCGTCTGTTATTCTGCATGATATCTTAAAAACCGATGCAGCTAAAAACACCAAACCTGACACAGAAATGTTCCAAAATGAGTCCTGGAAATCCATTTATTTTTGGGTGAAAAGGTAAAGGTCAAGGTGACAAGTCACAAAAACATTCTTGGCGTGAATCTTTGCACTCTTGTGAGTGCTGGCTTCTTCTAGTTGCTGCTGTTGGTTGGAAATTAATGCCCTTTCCACACAAAAATAGGCTATGTCGACTGTCGAGGACAAGGAGATTTAGTTCTGCCAGGTTAAGGATGGCCAACAATACAGCAACCTCCTCCAGACCTTGTTGCCTTTTTGTTCAACGACGACCCAAACTGGAAAAGGATGGGCGAGGCTCATTAGCCCGCCCGGCATTGCAATGCCGAAGGGCTTATATTTTAATGCTGTGGTTTTTTCTTCTTTCTTTTATCGATGAATAATCTCTGAGATTACTGAACGGATCTCAACCAAACTTTAATGCATATTCACTTATAGATGCTATTTTAAAAATTTGGTCTGAAGTCCCCGGGCATTTACTCCCACAGGCTGTGGGGCAAAAACTGCTTTTGTAGGACCGACTTTAAACTTTGACAAAACATATCTCTGCAACAAAACACGACATCAACAATCAGAAAGAAACTTGTCAATCGACAGGGACAGCCCTGCATGCCCCCAAATTTGGTGAACTTTGGTCCACTAATGACTGAAACGGTTGGCGAGTTTTTGCCCACCCCTTAAATTTTCGCATTGGGAGACACTGGCGCAACGAGTGGGCTCACACTGGGCTTTGCTGCGCATCTAGTTTAAGTTATTATGCTAGTGCCTGCAACAGGGTCGGGTACTAACCAACCACCACAAGACCTATAAATTTATCAGTTCACTGTGATACCTTGCATATTTGCTGTTCTTCAGTTTCTATAACCCAAACTGGGAAAGGATAGAGAGGGGAGGCTCATTTAAGTTATTACGCTAGTGCCTAACGACTCGTTTTCTGTGTTAGTCTGGCTTAGGAATGCTTCTCTTGAGTAAAACGCAGAGGAAGCATCCACGGGACCTCCCACCCGCGGTATCAGACCTGCCCACTCCACCCCCAAGTTCCGGCTGTAGTCACAGGGATAATGCCGGGGGGGGGCTTACTGCATCCAGTATCTCTGCTCTGCTCATGGCTCTGCTTGTCACAATCAGTGATAGCATCGGCAAAGCCTCTTTCAAACGGGATCCGGCGCAGCAACGCAACGGAAGACAACACCGCGTGATGCCGCAAGCCAGAGAAGTGCAGCGCCATCGTAATCAAACATGCTGAACAAGCTGGAAGCGTTTACACCAAAAAATGCCGCGACCCGGTGCGAACACGGTGTAACACTAACACGCACCTGCTGCTGAGCTGCTGTTCGAGCTTGCGTTTCTGCTGCTGCTCGGCGATGGGATAGAATGACTCGTCGTCGTCCTGCTCGTTGGTCAGCTGATTGCGGCAGTGCTCGAACACGGCTCCAGCCAGCTCGTCGAACTTGCCGTCGACGTCGCCGCCTGCCGCAGGTGCCCGACCACCAGGCACCGCCTCCGACGACCGGGCCGTACCAGCGCCGTCCGACATGATATGAGTCACTGTCGATCACTCAACCTGCAAGCAGTCAAAACCACAAAACCATAATTTTTCCCTACGTTCAAATCCATTTCAAAATATGTTACCATACAAG
>Ga0209780_1001107_pt1 | contig 16978 bp, 9 predicted proteins | sample WorMetexBAHAMAS2_FD_187384 | JGI IMG/M metagenome (GOLD analysis project Ga0209780, IMG submission 187384) | Marine gutless worms symbiont microbial communities from Max Planck institute for Marine Microbiology, Germany - Inanidrilus exumae... | ecosystem: Host-associated > Annelida > Digestive...
GCCTACTGATACCATCTTAAGCCGTAATTTATAAATGATTGGAATTTATTTGTCCTGGCGAATGGCACTGGGAATTTGAACGCCGAATGCAACCTGGAAGTAACAACGTTGTCACATTGCTGCGGGAGGAGATGATGTAGGCATGAAGATTGGTCCAAAATTGATGTAAAGAACTTTTTTGCATGTTGGGAACGTCTGTCTTCTAAGGATGTAATGTTACTACAATAGAGTAGGCTATCGTACGGCATCTGTGCAGTGTATGTTATTTCCTGCTAATGTTTCATGATTGTTTAATCATAGGCTACCTATAGGCATGGTGATTAGAGCATCGACGGCTGTTTACTAATATTGTGTTGTTGCTGCTATGTAAGAAAACGAGTTAAAGTCTAAATTGCTTTTTTACAGCTACTGTGTCATTTCAGCAGTTAACATCACGTAAACAGGTTGCTGCAATTATTAAGTGATACCACTACTCACTTTCGGTTTAGGCTGTAAGTGAACAAATGACTTTTGGTGCAGTTTCGGTTACCGCTGAAACTGATTGTTGACTTACAGTGCCACTTTAGTTACGGCCGTAACCGGAAAGACCACTTTCAGTCGGTCTTTAGTTACTGTGTATGCTTCATTAGCTGTGGAGATGTAATTGCCAGTTCTGGATGAACCTACCCACGTGCTGTGTACAGGAAGAGCTACGGCAACAAAGTGGATGTGTGGAGTCTTGGGATCATGGTGATTGAGATGATCGAGGGTGAGCCGCCGTACTTGAACGAGACACCAGTAAGAGCACTGTTCTTAATTGCAACCAATGGCAAACCGGAACTCAAGGATCCTTCAAAACTTTCCGCAGATCTGACGAATTTCCTCGACCGCTGCCTTGAGGTTGATGTCGACAAACGCGCGAGTGCCAACGAGCTGCTTGATCATCCATTCCTCAAGAAGGAGACGGACCTTGCAAGCCTTCGGCAAAACATCATTGCAGCTCGGAAGTCAAAGGAGTCGGCGTGACGTTTTATACCTTACTCCTGTACACATACGATCGTGACATACAGCTGAAAATAGTTGCTACCACAACTGTCATTCCGTTAAACTTTTTTATGCTGTAATTTCTAAGTACAGCCATTCCATGAGTGAAAGGATTATTTTTGTAAGATTGTTATTCTTATAGCATTGCCAGTTGCTTTTCCAATGGCAACAGTTAATTGATTTACAATTTGTAATTATTATGTACTTTGTCTTAAAAATGGATCCCTGACATTTTTGCTTGTAACTTGAGCACAAATGTCTGATGTTAATAATTCTGACAAAAATTTATCTTATAAATTTTGTGCCTCAGCTAATCTGTGTCTTTTGTTTTGCAAGGTAGTGCAGATGCATTACTTAAGCAAGATGGAAAAATAAACCAGCTTTTGGTTGCTTAGTTTCTCAGCAGCGTTTCAGCCAGAAGTTATTTAAATTCGAAAATGCTGGCTCAAGTTAAGCTAAAAATATTGGGAACATTTTTAGATGTGCTGCATGTTAATAATATTAATGTGGTACTACTAATGTGTTTTGACAGTGTTCTGGTGCACGGGATATTTCCTCAGGCAATGAGAGGCATTGTTCCACCTTGTATAAATTTTGAAGTGCACAGACAGTAGGTGTGTAGAATGAGTTGACATGTGTGATAATTTGGCTGGCAGAATTTGCTAACTGTTTCAGTTAGACGGTGATTATAAAATGTGTACATACAACTGTGATGCAAGATTTAACTGTCTGAGTAAATAGTGTACATTAGTGTACTGTAATTGTTCTGAAGTAATCCACATTGCATAGTTGTTACCGTGCAATGTTATGCTAGTGCGTTATATGATATGACCCAGTGTCTGTCTGCCTGTTGCAAGGTGCTGTTATACCAAAATGGCTAAATGTAGGATCACATATATAGTGCTTCGTGATAGCCCAGGGACTCTCGTTTTCTGATACCAAAGAACTTGGTGAACTTTGATTGGGGTTGCCAAAAAAGTGGGGTATGTTGAAATCGGCGGTTTTCGACCATTGTCTCACTATATCTCAGAAACAGTGCAACAGAGGGACAGTTACTATGGAAGGCTAATAGGAACTTGTATGCACTGTATCGAATGGTGATATTTTCGATGGCCTTACGTGACCCTAACTACCCAAGACTACCCAGTTTTCTACATTTTCATCGTCTTTCATGTCTTTGTAACCAGTGGAGATACAGGCTTCAAGTGTGGTAGATCACTTGTCCTAGCCTACCAATCACAGACCACCCATGAAAGAGGCGTGGTTGGGGTCACGTGGCACATTTTTAAATTTTGGGGTCCCCAGTCATATCTTTGGAATGGGTGAAGCTAGTCACTTCAAATTTTATCTGCAGATTGACACTGATGAGTACTAGTGTATGCATGGCAAATTACCACACGAAAGGGATATGTTCAGGATCACTTAATTTCTTTAGATTTCGGTAAATAACTGATGATTTGTTGGAAATGTTATAAGATAAAGGCATAGTTGCAATGGAACACTAAGAGGAAGTCATGTGTGGTCTGTCTATGGCACCAGTGACGCTGAAGCTGAAGACCACTTTTGCTGTTCGAATACTCTGTGACTACCACATCACCAGAGAGATAGCATGTATTAACTATGATATGATTACATGTCAATCAGAACGCATGTAGTTTGTAATTTCAGCTCTCTCTTTCAGACTGAATAACTTCTCAGAGGCAGTCATGAACACTGTGTGTAATATCTCGCAAAGTCTGCAAGATAAGGGCTACAGTCTACCAATATAGAAATTATACATGGCCTGATGAATAGTGGCAATACCAATGAACTTGTATGACCTTCCAGGTTATTCAGCCATTGCTAGCCTTTACAAATGGAATTTTTGTACAGTTATGCAGCAGTTGACAAAACTTTAGCTGACATGGCACATTGCACGGTACCTTTGCAATAGCAAAAGAACGGTCTTCGTGCATTCGGCTATAACTCTGCCAAAAGTGAAACGATTTGGATGAAATCTGGAACAGTGTGAGCCAAATGTTGAGGGTGGTCCTGTCAGATTTTTGGCGCGATTAAGCGCAGTAGCGACAGTTTGAGAGGCAGCCGAAATTTTTTTGTTCATGCGAATAATGCACGATTTCACCGATTTCCCATCGGAAAATTTTACGACATTTGAAAACACAACGTCAATCAGTGAGGTGGTAAAACTTTGAGAACATAATTTTGAAAATTTTACCATAAGCGGTCATTTTTTAAAAAATGTTCAAAATTTCCAGTTCTTGTGACTTCAGGCCATCATAACTCTGAAATGATTACAAATCGCTGGAAATTCACTTCCAAATGGTCCCTTTACGTGATGTCTAGTTTCCATTTTTACCATTAGAATCAACTCGAACTCGTTCCCCTGGGCTGTACTTTCTGTACAAGAAAGGTACCTACCCAAATTTTCGGCAATGTCTAATGTCCGATATTGCGTATTAAAACCAATAGTACGCTGCAGTGCTGGTCAGCCCAGTGAGCGATATATTGAAGAAAAGCAGACTGAATAGGAAACTGAAAATAAGTAACACGGCAGATAACGCTGGCATCACTCAGTCGCAGGAACGCGACACTAGGTATCGCCAAATGCAGGAACTAAACAGGTTGTGCATCAGTAAATAATTAAACAGTTGTGTCACCTGTCGATTATGCCGGTGGGAAACGCATTCGTCTAGCCTATATTGCAGTGTGTCTCCAGATACACTGCAACCCATCTAGTTGTTACATGTTTTCTTTTGCAGTGTGATAAAACTGCTATTGATGTTGTAAGCCAAAATCGTGTACAAAGCCAGGTGTTTCCCATCATAATTTATTGTTATTGTGCATGCTTATTTAGTGGAGTTGCATTGCATATGTGTATTAATTTTTGTTGGTGGCAGTGCGTTGCTGGTGATGGCAAAGTGAATGTGGCTGTAGCAACCCTATAGATGCTTTGGATAGTGAGAGTGTACTGGTTTATTGTTGACTTCAGGTACTTTACTCTCTTTTCGTAATTTCCTGGTACTGAGCCGACCTGTTGCATAATTAAAACAGCTGAACACATATGCATACAATCATTTTTGTGGTTAATATTCATTAAACTCCAACCAACCATCCAGCTAGTCTCCAAGGATATGGATCGAAGAAACGGTTTGCTTACAAGCCAACTGCCCTTTCTTAATCCTGTCAAACAGTGTACAATAGGCAACAGCTTCAGTTCATCCATTGCATAATCAGCCTTTGGATTGTGTGTCCCATTTGTATGACTGCATCAGCCTACTTTAAAGCATATATTGACAGAATGTTCAACTTAAAGGCATTATAGACATAAATACTGTTCTGATTAACGTCAAAGAACTCAGTGCCGAACATACAGAAACATTATAGACTTCATAATGATAAATTAAAACCATAAAGGCACAGCATAACATACATTCTGGTGAAAGTACCATTAAACTCTTAAGTAAACAACCAAGCTATTGGATTTTACACTTACTACTTCACCCCAGGAGGGGTGCAGAGTATTGTGATCAGTGTGTCTGTCTGCTCATATATCTCAAAATCACAGGTATTAAGCGTAGCCATGGCTCAGTCCTCCTCTGATGACAGTGCAATACATTATGTACTTCCCATTTTGTGGATAACATCATGTTTTCACATAATGGAGCCAATGGACCAGAATCAAAGATGACACATATGTTTCATAGAGTTCACCAGGTGGTTGGCACCGGGGCAGAGTTGCTGTCTATGATTGCAGGAGTGTTACTGTTAACACTAAAAAAGCATTTCATTCTTTTGATCATGATGTTGTTTAGAGAAATCAGATGACCATTCAGTACGTTGAAAATTTGGTGTTCATTAGTGTTTAGGTGACCAAATAGAATTGGTAGCAGAATTAGAATGTTCGTGTAATTTATTTGATGTGATGCTGTAATAGTTTATGCAGTAGTGCATTGTTGTGTAATACGTTGTCAGACAGTCTACTAAAGTTTGACAATTCTGGAGATTTTTGTGCAATTATATCACATACTTATTGCTTATATGCACATGATTTTGTGGCTGGATTTTTGTGTTGAACTGGATGGACTGAATTCCATACAGTACACGTGCGTGTGCCACAGATTTTCAGGAAGCCAATCTTTCATTTTTATTTGTTTTCAACTGGTTTAGACAGTGTGCATCAGCTCCTTGTCTCAAATCAAAGTTATCAAGTACGCTTGGTGCTTATGATGCTGTGATTTTTGTGATGAAAAATTATAACATTGCCAGAGATGTAGTCCTCAAGACTGCGGTCTCGATGTCGAGACTGGAATTTTGCAGTCTTGGTCTTGGTCTCGAAGGATCAGTCTCAGCTGTTTTGGAGACCGATCACTAATTTATTAGCATGTATGTTTTGCAAAATTATAATCCTTTCTGCACAAGTTAATAACAAAGACTGCAATTTTATAAACTCCACTAAACTCAAATGCCGATTGTGAACTCTATAACAGACTTGTGATGGTCGTTTTACAACGTTCTTGAAACTTTAACTGTTATTGTGAGCAATGTGGATTTGTTTTATATTTCGTTTGCCAGTCTGGGTCCTGAAGGAGTGGTCTTGGTCTTGGTCTTGAAGAAGGTGGTTTTGGTCTCAAGAGAGCTGGTCTTGGTCTTTGCACTGCTGGTCTTGACTACAACACTGAACATTGCACATTGTATGTTAACTTACATGTACATTAACATTAACTGTACATTAACTTTGGCATGAGGCCTTAACACTATGCTGCATTGTCCCTCTGCATTTCCGAGTTGTAATGTGTGCATTAGAAACTAGACCAGATTCTGCAGGACTCTTACACTTTGTTATTACCTGAATGTGATATACTGTGGCTGTAGTATACTGCATTTGGCTTATGAAAAGTGGTCCAATGTGTTTGCTAACTATGAATATACCATTTCGTGTAGCATTGCATAACATTAAGCAGTTGAATTTTGTTATTGTAGCAACATTGGTTTGTTATTAGATTGTTTAATGTGAAAATAGGAGATAACTAACCTGTGTTGGGAAAATAGATATCTGTGTGTTGCTAATGTTCAATTTTAAAAGTTTCTCTATGCTAGGAAAGCATAATCAGTATGTAAAGTAGAGCAGTACTACATGTATTATAGACAATAATCACTTAATCTGTGTATGCGGGTCTACGTTTGTTATCAGGTTGTTCTATGTGCTATCAATATTCTGTGTTTTGTTGTACTACGTACAACAAAACTTTCTCTAATCATGTCCAGTCACATTTTGAGCACTCTATGTTGTTAGTAGAAAGGCATGTTCCATTTCACAAGTAGCAATTGTTGTGTGCACATGCCTTTACACATGATGCCTTGTATGCTGTGCACTTTCCATAGAAGTGTTTACATTATGTACAGTTATGTTTTGTGCTGAAATAAAACATAAATGATCTACTGTCATGCTGGTAATCATTTACGAGGAGCCCCATGTGGGTCGTGGGGCTGTAAGTAATCGACAAATTTATGAAACACCAAAACCAGAACAGGCCCTCTCCATTTTGAGGCTGGAGGTCGTAGAAGGCGACCAAACCTGGCTTAAGCTTTTGGGTTCATTTTATGTCGTAGTATATTTTGTTATGGATGCATGTTTGCTTTTGTTGTGTTTGTTTTAGTTTTTCAGTACTTCGCCAAGAGAATAGATTGGCTGGGAAGAAATTCTCCAAAATGACCCATTTTGTGTCTGGTGTGACGTAAAACTCAATCACTTACAAGGAACATGACTGAGGAAAGCTAGGGCGAAAGTAAAGTAAGGCGGCTAGCACATCTGGTTAAAACTCGTTGAATACTGCAGAAAATCTGAGCTGTCAAACGGGATAAATGGCATCTCTTGTGATCGTCAGTTTAACAAGCAATGAAGCAAGAACTTCCGTCTTCAGGGACGGCCGTATATCGGCATACGCCGATCCCACGTCTGCACTGTTGCGATATATTGCCAAATGCAGGTGTGGCCCGTGCGCTGGCCGATTCGTCCGATTTTTGGCTTCTGTGGGAGCAAAGTTCCCCAAAATGTGAGATTCCCTGCCCAGGACGCCGATGAACCACCGTGCAAAATTTGACGCCGCTAGCTTTATCCTCAGCAGAGACATCCTCAACCATACAAAATTATACACACAAAATTACAAAAAACAAACAGTAAACTATATATCCGCACCTTGCCTATCGGCATGTGGACAATAATTAGTGCATTTGACTCTTACTTCATAAATGATAACTACCACAGCTGTGGGTCAGTTCTCTCTAAATAACTAATGTTTTCCAAAATGCACTGAAACTGAAGAAAAATGTACAGGTGAATAAAATTCTTTTCAGTTCCACATTATATTGTTGCATATCCACCAAGAAAATGCTTGTGCATTATTCTAGCTGATGGTGTTTGAAGATAGGCAAACCTGATCTGAATTGATTCACATATATGGTATATCATGCCAACTTGCTTACTTTGGCATAGTGGTTGCTAATATCTGTTACTTTTTACATTAGTAATTTGTACCCAGTTCCAAAAGTTATTACCAAGTTCAAAATTGGGATGATAATAAATAACCGTTTTTCCACCATTATCATATAGAATGTTACCAATCTTTGGCATGTATCTGCATCTGTTCACCAGTTTCAGACAGCATTGTAAAGCACTTAGGACTTCACAAAGTTTGGCATCTGGTAGCACTGCTATGCAGTGCCCGTGCTGTCCAATGTTGTTTTGTAGTCGGCTTATTTGATATACACAAACCATTCTAGCGCTGTTTACATCTCATCACATTTTCGTTTTACTGACTACATACTTAGTTACTAAAACTTACTGTTCTCAATATGTACTGAACCAGAAATACTAATGAACTATAGTTACAGCCAAAATACCATCACTTAATCCATAACCATAAATTTTTGTATTTAAAATTTCATAATGTTCACAGGCATCAGACATCAGAACTGTCAATCATCGTCAGAAAACGTTTTTCGTGTTCCCTGAAACACAAAGACATTTTTCTCGCGTTCCTTGCGTTGTCTGCTTGCTTCCCACGATGGATGCAACTTCTCATGTGCCAATGAACCTGCACAGAAAATATTAATCAATTAACGTGAAAACACTAATGGTAATTATCAGCTTTCTGTTTGCAGAAAACTTGATTGACTGAGTTAAGGTTTTACGTCCCACCAGACACAAAATAGGTCATTCGGAAAAGCAAACATGCATCCACAACACAATATACTACAACATAAAATGAACCCACAAAAAAACTACAGCTAGATTTGGTCGCCTCCTACGACCTCCGGCCTGGAAACGGAACGGGTATATTCTGGAAGGGGTAGATAGATAATTCAGGAAGTAAACCATTAAGGAAGTAAATAAGTAAGAAAGAAAGCATACGGAAAGAAAAAGTAAGGAAGGAAGAAAGTGAGGAAGGTAGTTAAGTAAGCAAACAAACACAATTTATATAGTGCCGAAATCAACACATGAGTCACTGTGAATTACCGCCCCGCAGCCTGTATGGGGCAACTTGAAGCATAACAAACTTAAAAGGTGTTACTACTCATGGAGTTACCATATTGTCAGCTGTTAAGAAAATGAAAACTAGGAGTAGAGGTCAGTTAATCAACTGGAAAAATTGTCCTCAATTGAGGACTGAGGTCAGTCCGACCGTTGGACACTGACCTTTGACCTTAACTTTCGATCCCAGGCGAGCTACGGTCATAACCCACATACATACAAAAACTCAAGTTAAAATGTCAGTCGTTTCAAAAGATAGACTGGAAACAAATGGATAGATGGACGGCTAAGGTGGTCTGTAATAATAAACTTGCAGAGTTGATTTTAAATGCTGTTTATTAACATTAACTAGGAAGCTCCATGTCAGACTTATGTCAGTTCCACTGCAACAACACAGGGTCATTATTTAAAGATACAGAATGTTTTTTCAGCTTTCAGCAATAGCCACATGTTCAATAATAACCTGGATTCTTTTGACGGACGGTCTTAGCATCAACTTTACTGGTACTGGTTGCTGACCAGCCATTTCGCCTGTTCTGTTGTCCCTTGGCACTGAGCAACACAAACAAAAATTCTCATATACAAATATTTTAAAATACGGTTTTGTTAAATTCAAACGATCTCATGGTACAGAGATGACGTAGTTAACACCAATGAAGATAACTATTAACTAGCATCTTGTCACTAATCCAACTGAGCTAGCTCCCATCAGCAAGGGGATATATGCAGCAAAACCGTGCTCCACCAAAAGCCTTCAGTTTTTAACAGACGATGACCTGTATAATGACCGTAAAATGGTTGTTTTGTTCTGTTAAATGATCAACTACCTATGGACGTTATCATTAACCATTTCATCACTGAGTCTGCTGTAAGGTTATACCGAACGCCCTTCCCCTGTTCAATGAGTAGTGTCAAACCACTGAAGACAACATCTAGTTTTATACCTGTAGTCTATTTATAGATTATATTTCCAGCCAATTATTTAGCCAAAAAAAAGGATTAGAAACATCAAAGGTGCAAAAATCCCAAACAAACTAGAAAACACAGGCAGTGACGTGCAGACCCACGCCGGCGGCAGCAGCACATGGCCGTAGCAGCACACGTCAAAAGCGACCGTGACGGTTTCCCTAACTGTGTGACCTTAACCTTTTGACCTCTGGGTCAATGCATGCTGAGCGACTGCTATAGAGTATAATTATGTGTACCAAGTTTGGTGTTTATAGCTGAAACCGGATACAACTGAACGCCCTACCCACGCCGGCGGCTATACAGCCGGCGTGGGTAGGTAATAAATGAAACAATACATAACTCAGGTTATGTGGCATCGTATTATGCCAGATCGCTGGATGGTAATTCTAGAGAAACTTGAGAATAGTTGCAGCTGTAATTTTTATATGCCAAATGCCTTGCTCGATGATCAGCCAACAGTGTCAAACACATTTATGTGAATCATTTTCATCCATCAACAAAACAGTAATTACTTAATAACATACTCGGCCCTGTGTTGGTTAATTTGCTAAAAGGTTAAGGGTGGATTTTTCATAAAATTTGGAGAATAAGTAGATTATGGGGAAAAGAGTTGATTAAAGTATGGAAGTGATCCGGAATACATAAATTGCTGGCCACTGGGCTGGCTGGTGCCAGACGGTAGGCCACATCTACAGGGTGTGCTATAAAAATACCCAACAAGCTGCTGACTTCCTATATATCCCTCCTTCACGTCATGCATACATTAGCACACACCTACCAATACCCCTCTTCTCTCTGGGATAGTGATAGGTCTCAGCGCTGAGGTTCAGAGTAGGCTGGACCTCTGCCCGCAACAACGAACGAACGAAAGATCTTACAAGTACGTACTTTGTATTTACTTTGGCATTTCCATATGAAGACTTGTCATTCTTTTTCAGATAGCGATTGTCTATAGACTTTGTAAACTGTTTGTCAGAAAACCGTCTGCCTGCATTTCTGTTATCAAAATGCTTCTTTGCATTAGGTTTGAAACGCTGATTTTGTTGAAATGAATCTTTCCCTTTCCTTCTTTTATCATCTGCAGCAGATCTAACAGCACTACTAGGTTGACGATGAGAAAGTGATTCGGCAAACATTGTTGACTTCTTAACCCTGCTCCACAACCCAGCAGTACCTGCAGAATCAACCATGCCGTCATCAGAATCTGACGACAATGCCGCAGTCTTTATCAATGCTTCGGACACTGGAGCTTCATCGTCAGAAGATTCTCCGTCACTACTAACGACAAAAAAACCTTTTGCTATCTTGCTGCTGGCACTTTGAACAGCAGCGTCGACAGACTGGGAAACGTCATCATCGGGTGGAGGTAGAAGCAGTTCTTCATCAAGACTGACCTGTTTCACGACAACATCATGCTGAGTAACTGAACGGCATGATCCATCAGTCGGCTGTTGCGTGTGCCGACACTGCGTTGCTTGCTGCTGACTATGTGAAGCATTTTGTTCACGTTTAGCTTTAAACGGTTTATCAACACTAGGTTTAACAGACGTCAACTGCGAGCTGTTGTTGTTTAAACTGACCGAGCCACCGTCAGTGTCATCATCCTGTATGCTGTCTGAAAAATGTACACCAGTCTCTTCTGGCACACTAGTCTGCGAAACAGCCATCTCTCCATCAACACTGGCATCTAACACTGAATATGAGTCACTACGTGGCTTATTTTTGAATCGTCGGCCGGTATTTTTTGACAACGCAAATGCCGCCAGTGCTTCCCAGTCTTCATGTTCTTGGCGCCACCTGGTGATCACCTTCTGCATCAAGTTACTGCAGGCAATTCTTGTCAATGCCTTCTCTTCAGCGTTTGCCTGCAAATGTACAACACAAAGCGCAGATCAATGACACGGGAACAATAACCACAAAATGACAGCAAATGTAACATTAGCGTAATACAAGCCTGCAATTGCAGACAGCAACTATGTCCCCTCAGTGCCGCCACCTGGCGAATTTGACCATACATAACGTGGTCTGACGTCTGACTGGTGCAACCAGTCACCACCTGGCAAACTTTGACTCTGGCCTATTGGCTATATTATGTAAAAACGTGACGTCATCCACAAAACTCGTAGTATCTAATGTACTGCACTGTTGATAGAGTAGGACCGAGCCACAGCCATAAGTAAGATCAAAAGAAAAAAAAATTTCTTGAAATATGGACGTGGTCTTCGAGACATGCGAGTGGACAGACAAATATACAGACAAGCTGATTGCAATACTTTGCAATACAGCATATAAAATGAAGCCACTGACAAACTAGCAGTGAGTTGGCCACATCGCATGCACATAGTGCATAGATGTGGCCTACTGCTACAGATGTCGCACGCAGCATGGTCTGTGTGTTCGTCACACAGACGTGCTGTGCACAAATGGCTAAACCGATCAAGATGCTGTTTGGGAGCTGACTCTTGTGGGTCCAAGTAACCCAGCACTAGATGGTGGTCAGGATGAGACGAATCCATTCGCAACCACAAGTGGTGACAAGTCCGCGACACAACCTTTCAACATGGATCACTGTGTGGTTTCTGCAAAACATCTAAGCAGGGTATCTTTCAGTGCTATGACGATTCTGTTTTTTAATGAACAATCGATTTCGTTTTTTGGGGAAAAAAATTCGCCGATTCGATTTCGATCTCAATTTTCCTCCCGGCGATAGACTGCCTTGAATGTGCAGGGGCGTCTGTAGGAGGCTGCGGCAGTTTCAAAGGCGCAACGTAGGCGGCCGTCAGTGACTCGTCTCCACTCCCAGTGAGCGGACGATTCGTACCCCACCTTTGATGTACTGGAGACGAACCCCAGCAGCGGGAGAGGCAGTGCGCGTAGCTACCAGTGACAGCTGGCGAGCATCAGAGCAAACCACGTGAACGACATGCAGGCCTACAATGTACCTTGCAGAGTTCTCGAGCTGGAGTCCGGGTGACAACCGCAACGACGTAGTCAGTGCTATGTGAAAAAGTTCAAAAACTGGTCTAGAGATGCTAATTCCCGAGTCTCGATCGGCTAATGCCGGGACTCGATCGAGACTCAATTTGGACCGGGAGGAGCCACAATGTCGGTTTCACGAAAGATGCCCGATAGCAGAAATAAGCCTCTCCGACTGTATCGAAGTTGCTGGTATGCTGAGAAAGCGGCGGGCAACAACAGCCGTCACCAGATACACTGATCCGGTGTCGTGTACTTATCAAAGTCACTCAACTCAGCGTTGGACTTACGATCAACAGGTCATGGGTTCAAATCCTATCAATCAGTATAACTTGGTACCGGCCAAGGGCGATGATGCTCTGCGGCTGGGAAGGTAACAACAACCTGGCAAAGTAATGGCAGGCTACTGCCGGGTGGATAACTTATAGTAACCTGCGGGCTGACTGCCTGTACACCGGGATCAGCTCCGGGCCCAACGCTCGGTAACGAGTATGGGAAGCCTTTACCATTTTATCATTTACCTTCCTAAGAAGTAATGTGCAGAATGGGCCAGTGCAATTGTCTGAAATGGGAGTCCCACGTTGAAGTCGTTACTCTCCGCTGCTGGTATGCGATCGATAACAACGAGCACAGGTGTTATTTTAACTGCTCTCCATTCTCAGAATTCAAGAAATTCCTTTCCCAGATGCAGAGATAAATTTGAGTCTTAAGCCTTACGAGACTCTTTAACATCCCTATACTGGTCATCTATCACAATACCGTATATCAGGGGCCATGCCAAAGTCTTCAGACAAGAATGTTATCGTCCATCCAGGTGACAGGCGCCCACCTCAAACGCGCAACGCAACGCCGCCGCTTGCGGGAATTACATAATGGGCTGTCACCCACCCCCGAATCACCGCTAACGATCGACCACTGCCATGTCTGAAGACTGTAGAGTGCTGCATATCAGTCCATTGGCTGCCTGCTAGCTGTTCGGCTTCATTATCGGCGGTCCGTGATGAAAATCCTAGGGTTGGTTTACTTGGTTATGCAAAAATCGCTATTACGATCTCGATCTTAAAAATTGTTACAGCACTAGTATCTTTGGTGATCAAAGGACAAATCAACAACCCAAAACAAAAAGTAACCTATTTAGTACAGGTAAAAATAAACAAAAATTTACTACCCGACTCACTGCTTGATTTACAGTCAGGGTATTTCCGAGACTGAATTTTGTAACTTTATCTTCTTTCAATTTCTACAAAACAAGGCAATCACAGACATCATAGATAGATATCAGATAGATAGATAGAATTGTTTATATAGTGCCTATATTTCAAAAGAGTCACTAGGCACTTAAGGTAAAGGCATAGATCTGTATAGCGCTTAATTATGAAACATCTCCAAAGCGCTCAGGATGGCACGTGCTAAAGGGATCACACAGTTTTACCTGCCACCCGCATGTTTATCCACAAATGGGAAGAGCCATCCTGCCTTTACTCTGTAAACATTCACCAGATAGCGCCACCCCCGACAGATGTAACAGACATCTGATTGTAGCTTACTACTTCCGGTGCTCATAAGAGAGGCCATATGGATCAGGAAGACCGACAACATGAATCAAGACAAGGGGAGCTTCCAACTGAGCCACGCATGGGACAAGCTTTTACATACTGATGACCGGCACCAGAAGTCAGTCCTGATGAAGGCTTCCAGCGTGAAGCCGAAATGTCGGTCGATAAACAGTATGTTATTTTGGTTGTATTAGAGTAATATTATATACATTTACTGCAGATATTCTTACTTGCATCATTCTCACTGTGACCTTGGCAACAGATTTGTTACCTGTGCACAACTGAAATGATTATCGTCATCGTCATCGTCATCGTCCTACTCAGTGCTCATGAATTAAAAAAAGACTGTACAGACAATGTGGTCTGAACACACCCTTTATATCTTCTTCACAGGTTCTGCTCTTCATGGTCTATGACACGCCCACCCACATAGGTTGGGACTTTACTAGAGCAGTGGACCTACTGTGGCCAGATGCCCTTCACAGTGACTCATAATACTGGCTTCAGCCAGAACTGAACCTGCCTGATCTGGCCTAACCTTACCATGGCACTACGGATGTTACCGAAAAAAAAAAAGTTCTATAAATGAATATTCGGAAAAACACAGTGAAATGATCCAATCATATCATAATCAGTTAAGATGCAACAAAAACTGCGGAAATAAGTAGAAAAACGTATCAATCATACTGTACTCAACAGTGACGACGTAAAGAATGTATTCAAACAAAAACTTAAAACACATAATTATACTGCCTTCAGCAGCGTGATTTCAGCAACAAGGCGGTCAGCTTTTCTGAAATTTGCAGCCATCTGCTCGTCTGTGCCTCTGAAGAACAACAACATTTCACTTGTTGTACTAGTACATACAAAGAAAAGCAACACTGTTTAATGTGATATTTTCACACACTCTATGCATGACAAATGGCTCGTTTCTAATAAAATGCAACAATTTGCTCAGCTCATTACTCATGGACAGCCATTATGCAATAGGTTACCAACAATTAACAAAAGGAAAACCTACTAACAGACCAAAAAACCAAGCTACTCACCACTTCCTTGCATCACGGAGGCAACTATGGCCATATTATGGCTTCTGTAGGCCCTGGGCACCAACCAGCCACAGGCTTGTAAATAAGGTGCAGAATACAGGAAAGAATTGGAAAGGGGTATCCTCTCCCCAACTATATAGGGTATTCATGGACGCATCGCGTGCTCTGCAATGCAGTCCTGAATGACTAATGAATTTGGCAGTCCGAGAACACCTCTGATCAATGGCAATCCAATATTATCATGGATCATTAACTATGTAAACACCATGCTGCTTAAGTCTTGAAAGCAAAAATTTAAAAAAAAAAGAATTTGATTAAATTAAATGATATGCACCTAGCCACCTACTGACTTGGATAATTTGGCTATACAATATATATGGGCATTTGGCCACTTAACTTGAAATACATGGTAAGATATCTGCTCAATAACATCTTGCTGATTAATTTATAACTGTTGAAAGTCTGATTAATTTATAACTGTTGTATATTGTATAATGCCGTAAAAATCTGGGCACGAAAATTTTGGTTATCAACCTTACAAATGCCCTTTATGTTTAGTATACCCAGACACAGCATGTAAAGCCTATGCCACAAACCCACCCTATTTAAAATTACGCTACATCAACCACATTTTATTCAACTACTAGCGTTTACCCGGCCAAAGGCCGACCGGGAAGTGGGACAACTAAACTGGACTCAGGAGCACAAAAGCGTTTGAGACTGTCCCACATCGACGGGTACGGGCCACGCCCGCATGCCCGCGTGCGATTGGCCCGTGTCGCTGTCATACCACCGGCCAGCGTGCAGGCGAGCTTGCGAACTCATAGGCCATTGCACAGCGGAGCGCTCGCGGCAAGTGCGGACTTTCTCAAAATGGTCCATTTTGCACCATTTTCCGATTTTCACATTAAGGGTCGAAATTTTCCGGATGTTTTTATCCGTTCACATCTACCTATGACCCCTATGAACCGTGAAAAGTTTCATGGAAATTGGTCTGCACGTTTTTGAGAAATCCGGAAGACAGACACACAGACAGACAGACAGAGGTGGCAATTTTATATATAGAGAGAGATGATACATCATCATTTAACATAAATAAAAAATACTAACTTCCTGCTTCTGTATTGTTTTATATGCTTCATCAATCTGCGAAATGCCTGGGTTTTTGCTTTCTTTACTGTAGGTCGTAAAGCTACAATCTGCATCCCACAAAGCACAACAATAATTGCACAAGAACAGGCAATAATATCCAACCTACTATTGATAATAATGGCAATGACAATGACGATGCTAAAATCACACTCAAACAAAGCTATAAATTGTATAGACAGAAATATTTGTTGTTACATTCAAAACTGCACTAGCCTGCAGACATGGTAGCAATGATAAAAGAAAATAAGGACACTGACATATCATTTTTAGCGAACGTGAACTTACGTTCACGTTCGATATATAGTTTTCACACAAAGAAACCGTCCGTCTGTCGTCTGTAACGTTGGTGCACCCTACTCAGCCGGTTGAAGTTTTCGGCAATTTTTTTTCACCATACGATAGCTCAGGGACTCTAGTTTTCTGACGCCAAAATTCATTGGTGGGGGACGCCCCTTTCCCCGTGAAATTTGCGTTCAAAGTGACCCACCCCCTTTCAAACAGCGCAATTTCGACCAATATCAACTCACAGTGCCTCAACCGTGATAGCTAGCGAAAAAAGTTCAATTAGCACTTATAGGAAGTCCACCACGCGCTTTCCAACGAGCCATAAATGAACCGTGTACGTTACCCCTAAGTCCCCAAAGGGTGGCACAAAAACGCGATATCGCTGTTTGTGCCAATAAAATTCAACTTCTCTCGAAAAAAGTCTGCTACAAAGTTTC
>Ga0209780_1001108_pt1 | contig 16960 bp, 7 predicted proteins | sample WorMetexBAHAMAS2_FD_187384 | JGI IMG/M metagenome (GOLD analysis project Ga0209780, IMG submission 187384) | Marine gutless worms symbiont microbial communities from Max Planck institute for Marine Microbiology, Germany - Inanidrilus exumae... | ecosystem: Host-associated > Annelida > Digestive...
GGGTGGGTCACTTTGAACGCAAATTTCAGGGGGAAAGGGGCGTCCCCCACCAACGATTTTTGGCACCAGAAAAGTAGAGTCTCTGGGCTATCGTATGGTGAAAAAAAATTGCCGAAAAGTTAAACCGCCTGAGTAGGGTGCACCAACGTCACAGACAGACAGACAACAGACGGACGGCCGATAGCATATAGCAAACGTAAGGTAGGCTTAGTACGTTCGCTAAAAACACTAAATAAATAAACAGATTATGGAACAACAATTTAATCAAATTTCCCAATAAATTAATTTTTGCACGCTTGCTAGTTTCTCCACTTCACCGTGGAATAACCCATAGCTGTACTATGAACATTAGGCCTACACAGATAATAACGCTGCGTAAACAGCGTCATGAACCATGCGTTTATTTTATTGAAACATGACAGTCCCGTATCATGTTTTAAAATTAATACTGAAATTAAAATTAATAATAAAGTTATTTTCAAATTATTATCAAATTTGGTATTTGACTTTTTAAAGTGCAACAACAGAGCGGGCATAGAATGCACCAGTTCCATGCAGTCATAACGTATTTAGTCATTACGGGCCCACACGGAAATAAGCTCATCTATTAGATTCTGCTTGTTTGCTATGGTTTTCTTTTTCATTTCTGGCTTAAAGATACCCCACGGCCATGGAAATGTTTCAATTTCATGCTGGCAACTGGGCAACTTAGCTTCCTTTATGACATGGAGCACCATCGCGCATGAATAGGCCTATGAGCTCCCCTGCGCCAGAAAAAACTCTTCTACTGGCCATGGCCCATTCATTGTTTTGTACTGGTCTGGGTTCATATTTCCTTTGACGAATAGGCCATTTTCTGGGCTGCAGCATCAGGCCCAATTTGGTCTTAATCCGGCCCTGAGTTAGTTAGAAACATACAGATTAACATGGCATGAGCAAAAGTGCTTCTAGGACACGGCACGGTTCACAAACTAAAATTCCGAAAACGACTTTGTGAAAAAAAATGTTTTTAATTGTCTTTTGAAGGAAGCCAGGAAAGTAGCTGTAGTGAGTAGTGACACTGGTTGGAAGACTGTTCCATACACGAGCAGCCGTTATACGGAAAGATCGGTCACCTATACAAGATATTATCTGGTAAGTACGATGCAGCTCTAACACGTTAACCGTGACTGTATGTCAATGTCAATGGATTTATATAGCGCATAAAGGCAAAGCCTTTAATGCGCTGTATAACTCTATAACTATACGGGAATGATCTCAGGTTAAAGAAGAATCGAGCGTGCGGACGACACAAGTTGAAATGCTCTGCTGGAGGGCTGTGCTGCATCAGGTCATGCTCAGTAACGCAGGATCCGTATAATATGGGTGTCGTCCGCATGCGCATAAAGGTGAGAATGCAGCTCCATTCCATCAATGAGTCTGAAACAGAAGGAACAGGATCGGTTCGACAACCGATACAGGATCGGATCGACAACCGATCCTTGTGTAACTCCAGACAGTAACGATGATGGAATTGAGCTGTACGTGTACCAATAGTTTGGTGCTGATATAGCTCAAGCCGTTTTCCTTTTAAAGCGCGGACAATCAAACAAACAAACATACATACAGACGCGAGTGAACGCCCTACCCACGCCGGCGTTTATAACGTCGGCCTGGGTAAACACTAAACATGCGAAATCTAATAATTTTAACAAGAGCTCAGCTGTCTCAGAGAAAAGACGTCATGCCTCTGTTAGATTATTCATAATATACAGCACTGTTATGGTACAGCTAGTTCGGTTCATAATCGACTTAACAATCACAATCACACACACATGAGTGAGCGTAAATCTGGGGAATAAAGTTGTTTTTAAATCTGATACCGGCAGAATTTCAACTCGGCACTTGTGGACGTGGTACAGCAGTAATCATGCCATCATACAACCGTGAAATCACCACTGAAATCTTCTGCAACATCAGAGACGCAGCCTACCTTGTAAACAAGAAGCTCAATTACTGCAGAGAGACCGTGCGACGTTCATTGTCACATTAAATCTTGTTAACTGTTTGTGACCGGGATTGCGATCGGCTCGCCCTAGCGGACGATTCGTGGCAACGGCCTATCCTATAGTGCGTCGTGCTGTCCTCTTCGATCCTGAGGCCCTGCCCGCGGCCTGCGGATGCTGCAGATTGCTGTCGTGACTTTGCCACTGCTAACGTCCAGACGACACCACGCTGTGGTGGTCCATGCCATCCATGGTCTGGTCTGCAGTCATTTGGGGCCCCAAGCATTTGGTCATTTTGGTCTTTGGTCATTTAACTTTCTCCTGGTATTTGGTCTGCGGTTATATGGGGCCTAACACATTTGCTATGTGGTGCAAATGCCTATAGCTTTGGTCTATGGTCGTTTAAAGCCCCTATTAGATAATCCGCGGTCCCTTTAAGCCCCTGCATTTGGTCTGTAGTCGCGTAAGGCTCCTAACATTTGGTCTCTGCGGTCATTAAAGGCCAAATTGGTCTGTGTTTTAAAGGCATATGGGTAGTAGAAGTCTGTGGCTATTTAAGGCCCCTAACATTTTGGTCTTTGGTCCTTTGGGACCTAAAATATTTGTTATATAGTCATGTGAGGCTCCTAGCATTTGGTCTGCGGTCACTTGAGGCCTAAATTAAAACAATTAATTTATTGGTCTCGTGGTACTTCGAGGACGCTGAACATAGATGAGGTTATGATTAATTGATTATGAAGGTATAAAGGTTGGGCAGTTGTGAGAACTTTGTGGGTAAGTGAGCGGAGCTTGTATTCGATGCATTCAGTGATTCTGAACCGGTGGAGACTGGGACTAGAGAGAGATAGAGAGTAGGATGGGAGTGATACGTACGGTACAGGACTTAGGAGCTTAAACGATAGTACGAGCATGAGAGTTCTGGATCTGTTGGAGACGGGATAATTGAGTTTATAGCAGAGAGAATTACAGTAATCAAGATCGGAGTGAGCGATAGATGTAGCAACGGTACACGCAGTTGACGAATCGAGGTAAGGCCGGGTACAGCGAAGTTGACGAATAATGCCATGGTGAGAATTTGCGGCCCTCTATAAAAAGTATGACACTGGCTATTGGCTCTTTGCGTTCTCGTAGTCAGTTGCATGCTTTTTAGGACAAAAAGTTATTAAATGGATGCGGAATTTCGTTGCACGTTGCCGTCATTTCGTGACTATCGTACTAAAGATGATGATATTATCACTCAGAGCTTAGAAGAACAGGTACAAGTTTGCTTACCAGATGTAATGGTAAGGCAGGTGGTTCCGCTGAATATGCCACCGGCCCCACCGGCGCTCTCAACCGGCCGGTGGAGAGCGCCGGACATCCACCGGCGCTGTCTCCACCGGCTCCACCGGACTACAGCCCCAGGATGAAAGCAAAAACGCAGTGTTATATATTACCACGAATTATAGTTCCAGGAACTATATTCCCAGATTATCTACCATTGTGCATAATTCTACTAAAATTTTACTGTCATTTTGCGCAATTTTGGTACTCCGCAAACAGTGGGTTAATATGACATCTTAGCACACTTTTTCAGATGTCACATATCCAGTTTCATAAATTTCAGATAATTCTGAACAAAATGATACCAATTTTGTTTTGTTATACCGCCATGCAGGGTATCTCCATTTTTAGAGCCCTTTTGCAGGGTCATCTGCTCCGCTATCATTACTTAACGCGCTCTGTCATTGCTTCAGTTCTGTGTGCGGCAGTGCCTGTTGGGCCGGTACGCTGCCGATGTGCTGATGTGACGATGCATTAATTACCTACACCCCCACTAATCAGTCAAACTAAACTGACCCTAACTGCAACACTAACCCTAACCGACACAGTAGCCCTAACACTTAACCCAAACCCTAACCCTAAATTTAACCCTAAGCGTATTAAACTGTAATATTTATGTGCACTTTGTTTGCACCCATAAAAAGGTTTTTTTCTGGATTTATAAAAGGAATTTTTTGCAGAGGTGCATAGCACGGTTTGAGGGTGGGGCAAATAATTGCACTATCCATTTGCTGATTTAGCTGTATTCAGCTCAGCATACACCAGCTACAAGAAAGTCATCGGGATGTTGCCGACAGTGATTTGGAGAGCACGGCACTGGACATTCTCCAGCAACATTCTGGACATTCTTGCGTAAGGCGGGTGTGCCAGGCTGGACACGCATACTCCAGGACTGGTCTGACAACAGCTTGGAAGCAGTATGCTAGATCCTATTTAGCGACTCCGGCTCGTTTTAGCTTTTTCAAAATCCAGAGTCACTTGGCAGCTTTAGACGTAATAGTGTTAACAATTTAACATGGTCGTCCCACTTCTGCATTGCATTGATTGTTACGCCCAGTTTTTACTGTGTCACCTGTTGAACCAGGTTGCCGTCGACTCCTTGCTAAGTGGTTCAAGAACCATCTTCGTATTCTTGTTATTAATGATGATTTGTTGATGTGAATTTGATGCAGATGCATGTAGAAGATGAAGTTGAGAGATGCTATTCATATTTTGCAGAAATGCTTCAATTTGATTGCGAGTAAGACTGTTTAAGTCAGTTTTACTTCAGATAGAATTTTTGCATCCGATTATGCATATAAAATATATGGAAACCAAACATTGTGCAGTTACATGTATCACTTATCCCCATAGGCTAACCCTGGTTCATCTGGAAATCAGCTGTTAAATTGAAGGTCGTATATCATCACGTTATTAAACACTGATCATGTTTTATTGTTCGCGATATCATGGGCTGTGTGGTATGCAGTAAGCTTATTTTATTATCACTGTTTAGTAACACAGCTTTTTGCTGCAAGTATGTTTTATAACATTCTGTAGTTTCTGTCTGTTATCATCGTTACCATTGTTGCTTTTTATGAATGTTTTTACCCGCGTGACGCTATGCTAGTGCGGTACTTGCTGTCATCATGTGTCCGTCCATCTGTCACAAGCCGGCATTGTACCAAAACGGCTAAACGCAGGATCACGCAAACAATGCCATATGATAGTCCAGGGACTCTAGTATTCTGATGCCGGAAATCTCGGTGAAATTCCAACAGGATCACCCCCAACTGGGGTACCAAAAGAGGTGATGTAGGTTCAGACAATTTTCAACCAATATCTCGCTATATCTCAGAAACAGTGCAAGATAGGGACATAGTTAGGATGGAAGGCTAATAGGAACTCGTATGTGCTGTATCGATTGGTGCAATTTCCCGTGACCTTGAGTGACCCTAACTACCACAAACCACTCCATTTTGACATTTTGTATCGCCTTTCATATCTTCATAGTGAGTGGAGATAGAGACTTCAAATTTGGAAGGTAGGTTGATGGTAGCAAGTGGCTCGCCACAGATGGCAAACCATCCCTGAAAGGGGCGTCGTTAAGTCACATGAACCATTTAAATTTGTGGGCACCAACCATATCTCTTGAACGGCTGGTCATCTCAGGTGCTGTCAACTTAGGTGGACGGTTAGTGTGGTAAACTGGTGACGGACCTCACCTCTTGTATTTTAACCATCTTATTTCTTAGGACTGTGTAAAATGCGTCTACCACAGCATTTATTGCTGCATTAATCACTATAAACAGTACATTGCTATTGTTAATGGTACTAACAGTCTTAACTAGACATGTGGTGGCATGTTGTCATTGCAAGACAAGTGTGTTACTTTCTTACAGTTAGAAGACGAAAGCAGCTGTTTCAAACTGCTATCTGTTGTTGACCAACTGGCAAACATACAATATCCTATATGTTCTGGATCACTTCCAATAGTTAATATACATGTCTGTGGTCTGACATCTGTCTATTCTCCAAATTTCAAGAAAAGCCACCTATAACTTACGAGTTGTCCTTTTAGCAAACACACAGACAGACAAATGGGGATGAATAAATAACTCCCACTAAGAATTACAGAGGCAGTGGTAGTAAACATTTATTTACTCAGCATTATTGATGTTTGTTGGAATAACAGTGGACCTGTGCTGCGGACAGAACGACACAAATCATACCTGTTGAAAGGACTGCAGACTCTTTCTGAGTCATATGAGGTAATATAGAGTTTTGTTTTAGCCAGTAAGTGACAGTGACACTATTCGTTTGTTGTCCTTGCATTGACTGTTTTGCACAGATTATACTGTTATAAATTCTCGTGTTGACCAAACGGTCTTGCAGTAGTACTAGTAGATGACTCATTTCTAAAGTAAGTGTGACCGATAGTCTATTTTAAGTACACATACATTTAAGCTACCAGTATTTATTACTTTGTGCTGTTTTTGTCTCGTTCTTGTATCTTTAGTTCATCTGTGGTTAACTGCATAACTGGTGATGTTAAAAGATGCAGAAATCCATAGTGAAAATAGTCATTTCAGCTCAGAAGTGTGGCTACCAACTCCACAAGAGAAGCTAATGTGATGCTTTGCAAGGTGATAAAGTGTCTAAGTCTGCTTATTTTGTATTGCAGCATCAGTGATATGGAGTTCCGTCCCTTCCTTGATTCTTTCATCCCAAACCTTGGATTCATTCCAAAAGCATCTAAGAAACCCTGTGTTTCACTCTGCTTTATGCATGTTTTACTTACTTATTTATTTAGTTACGTACATGCCTGAACGCTGCTGTGTGTAGTCATTGGATGCCAGTCGCCCGTGGCTGTGCTACTGGATACTTCATGGACTTGAGCTGCTTGGAATTCCTGTCAGTGACGGCCTCAAAAGCAGGTGATTGATGTCGGCATATTGATATTGGCATGTGTTGTTATTGTTATTTAAAGTTATATACTATACTTTTTTGTTAAAACATTCTTTGACTTTCTTTTACTTACTTTTAGGCTTTCGTGTCAAATGTGATAATATGCCGACTCTGCTGTGATGTTAGCAACTGTTGTTATGTTAGTGGCTGAGGCAGTGAAGCACCTGGGCAACCTGTGGATTGTTGTTGGATTCAGCAGTAGTCATCTGGCTATATGTACTGCAGAAAACCTTTGCATTGCAGATGTGATGTCTGAGCCATTGGTTTGGCAAGAGCACAGTATTAAAAGATGTTCAGTTTAAATTTATACATTGATTATTGTAGGGTGGTTGAATTTCTTCATCGTTGTCAGCATCCAGATGGTGGATATGGAGGTTTGATTTTGATTACAAGTTAATTTTCACAAATATTCAGTGAAAGTGAATGTGATCTTATGATCAAGCCACATACATAAGTTGTACAGTGGATGTGAAAATGGACTTTGCTTTTACACTTTTTGTGGCGAACTAACATAAAACTGACAATGGTGTGGATGACACGCATGATGGTGCTGCTGATGATGATGACATTTTAGCATATTTTAACATATGTTTAACATACATTGGTTAAGAATGTAAGGAGCAGACATAATCTAGTTGCATGTTTGCATTGGAATAATAAGATATGGAATATCATGTGCCATACACGTACTAGTTCAGGTGGCCTAGTGCTGTACGTGGTTGACTTTAGATGCTCTGGAAGTTGTGGCTGACACAGACAGGTTTGCAGGTTGAAATTAGAGCCAACAGAAATCAACAGTCTTGAGTATTCTGGACAGATGGTCAGGCAGACTGACCACTGAATGTTCCAAGTGCCTTCCACTGCAGTTTTGATCTGTGTCTTTTCAGCACTGCAGATCAATATGCAGTGTGAATTCTGAAGAAGCAAAACGGTTCGATGCAGGAGGCAGGCACAGCTGGAAGCTCATTAATTTACACTTAGAATTTTCTTCCTGTTGCTGTTTTGTTCTGGATAAATAATGTTAGTGTTTGCTTACTTTTTGTTTTTAAAATAATTTTCATTTCAGTCTTAATTGAGTTAACTTGATTGTTTTCACTGTCAGTTTGCAATGAACTTTTCACTGATGTGTACTTTGACAGGTGGTCCTGATCAGCTTCCTCACTTGGCACCAACATATGCTGCAATATGTGCACTTTGTATAATTGGCACTGAACAGGCATTTGAGTCCATTGACAGGTTCATGCATAGCAGCTGTTTGCATTTCAGAATATTTCTGTGATTTGATATTTATTACTGGCCCGCCTAATGGGCCAGTATTGTTTTGTTTTGGTGTGTGTCTTCGTCGTCTATTGGTGTTGTTGTCATCTGTTGGGGTCTGTAATGTTGCCAGGGGCGGGCTGGCCGGCTGTCGGGCGCGTGGATGGTTGGTGCGCCAGCCGCCGAGCGCGTCGGCGGTCTGGTGGCTGACACTTCACGGCGGGCCAGTACGGTTATATCCCATTAGGACGACACCTTGTTTATATAGTGTTTGTATAAAATGTGAATGTTTGTGAAGATTATTCTGATAGTTTCGAATACTGAAGTAAGACCACGTTTCACTAAGGTACTAAAATGCTGAAATTTTCTGCATACTTTGTTTGTATTTGCTCACACTGGTAATCGCTGCCTGCTCTAATCAGAATTTGATAGGACATGCATCTTTCACTTAGACAAGATAGTTTCAGCAGCAGAAGCTTTTATATTGTTGGTCCGTGTGCATTGAACAGTTTACCATTGTTCTTGTGACTGGATATTTGCTTTGAACGGTTTAAGCAACTGCTGAAAACTTTTCTATTTTGGAAGTAGCTGCTGTGGAATTTTTGTAGAACAGTGACATTGCCAAAGTTGAGCAACACTGCTGTTTGTTTCATTTTTTTCTCCGGGGCCAGAATCTCAGTACAGTATATCTCACCTGCAAAGTTAATTTTGACTAACTGAAGGCACTGTTCCTGTGCTCAAACTGAAGGATTGTTCACGTTAATTGCTGATCATTTGAAAACTCAAAAATCATAATCACATATCTTCAAATGGTATGAGATAGAGACAGATGCAGTGGAACATCAACAAGTGGTGTGTACGAATATGTATGACTTTACCATTTACCTTAAGTGACCTTGATGTTTATTATTTCGCCCGCGGGATCGGTGGCAAAGTATTGTAATGAGCGCATCTGTTTGTGTATGTGTCTGTCTGTCCGCGAGCATATCTCCAGAACCACGTGCGATCTTTACTAAATTTTTGTGCATGTGGCCTGTTGCTGTGGCTTGGTCCCCTTCCGGCCGGGTGACACCATTCCAAGGGGAAGGGGCAATTTTTGGGGGAAAACGTAGTGGCCCATTGTAGAGAATGGGACACTACAGTATGCTGTGCAAAAACGACTGAACCAATCGACATGCCATTTTGGATCATGACTCGGGTGGGCCCACGGAACCACGTATAGCTCCTTAATCGAAGTAATTTTACTAAGCATTACTTAGCTCGACGAGTACGTTGGTGGCAATATGCAATATTTGTGGGATGAGTGCATCACTACGTGCAGTTACTGGTAATAATGCATCGGTTATCACTTGGCATAAGTTTCTTTTGTTTTTTTCTCTCCTGTCCCCACCTTCGACTACTGCTTGTCTACAGTTCCCGCTCCCTTCCCGTCCTGTTTCATTCCCGACTCCAAACTGGTGATTCTTTCAGTCCACCTTCTACAGTGCATCGAAGATCAGCTTGTTTTACAGCGGACACACTGTCCAGGGCCTGGATACAGCGTGCCTGACCAGTGACCTGAGATAGTTCAGTGGTTGCTGCTGCCAGTGTCAAACATTGTACACACCGCCCACAGCGGCATTTGACCCCATGTTGACATAGGCCTACAACTGGCCGGCTCTCTTCTGCAGGTGCTGCTGCTGCTGCTGCTGCTATGAGTCAGTGTGACTGATGGACACCTTACTGAAATTAGTAGTATAAGATGTCATGATTTTCTGGATGCCTAATCACTGTCACATATACCAGTTTCTTCATGAATGGTACAGTATTATTTTGTTGTATTGAAAGTACGCACTGAATACTTGGATTAGTAGAAGGATAATTGGTATGGTGCAGCAAGTATTGTGAATAATCAAATATTTTCTGCATTGTTGCTTTTTTATTTGATCTTTGCTGTTGCTGTTTTTTCATTGGCTGCCTATTGCCTGTGTATAGAAAATTGCTTCAGTCATTTCTGATGAACATGCGGCTTTTTGACGGATCATTCTGTATGCACGAAGGAGGTGAATGTGACATCAGGTTAATAATCTACCTCTGCCAGCAGACATGTTTACACCTTTTATTGTACTGGTGTCTGTCTGCACGATAGTGTCAAAAGAAATTTACTAGGCAGTTTGTCTAATCAATTTCAGGCTTTTGTATATTCTGGTAGAAACAGACAATAACTCCTGGAATGGTCACATATGTGACATGTTAATTTTGCTGTGTTTATCAAATGGTGACTGGATTGCGAAAAAGCAAGGTAATGCAACTGATTACTCCTGACTGACGAGAAACTTAGATATATGGCCGTGTTATTTCTCATTTTTGTGTAACTGTGTATTTTATCATACGAGAGCTGTCCCATTAGACGTTTGTTTTCTGAAACAACTTGCAGTACTTGATACCACAGCTGGTAAATGTCTCTTGACGTTCTGTATCTTTGCATGTCCCAGTTAGATGTAAAGGTGTGAGATGGTTTGTGTACAGGGGAGCGTACTGTGCCGCAACAGTGGCTCGTCTAACTGGCATTGCAACACCAGAGATGTTTGACGGTACAGCTGAATGGATAGTCCGGTGTGTTGCATTTTATTGCTACTGTCCTTCTCTCACTGATGATTACTGCTGTGCTGGGAGCTGCAGTGATGCATTGCTCATCCGTATTTTTACTGTTTGTGACTATGTGTTATAATAGTAACTAGACAGCACTTGGTAGATTGTATAGCTCCACCAGTGTGTTAACGTGAACGTTAACGTTAATGTGAAGCGCATAGTGACTCTATTGAATTTATATGCGCTATACAAAAAACATATGTATGTATGTATGTTAACACTAACCCTAACCTTCCTAAGTGTAATCGGCTCTTTTGTGGTTCGTTAATCAATCAATCAAACTATTTTAAAGTTGCCTAAGTGGCACAGCCACTGCAAAGACCACTTATTGAGTGATGTCAGTAAACTATATCAGGATATGATTGCCGAAATAAAAACCGTTTTAACAGTCGACGAAAAGTTGACAGTGAATTTGTAGCTGGTCTACCTATTCTTCAAATTTCATGAAAATCCACCCTTAACTTTTTACTTTGCCGCTGTAAGGGTGCAGAGTATTGTAGTCAGCATGTCTGTATGTCTGTCTCACTGTGTGTCTGTCCACTCGTGTAACTCAAAAACCACTTGTCCTAATTTCACAAAGTTTTCTTTACATATTACCTATCGCCGTGGCTCGGTCCTCTTCTGATGACATTGTACATTATATACTTTGTTTTTAAAATGATCAAATTCTTGTCATTATCTGCATAATCCGAAAATTCTAGCTGCCATCAGAAATGGTATATATGCAGTAAAACTTTGCTCCAACAAAATCCTTGTGTTCTTTACTGGGAGTGCCGGCTATACAGGTTAACTGGTTTAATGCCTGTGGAATGATTGTATGTGTATTTGCATGTATCTGTGTGTGTGACATAAGAAGGACTGTTTTTATGCACTGCATGTAGGTGTCAGACGTACGAGGGTGGATTTGCTGGTGGTCCAGGAATGGAAGCTCATGGTGGTTACTCATTCTGTGGTCTAGCATCCCTTGTAATGTTGGGCAAGCAGCACTTGTGTGACCTGCCTGCATTGCTGGTGAGTGCTTCTCTCTGGCACTTAAGTGCAGTATTTTTTGTCTACAAGCAGAGATGGTGGTTATTTGTGCAGTTGGTCATAAAGTTTATTGATACATACTATTATATTATGCTACTGCTCTACCCTTGCACCTGTGGCGCTCGGTCACACCTCGTGTCTACGGCATTCGCTTCTTGTGTCTATGGCGCTTGATCCATTACAGTTCCCGTACGCTAGTTCCAAGTGCCCGACGGAGCTTGATGTCCATTTGCCGTGGCATATATAGATGGCACGCGGAGCACAAGCTCATGGGCACGAGCAGCGCTCACTAGGCCCCACGAGCATTCGGAGGGTATATGGATGCCACATGCCGAATTTCATACAGATCCACTCAAAACTATGGCTGTGCATAAGGAAGAAAGAAACAGACACACAGATTCTGTTTTATACGTATAAGATGACATGTGCTTCCTTAACACTGTTGGTTGCGTGAATGGTAAACACCTGAACTAATTATCCCCAAAAGTTTTCTTAAGGTGACTTGGCCTAACCTGTAGTACTGCTCAGGTATGAAGACCAGGTGAACAGAAGTTGAAGAACAACCACAGTTACGTTGTTGCTGTTGATATTGTGTCATTAGCGGTGGACAACGGCACGGCAAATGTCGTTCGAAGGTGGCTTTCAGGGTCGGACAAATAAACTGGTCGATGGCTGCTACTCTTTCTGGCAGGCGGGTGCATTGCCAGTTATTCACAGCCTCTTAGCAAACGAAGGTCTGCGATTCTGTTTGCGGTAAAGTCGACGATATCTTTTAACTGTAAACAGCCATGCTTTTGTGCTTTATTTTTTGCAGCACAAATTGTGATTTTATCACTGCTGATAGCATGCTGTATTTCTGCACTAATCACTACATACATTTGTGTATGTCTGAATTCACAGAATGCTGATGACACACTGTCACACCCTGCTTATTAATTGCAATTGATGATTGCATCTCGTTTTACCTGTTGTTGCAGTGGAGTTGCATAGGTATTGTCTGTGTTGTTTGCAGGAGATACAGCACTGAGTAGAGATAAGTGGATGTTTCATCAAGGTTGGTGCTTGTACTCAAACATCTTGATCGACATCTAATCATGATTTATAGGATATATTTACATAATCTCACATATACACAACAGTGTAACAGCCATTTCCAGCCCACTTGAATCACTCGAGTGCTGTTATTCATAGATCCAGCATAAAGGCTACAGCATTCCTCCAGGCAGCAGTCAGTTGGTGGATTAGGAAATGATGAGGTTCACTGGGTAGTGTCCCATCATTGTCTTCGGTGGTCCTGTGTTCTGTTTTTTGACACTGTTAATTGGAAGGAAGGATGTCCGGTCCGTGAAAAGCTGATCCAGTATCCTAAGGTTCTTTTTGTGGACCCAGCCCATCTCGGATTAACTGCTGAAAACAAGGCCGGTGAAACATAAAGGTTGCTTGTTTGTGTGTATGTGTGTGTTTTGTCAGTAATTAGATGTTATTACATTCAGTTGATAGGCCAAAAATAAGTCATATTTCAACTGAATTAATTATTTCCAGTAACTGAATATTGTGCTGTGGGCGTCTTGCTACCACCACTACCACCACTAATTCTACTAATTCAGTACTGCTACTACAAATAATAATAATAAATATACACGTTCCTATCTTGCCGTGAAGTTGTAAGTTCAGAAGCACATAGTTACATACATCAGTTGATACTCAAGCACAGAATCCAATGCTGCTGCATCATTATCATCATCATCATTTTTATTATACGCTCAAAGCAGAGTAAAAAATAAAACACACATCAAATGCACAATCATTAAAAAACGAAAAACAAACAAACACACAGCATAAAAAATACCCTAGTCTAGGTATGGACCGTCCTCTGAAAGCAGTCCCAGATAAGCTGTTTCACAATATACACTGGCAATACGACAAGGTCGTGTGTAGTCAATTTATACAAATCACACACAGCGCCTACAGCATCACAACAGCACAATGCAAGTGTTCTTAAAACGGGATTATCTGAAGATACACATTTTTTCCAAAACAACAAATGACGTTGGTGTATTAAAACAGAAACTGGTAAGCACCAGCAATACATCAGTAACGGCTTTACACTCTCTCTCCAAAAAGAATTGAACACCTTCCTAAATGAATTATTCAACGCAACATTAGCAGAACGTATATCATCTGAACGAGCATGCCATGTTTCACAACTGTAGAGAAGTGACGGCAGACAATACGATTTGATTAGATGAACAGCCACCATTTCATTTCTTTTTGAGCTAATCACGCGCAATATATTATTAAATGCACCATAAAATTTGCAAATGAATGGCTGAGTGTCAATTTCACACATATAGCAGTTAAACTGACATCCAAGATATTTAACCTGTGTTGACCACTGTAACTGTTCAGAGAGAAATTGCACATTTCCAGTTGATGGGCTCTTCCCACCGAATGTACAAGAAACGCTCTTGCCTGGATTGAACTTGATGTCCCATTTAATGCTGTAGTTACCACAAATATCCAGTAACTTTTAGAGACTATAACAGCTACTAGAGAGAAGTACAATGTCATCAGCATATAATATACATCCATAGAATAAACTACCAATATAAATGCCAGAGCCTGATGCTCTCAGACATCGTGTGTCGGTTTGTAATTTATGGTACTTTATCAGGGTTGTGGTGTCATAATGATGCAACGTGCCTTCCCTTGTGAGTCAATCAGAGGATAACGTAAGGATGAGGCTCAGTAGATTATTTTCTTGATTGTGTTAGGAAAGGCTTCCAGCCATACAAAATTGATGCCAATGCCTGACAGGAATGAAGGAGCAACTGGCTAAACCAGATTCACCTGTAACATTGTTATGAAGCCAGCATGTGTGTGGTGTGTGTAGAACATCGTTCTTTATGTGTTCATGTCATATTGTATAGATGCGTTGTTACTTCATCCACGGGAGCGGTTGCGAAGTATTGTGATGAGTATGTCTTTGTGTGTGTGTGTGTCTGTCTGTGTCTCCGCAAGGATATCTCTGGAACCACACGCGCGATCTTCACCAAATTTTTTATGCACATTGCCAATGGCTGTGGCTCGATCCTCCTCCGGCGTTGTGGCGATATACGTTATGTACTTCCGGTTTTGTGGATGACATCATATTTTTTTCTATAGTGGGCCGTATAGTGGCATGAATTTTGCTATGAAGGACCGATTTTGCTTAAATTTACTTATTTACTGTAAAGTCGGACAGAATTCAATTTCTTATTATTAAAGGATATAATTTTTGACTAACTTTCAAAATTACTCACAAACGGAAGTAAAAAAAGAACAGAGAAATTTGACCATTAATTTTAATAATTAAAGAAACGCACATCGCCGTAGCTGTTATTACTGTAGTAATGGTGGACATATACCAGTGATTTTGATGCATGGATGTAGGAAAGCAAAGTTAATTTAGCCTTAATGGGATTTAAGTTAAGGAAATACATAGAGTTAAGGGAGAATAGCAGCTCAAGATGTCCATCTGCAAGTATACCAAAGTTGAGAAATTCGTGTTGAAAGGTTTGCAATGGCCCCTGTGGTTACTGAAGCACGGTATAACAAAAGATGCATTCATGGCCTTGCAGACCTCCGTAAGGTGTGCTTAAGTATTGCAACTGTTGCGAAGTGGTCAGTGCGATAGTCAGTGATATTTACGATTGCCTTGTTGATGACTGTGTGACGTCAGAGGCGCTGCAAGAGTATGTGCTGATCTGCTGTCAACATTCAACGGGCGGTCTGATTGACAAGCCTTGCAAGTTAGTAGCATCTGTGCTGTTTACTGACTGAATCACTTGCCAGTTGCACTGTCCGTGATGTTGCTGTTTCACACCAATCTTGTCACTGATTCATGTAGAGCAATTGATCTGACGCGTATATACGTATGTATGTTTCTGTCTGGACAATAACTTTCGAACTACATGACCTTTAAGGTAGATATTTTCATACTGGTTCATCATGACCTTATCTAGTTTCAAAGGTCAAGACCATAAGTGAAAGCTGAAGGTCACAGGTTGAAAAATGTCTATTTTTTGGCTATTGAGGCACATTGCAAGGTGAAGTATCCATTGTGTATCATCACAACCTAGCACTAAATGTACATTTATCCTGCTTAATTACTGGTCGGTTGATCGCAAAGTTTTCTGTGCTAAAATGGCTGGCGTGACCTTGAGTGAGGGTTTTCTAGTTCTCCAAGTTTTCATTAGATACTGTAGTAGATGGTTGTAACGTAAAAATTGCACCTTTCACATGCATGTCAAGTTTCAAGTTCTCCAGCAAATTGTTTATTGTGTTTATGATAGCAGCGCATTGTGAAGTGTGGTAATGTGTGATTTCGTGTTACAGAACAAAAGATTTCTACCATACGTGTTACTGTCTCAGTGGCTTATCTGTTGCCCAGCATTTTGTTGATGGCAAGTACACTGGCACTCGTATCGTTGGCAATAAAGATCTCAATGAAGTGGTCAGTATACTTTTTATATTCTGTGATCACAATGTGTTGTTGTTATAGGTGTCGTTATAACGTCAGCAGTGTGCGAGTTACAACTCAAAGAGTAATGGAGTAGTGGAAGCAAATACCCTTTTTTGTTGTGAATTCTGCTTTCTACCTATGAAGATACGTGTTTGTAGTAGCTCTAAGGCCTGCATGTTCAAATATATTTAATACATTTTAAATTGTATACCTAGTGTTGATACCAACCTGTAGTTCGTTCGTTCCTTCGTTATTGTGGGCAGAGGTCGAGCCTACTCTGGACCTTTGTCCACCCCCTCCCCCTCTCTAGACGTGGCCTACCATCTGGCTTAGCCCTGGCTGGTGCTGTGTGTGACACCAGCCACCATATACACCAGCCACGCCTTTCAGCTTCAGCCATGCCAGCGCAGTTAACAACCGTGACGCTGCTAATGAAGGTGTCAGCAACGGTCACAGATATTAGTGGACACCGTTGAACCCTCTATTTCCTGCCCGGGATTATTTCGCTCTTGATCGTTCGTTCGTTCGTTCGTTCTTTGCGGGCAGGTGTCCAGCCTACTCTGGACCCCAGCGCTGAGACCATATAGCGGTCCAGTGCACTTGCCCAGGGAGAGGAAGGGAATTGGTAGGTGTGTGCGGTGTATGTTAGCGAGTGTTGGGTGAAGGAGGGATTGAGTAGGAGTGAGCAGCTTGTCGGGTATTTCTATAGCGCGCCCCTTCTAGACGTGGCCTACTGTCTGGCTTAGCCCTGACTGGCGCTGTGTATTACGCCAACCAGCGGCCA
>Ga0209780_1001109_pt1 | contig 16957 bp, 9 predicted proteins | sample WorMetexBAHAMAS2_FD_187384 | JGI IMG/M metagenome (GOLD analysis project Ga0209780, IMG submission 187384) | Marine gutless worms symbiont microbial communities from Max Planck institute for Marine Microbiology, Germany - Inanidrilus exumae... | ecosystem: Host-associated > Annelida > Digestive...
CGCAGCCGTACTGGCCCGCCGTACAGTGTCGGCCGCCCAACCGCCCACGCGCCCCGCCGCCGGCGCGCCGACCGTCCACGCGCTCGGCTTCCGGCCGCCGGCAGGGTTCCCACGCTGCGTTCCCACGCTCCCGGCGGCCGGCCAGCCCGCCCGCCGGCAGCGATACAGACGACGACGACAGACGACATCCATCATAACAATGAGTGAGTAAATTCTTAACGGCACCATCAGCACAGAGTAGGCTATTCGATGCCAAGACAGCATAACAATACTGGCCCATTAGGCGGGCCAGTAACAAGCCGCAGTCGGAGACGACAGACTATGCCCCCGGTGCCGCCACCTGGCGAACTGAACGACACTTACGCGGCGTCTTTGATTCCGACCCATGTGCTCCACACTGTAAAAAATGTCATCCGAAAAACCGGATGTAATGGTGATGGTAAAAGTAGATTTGTAGATTTTTCACAAAGTATCTAATGCGCTGTAAAGTACATAACGTATTGCATTGTCGTCGGAGGAAGACCGAGTCCCAACCACACAACATGTACGAAACATTTGTTGAAATCTGGTCGAGTGGTTTTGAGATATGTGAGAGGACAGACAGACAACAGCAGAAAAACTAAAAGCAAATACGTTGTCACACAAGGCAAACCGATACACAGTCGAACAGCATACGAATAGGACAAAGCTGCGATATAGCTTTTTTCATTCCTGCGTGTTCAATCCCTGCATTGTTGACCCCCCCCCCAGTATCTTTCTTTCTTTCCATTCGACCCGGCGATTTACGGTATCAATAAATCGACGATATTACACCGGTGTTACGTATGTATTTATGCTTCTTTTTGTGTCTGTATGTTTTATTTGTAATAAATACAAAAAAACTGAAGTTTAACGGCGCAGGCCAAAAACTGCAAAAATATTATACACCATCACATTGTCTGAATATCAATGTGATGCTGAGTAATATCACCTTTTTATCATTTTTGCAGTTATTATTACAGTCTGATATTGTTGGACCGAATAACGAAGGTGATATTTGAATAGGCCTACTGTTTACTCTGCTGAATTTCGCACTCAGCTTCGCGGAGTAACATAGTACAGTAAGTAGTAAAGTAAACGTCGATTTGTACAGCGCATCGTCGTAAACCACCTCCAATGCGCTCAGGAATGGCATGCGTTAGAGAGATTACACAGCTTACCTGCCACCCACATGTTTATCCACGAGTGGAATGAACCATCCTGCCTTTATTCCGTAAGCATTCACCAGATGGCGCCACCCGAGCGAGGCAGCGCACATCCGATTACAGCTACTACACATTTATCGACATCGAAAAGATGAAAGGCTGAGTTGGCCTAGTTGGCTGACCTTGTAGCGGACGGTTTATCCACATAAGTGGTCACCCATTAGCTGTAGGTCGAGCATAGGACAAGGAATGTTCGCCGGTCATAGACCGACGTTCTACCACTGTGCCGCGCAACCAATCTATAACATAGCAAGTACAGAGATCACAGAAGAAACTTTAAAGTTGCTAAAGCTACAAGTATGTACACCAAGTTTATTGAAGAATTTTACTACTACAACTAAGTTCCAAGCATCTGTCGTGCTGCCCGAGACTTCTGTTCATCCAGTCATTACCACGAGCCGCTATGATAGCGCGGTATATGCTGTCATCATGTGTCCGTCCGTCTGTCTGTCACACGCCGGTATTGTACCAAAATGGCTAAACATAGGATTAACACTGCACGACAGCCAGGGACTCTAGTTTTATGACGCGAAAGATCTCGGCGAAATTCTAACGGGGTCACCCCAACAGGGGCGCCAAATAGAGGTAGAGTTACAATCGGCGATTTTTGACCTGTATCTCGCTATAACTCAGAAACCGTGCAAGATAGACATAGTTAGGCCTACTATGGAATGCGAATAGAAACTCGTCTGCGCTCTATCGAATGGCGCTATTTCAGTGATCTTAAGTGACCTCTAACTACCCAAAACCATCCCATTTTTATATTTAGTACTGCCTTCCATATTCTCGCAGTGGGTAGAGGTAGAAACTTCAAATTTGGTAGATGAGTTGATCGTTGCAAGTGCTATCCCAATGATGACAAACTGTCCCTGAAAGGGGCATTGTCAGGTCACGTGAACCATTTAAATTTTGGTGGGCACCAACAATATATCTGGAAAGGGCTGAAGCTAGAGTGGTCGCATTTTGTACACATGTGGGATTGTCGAGCAGGCGGAATACCAAGCAGCATTGCCTTAAAATAGCTTAGCTAGCAGTTATGGATGACAAATCGCCCTTAAAATGGGCGTGGTCAGAGTCACGTGACCAACTTCAAATTTTGGGGCCCCAATGTTATCTCTGAAACTGCTAAAGCTAGATCGTCAAATTTTACTCACAGGTAGATTATATTAAATCCTAGTCTACGGATAAAAAACACCCATAAAAAGATGCGTGGACATGGTTATAATGATCTGTTTTCAATTTCGATGCCCGCAGTCATATCTTCGGAACGGGATGAGGCGATAGTCGCCAAATTTTGTATGCAGGTAGGATTATTTAGTGCTAGCCTAATGGGCGTGGTCAAGGTCACTTGATCCGTTTTTCAAAATTTTGCCCCAATTATATTTTTTGGATTTGATGAAGCTGATTGATAATACACAGGAGTACTGGTAAACACATGATATATTACCCCATAACCTGATGTGTTCACAGTCACGCGACCTCTTTAAATTTTGGGAAATAAGTGATAATATCTGTTAACGTTGCAAGACAGAGACGTAGTTGCAATAAAAAACTAATAGAAAATCGTATGTGGCCTATCGAATGGCGCTATTGTCAATGCCCTTGAATGACCTTGAAGGTGACTTTCGCTGTTTGAAACCTTTATAACTCCCGTACCGCGTAAAACATTGCACGAATTTTCTAACAGCGCGTCGCGCGGTCCCTTTGCCGTAGCTGAGCTTCTAGTTTTACCATGCATTCCGCAACGCTGAGGCCAACAATTGCATGCTTACTGAAAAGCACGATGCTAACTATATAGAAGAAACCGGCACTCACAAGAGTGCAAAAACCAACGCCTCGTGACATCGACCTTTAATTTTTTGACCCAAAACAAACGTATTTCCAGGACTCATTGTGGAACATTTATATATGCCGTGTTTGGTGATCATTTCTGCAGCGGTTTTGAGATATCGTGCGGACAGACAGACAAACAGACAAACGCCGCCGAAAACCCTACCCCCGCGACTACCGTCCTCGTGGGTAATTATCTCACGCAGTGACCGTATAATAGCGCTGACTAGTGCCAGAAATTCGCCTCCGCTTAATCACGACACCAGCGCATTTGATTGCGTGATTTGTTTGATGTTCGCATTCCGACGATCTCCCTATACCTGTCTATAAAGAATTTCCTACAGGACTGCCAACTGAATCCGGTTCAGCACGCAGTACGAAACAGACTGACGCTTTTTTCTCGTTTTATCCACATATCTGTACAAAGCTTACAGAGTCGTTTCGAGATGCAGAATAGGCTACTTATGCAAAAAACTGTGTATTTTTATCAGCAACATGCTGAACAGTCTGCCAGTAAAATAACCGCCTACATTATGTAATTGCTGCACGCGACTTCACACAAAATATTTTACTAAAACAACTGCCAACTGCGAAATCCAGAGAATTAATGTGAGCTTTGTTTCGAGAGAGTTTTATTTTCCACAATATAGCAAACATAAGAAGAATAACATAACAATAACAACAGCTGCGTGGAGGGTTGCCAGAAAGGCTAATCAGCCCATCAGAGCTGGCAACCCATTGTCGTACATACCAATTGCAATTTATAACAGAGTGAACAGTTCTAGGAATCCTAGAAGACGAACTTCTATTGCATAATACAGAATTGGAAGACATTTCTTTCTCGTTAATTCAACGACGTCATTATGGTCTGCACTTCCGAATTACGGAGCAACAATACGATGAGGTCAATTTATGTTCACAGGAAGACATTAACGAAGCGCACGTCATCGAAATCGGCAGTCGGATGTCCTTGTCTCATAAATCATTTTGACGTTGGTTGCCAACCAGCGATATCGCCATATATTCAGTTACTTGAACATTTAGTTATCGTAATTATTATTGGGGGCCTTTGGTACTACGACCGCCCACTTTTTGACAACATCCGTGCCGAAACAACAAAAATATATTTCGGTTATTTTCTTCCAGCGCACTTTAATACAAGAATGCGGGAATTCTATCTCCCTTTGACGCATTCATCAGTCAATGGATTAATTAACCTAATAATCATTTGTTCGATCAATCGATTATTTGAAAAAGATGATAATTATCTCTTTTAAAGTGACCAATTATTATGATAGATACAATTGACAGGCTGTCTGACAAAAAACTATAGCACATGAAACTGGCAATCTTTACAACGATAAATACAATACAAAGTTCATAAAAAGAGAAAAATAAAATACGCAAAAATGCACAAATACAATCAATCAGTCGGAGTTGGTAGACTTTGCCCCCGCCCCGTAATAAGGCCGCCCGCTGTGCCACCCAATTAAATCGTCTGCTGCCAGCTGCGGGCGAATCGATATCGGTCAGATAGGGGTGAGATGAAAGGGCTGAGAAAGATTTTGCGGGTTTCGTGAACAGCAAAGAAAACAAATGAGTGGGTTCTTAACAATGCTGTCAAAACAAGAAAGCTAGCATACTATGGTCACACCATTAGCAAACAAGGGAGTTGCCTGGAGAAAACGATAATGCAAGAAACAATGCCAGGTGCACGCAGGCGCGGAAAACCACGCACGGCCTGGATGGACAACATCAATACGTGGACAGGACTATCCGTGGAAGAGTCAATCATAATGACAGAGGACAGAGATAAACGGAGGAAGTACGTCCATGGTGTGGCCAACCCTCGGATCGAGGACGGCTAAAAAACCGAACAGGGGTGATGGGTCGCTCGTTTATAACCACGGCCGCCGAGACACTGTATATGCACCGTTAAGCCCGGTCCACACCAGCAACAATGTCGAAGGAACGTTCAACTTTGTTGCCAAAAACGGCAACCATGTCAAACGCGTTTTGCGTTGAAATTAACGTACAGACTATTTCGTGAAATTTGGACACGTGTTTTCCAAATACGCGACCGAAAATACACACAGACAAACATACAAACACGCTGATCGCAATACTTGGCATTCTTCGGAGGGCATATTAAAATATGAAAAACAGAGAAAAATATGTCACAGTAAATTCATGTTTCTGTATAGATATAGCACAATATCGCCAATGACTGCACAGAACGGGGAAAACAATTAACCACAACATGTGGAATTCTGTATCTGCAGCAGTCGTTTTCAGTCAGAATGTGTATACTTTTAAACGTCGTTTAACAGAATTTAATTTCTGTAGATTTTTTGCGCTATACATGGTTGTTTTTATAGTTGTATCTATTTTATTGTAGCGTAATTTGTGTTTATTTTTTGTGACGATGTCAGTGGTTGTTTTTACCCTTTCGTCAGTAAAATTATTGACTGATTGTTTGATTGATTGATTGATTGAAGAGTGGAAAATTGAAATACAAATCACAAATGGAGAGAAATTAAGAAAAACGAAAAAATGGCAAGCAATTCTGAGCTCTATGTGAAAAAGTCGAAGTTCAGTCAAATGTAACGGAGATGTCGAGATTACGAATGACAGTCGCCGACATGATAACGTTACTGCCAATTCGTAACGACAGATTGTTATAGAATCTTCCGACGAAGCCGAGGTTCCGCGCGGGCTTATCCGGTCTATCCGGTTTACCTCTCGACGGATTCAGTTGCAGACATATCCGGCGGTAATCACCGTCGATGGAAGGTGAATGGAGCGAGACCTTTGTGCAGCCAGTCGGCTGAAACTATCTTCAGCATATGTACGTATCATCGAATCCACAGTTCTAACCCTCGAGTCGATAGAGTGGTCATCAGCACAACGTAGACTCTTTGGAATAAGAAATACCGTAAATAAATAAAATAGGCCTACCAAAGGGCCAAAGTCGACTCTGAAAGTACACCACAGTGTAAAGGAACAAGTGGTCAAAGTCGTCAAAGAATTTTGACAAAAAGCCGCGTCACTCAAAGTCAGTGAAAATAGCGCCATTCGATAGAGCACATACGAGTTCCTATTAGCGTTCCATTGTAACTGTGTCCCTATCATGACCGTTGCTGGGATATAGCGAGATATTGGTCGGAAATCGCCGATTTTAACCTATTTCGCCTCTATTTGGCGCTCGTGTTGGGGGTAACCCCGTTGGAATTTGGCCAAGATTTTTGGCACCGGAAAACTAGAGTCCCTAGGCTATCGTATATGGTGTTGTTTGTGTGATCCTAGGTTTAGCCATCTTTGTAGGGCTCCGACTTGTGACAGACAGACAGACAGACGGACGGACACTGTAACGGTAACGGGCTGATGCCCATTGATGGATAATCACCGAAGAACATAATGACAGCATATACCGCGCTGGCATAGTGTTACGCGGTAAACTGCGTCTCGAATTGACATAGAACGGTTTTTATATTTTTTATTCGGACTTAAACGACAAAGAGCGCCGCTTACACATCGATATCCAAATCACAATAAAATACAAGTTATAATAATCAAAACAAGATAAAACAGTTGTACAAGACAACATACGAAATATGGCTGTATAATAGTATAATAGTAATATGAGTTTTGAGAATTGAGGTTCGGTAGATAAGATAACGGTATTTAGGCCTACATACAGTATTCTCTCAGTAGCATAGGGCCTATTTAGAATAGGCCTATTAGAAAGTGGAATCTGCCTACTTTTTAAAATTCAAAAGTCGTAGTTCTGTCATTTTTGTAAATTAAACTGTCTTATAAATATGATTTTGTCAATACCACAGTTAACATTTTGCGGTTAATAACTTTTTAAGGGAGGCGAGTGTGCGAAGCCCTCCAGACACCGCACACCATTGTAGACCTATTCAGTTGTAAATCTACAGAATTTATCTGTCCGATAGTACGGAAGTGCCTTCTTGGTACGCAAAGTACATCAACCAGGACAGTCATCTGTCACGTAGACACGTAAATATGAGCGTCGCCGGCCGGAAGACATATTTCATCGGTTTGCGATCGGACGGAAATTGCGGCACTCGCAATCCGCGAGTAGTCTGCTTTGTCCAGCGGTCAGATCACTGCGGACAGTTGGATGACTGATGTGGACATATCTCGATTTATTGCCACTATGGCTGTCGCGAGGACTCGAGTAGTACTCGAGACTACTAGAGTAGTAAACCCCTCGATTAGTATTTTACTATTCGAGTACTCGAAACATTCTACTTCCGGTTACCATTTCCACTTCTGGTCATCTTTTCCAGTCATTTGCGTTTTCTTCTCGTAAAATGCTAATTGGCACTATGACAATTAACGTTAATACTGTATTAAGGACTTCGAATTTATGCTCACAAATTAGCGCCTGGTGAGTGATGGCGTTATTTCGGACACTGTGTACGTGTACTTATGACTCCATAACTTAGCCATTTACTTAATGAAATTTCCACTTCCGGTTTTATTCGAATACTCGAGTACTCAATACGGTACTCGATCGAGTAGTCGAGTAGCAAACTACTCGATAGCGGCAGCCCTAATTGCCACGTAAATGGCGCATTGTAAACAAGAAGATTCGTCAACAGGATGGCTAACACGATATGGGGTGAAGACAGGGATGCTTCCTGATCACAAGTGATCAGAGGCGGATATAGGCATGTTCAGCATTTTCGGCCTAGCAGAAGCTCCCACAAAAATGGAGCCACACACGCATAAGTTACAGCAATATGCCGAAAAATCAGTCTGGCTGCGGAAAGGCTGGTCTTAAAATATACCAGGCTTTTACCAGATTGCGACAGCACAGGTAGGCCTATGCGTATATGTCGATAATGAAACTTTGTATGCGAAAGCATTCGGGTAACTAGGCAACTCTATAATTACGGCAGGGAAGGACCCCTCCATATCTTTTCCACTCCAAACCGGCCCTGTTCCGATAGCTACCGACCACGTTAGTGGTCCATGCAGAGCAATCGGTCTACAGTGTGTCTGTCTGTGTGTACAGATAATAACTTTTCAATTAAACGACCTTTAACGTAAATATATGGCAGCGCTGGTTCGCCTTGATGCTGTCTATGTGAAATTCGAAAGTCAAGTGAGTCACTGAGTATACATGTAGTTTCTTAACTGAACATCAGCACAATATAGGCTATTCAGTGCCTTAAAAGATAGACAGTGAATGAGTGAGTAGACGGATAACAATAAAATCAAATAATAAATAACAAATTATAAAATTGAGGTGTAAAATTGAAATAACAAATATTACAGTTGGTGATAAAAATGGGCTTCTTCAACAAAATCAATAATAGTATGATCGTCCACGCTTTGAAACAGCCCCGGACAGAGGAGTGAAGGTCAAGGTCAAAGGAGGAAAACTGTTGCTAAAGAGGTCGGTGCGACCTCGAGCTTATAGCGCGTCAACCAGTGATACCAATTTCAGGAACGTTAGGCTTTGTACCACGGGACTATTTGCCGAGAAAACATACGGCAGCCTAACATGTAAACCTATGTCGGCATGCAAGCAATGCCGGCATAAATGTCTGCCAAATCGTTTTCGGTGACTGATCATCAAGCATCGATCACGTACAAGTCGTTCGCTTGACGGCCGCCGTTCGTATTAAATATTAAACTAATTGATCAGCGAGATATACGTCCTGAAGTTAGCACAGATGAGTATCGCTACAGAATGAAATACGTCGGTAACATTTGTCATTATTTACCGACCACGTTAGAGGGAAATGTAATGCAGTGGATCGTGTCCGCCTTGCCGTCCGTTTGTTTCCATTCTATCGTTTGAACCGACTGACCTTTGAACTTTGAAGGACAATCGTTAAAGATCGTAAATGGACAATATAATTACTCTAGATATGGTAATGTCAAAAATTAAAAAAGCTGAAAAAGGATAGGTCTGGAGGCGCACGGTGGCCACCCGTCTTCTATAGAATAATTACCCAGATAATTAGGTTAGGCTCTATAGCAATAAGCCTATCTACATAAACTCATAGTTACAAGTCACCTGTCCAATCAGTCACTTGATTCACTTTTACATCAAGTATACAACCAACTGCCCCGTACGGGCTCCATGGCTGAAATGCGCCCTGACTCGTTAATTTCGGTGCTATATAAGTTGTTTGCTTACTTACTTTCCTGCTTATTTATTTCTTTAAAAATAGGCCCGTCTCCTTTTGAGACCGGAGGTCGTAAGAGGCAACCAAACCTGGCTTTAGTTTTGTGTATGCGTTTATTTTGTGTTGTAGTACATTTTGGTACGGATGCATGTTTGCTTATGTTGTGTGAGATAATTAGTTTTTCAGTACTAAGCCCAGAGATTGGCTGGAATGGACATCTCTGAAAAAATGACCTATTTTATGTTGGGTGGGACGTAAAAGCTAGACTCAGTCAACAACCGATTATTGCACGGTGGCCGGGTGGCACGATAACCTGGCAATATTGGTCGCCGACGTTCGTCATAAAAGTGCCAAATGCATCTCACGGTAGTGTAGCGACAAGTTTACTGTAAGGTGCAGTGGGACAAATTTACGGCTGAATATAATGGCGAAAGAATTCTGACAAGTGGTCAAATAATGTTGACGAATGGCTGCATCGCCGTTCTGTAACTTCTCGCGGCGGCAAATGGATTCGTCCGAACTTGACCCCATCTAATAAATAATTCTTTGGGCCCATATAAATCAGCCCCAAACGGCATCGCGATCAGTTTAGCCGTTTTTGCAGGGCTCAGCCGCGAGCCGACATCGCCGACCTGTCACCCCCGCGTCGGCGATTGGATTCGCCCGACGTTGTCTCCATCTAATAATGCTTCTTTGGGCCCACCCGACTCAGCCCCCAAAAGGCATCTCGATCGCTAGCTAACGCGGCCTAAACATCATCATCATCATCATCATCATCATCATCACATAAGATTTTTAAAGTGGCCTAACCAGCAACGCCACCACGAGGACCAGAGTAAGTATGAGTAGTATCAGTCAGTGTTGTAACAGCAGCGGAATAAGTATGTCTTCAGATGGCGCCGGAAGGTTGACAGGGACGGAGCGGAGGTGACAGCATCTGGTAAGCTGTTCCCGACCTTAGCACCAGCAATCGGGAAGGCGCCACTACCGGTCAGCATTTGGCAAAATTACGGGCAAGAGTTTAATGAAAACTGTTTTTACCCGCGCGACGCTATGCTAGCATCACAAGTCGGAGTTCTACAAAAATGGCTAAACGTAATATCACGCAGACAACGCAGCACGATAGCCCAGGGACTCGATGACGCAAAAGATATCTACAGAATTCCCAGGGATCACTCCTAACGGGGGCGGAAAATGCAGGTGGGGAGGTAAAATTGCTGTTTACGACCGGTCGAGAATTCTCCGGCTCAGACGCCTTGCCGTCGAAAATTTGTGTCCATCCATCACGGTGATCCGCGTCCACAACGGTGCGCTGGCGGAGGATTATGCGGTGTAATCAACAACTCTGGTGACCCTAATGGTAGTCGAAATCTGATGATTACAGTTACGGTCCACCTGTCACCAACAAGGTGAGTTGTACGCGTTTGTTGATAACACCCTCGAAATCGCATGCTCGCTGTACGATAGTTGAGCGATGCGTGTACTAAACTATGCAGGTAGCGTAATAAAACGCGGCAGTTGCTGAAAGTGCTCCTGAGGCTGATACGCCATCTGTTTGTGTTATTCGTACAACAGCGGGACAACATTTCAACAGTAAAATAAGTAAAAGTAAGTAAACAGTGTATAGCAGTTAGCATGCACATAGCTTTTACCGCTATGGGAAACTCACATGCCATATGGGATCACACAGTGTTACCTGCCACCCGGCAGAGGTGAGAATCCCGCCTTAACCCCCAGCCGAAGCAGGTACTGGATTTAGCGACCCCGGAGGGATGCAAGGCTGAGTTGACCTATGTTACGTAAAAGCGGACCGGCTGGGAATTGAACCAGCGACCTGGAAATCGCAAGTACAACGCCCTACCGCTGAGCCACCACGCAACACAGTAAAACAGAGTATCGCGCGGGTCTTTCGTCGATAGCTGAGCTTCTTGTTTACTCACGGTTGCCAATAGCTGAGATTATGCGCCAACGTTCGTTGAAGCACGCGGTTTTTTCTACATCACGCGGCGCCAGAAGCTGCTGCTGCTGCTGCTGCTGCAACGAACGTGAGCCTTTTTCAGCGAGTTGTGAGGGCTGCGGAGAGAAAATTGGGTCGTGACACGAACACTCAATGCAAACAACCGGATACGCAATAAATACTGACCACGAAGACGTCGGACGTTGCCAAACGTTCACTTCTCGTCTGGGTTTCCTGTCTCGTGCAACCTGCGCGTTTCGTTGGTGTTCTATGCGCGTGTGTGCGACTAATCGCCGCTATCACGCACGTACGCCGGCGCAGTTGTTGTTAAGGACCGTAATGTGCCCAGCGCGACAATCGTACCTCCGCTTAAGTCGATAAAAATTAGCACAAACTTACAGATGTTTATAATAATACGAGCAAAACTCGAATGGACTATACACTACACTGTGTCTCAAACAAAACAGACTGTTGACATTTGATCGCAACGTATGCAAATATAGACCCATTTTCACAGTTCTTTCGCTGACAAATTTCCAAGAAAATTTTCTGCATAAGGCCTGTTGTACACATTTCCGTCTCACCTCCGCTACGTTGCTGCACTACCTTGCAAAACTTGAATGCTCAAGATTACCATCTTGCGTTGTCTGCATTCTATGGTTCATGTGTTGCACACAAATGAAGTAAATCATCACACTGTAGCATTTTTTATCTAAATATTGTTAAGTTTTGTTAAGTTTCCAGTAAAACTGAGTAATGAACGCGTTTATTCGTCAAAAAAGTGACAGAAAGGTTAAAAACAACAGACAAAAGTATGTAAAAAAATTAAAAAGTACAACATAAGCAGATATGACAGACAATCAACCCCAAACTGCACGTACACAGCATTAACAGCCACATGCCGCGGGCCAGGCACACAACGCAGGCAGTCGTCGGTAGAATAACAGTCACCATAATGCAACCAAAATAGATCCGAAAGCAACGAATTAGCAGCATATAATAGGGCCCCTAAGTAAAAATAAAATTTAACTTTATATACCTTTAAAATATACTGCAGATAGATAATGTAGATGGTATAAGTAAAAACTCAGCCATTATTTGAAATTTTTGAATTTCGCAATGTAATATGGCAACATAGTTTAGGTGAGGTGGAAAACCCTGCAATAGCCACATAGAGTTTCCTTGGAAATCGGTCAGTAAAAAATATTTCGAAAATCGGTCTCATTTGCCGAAGTTATGATCAAAAGTCAAGTTTATTGTTTTGTTTGAGTCACAGTGTATGTTGTTGCTTCTGCTGTCATGCACGCACCTTGGCGCTTGCCTTAAGCTTATAGCTATGCGTGTAGCTTATGCAATTTTGTGGATCCTTTATGTCATCGTAGGTACAAAGTGTTTTCGTTAACAGTATCGTAAACGCCGGTAACGCCGAAGGCAGAATACGGCAAAATAGGCTACGAACATCGTTGCTATCAACACAACGTCAACAGAACACAAGAGACACAATTACTAAAAGCCAAAGTGTCTTGCACAAGAAGTAGTTTCGCAAAACATTGAAACGTCACAGTTTAAAACAGTGCATAAGGATAGCATCAGACAGCTACTAGAAGCTCAGCTATCGCAGAGGGACCGCGCGACGCGCTGTTTGAAAATTTGTGCTATGTTACACGGGGTACGAAAGTTAGAAAGGTTTCAAACAACGAAAGTAACTTTTAAGGCCATTCAAGGGCATTGGCAATGGCGCCATTCGATAGACCACATGCGATTTTTATTAGTCTTTCATTGAAACTATGTCTCTATTTTGCACAGTTAACGATATATTATCACATATTTTTCAAAATTTAAACAAATCGTGTGACTCTAAGCACATCTGATTTGGGGGTGACCCTGACCACGTCACTTTTAGTGGTGGTTTGTCATCCGTAGACTAGAATTTGATATAGTCTAGCTGTACGCAAAATTTGACGATTCTAGCTTCAGCCATTCCTAAGAAAACATTGGGTCCCCAAAAATATGAAATGGGTTACGTGATTCTGACCACGCTTTTAAAGTGTGATTTATCATCGTTATGCTGGGACTTGACATATAGCCTACCTGCGTACAAAATTTGAGCACCTATCTTGGCTCGAAGTTGAAAGACCAAGACCAAACCTGATTCGATAATAATCCGCTCCTGACTGCTAAATCTCACTTTGATCGATGTATCGATGTGGATTTACGGCAGCAAAACCGCGAAAGAGATTTTCAACAATTTTTGCCGCAAAGAAAATTTACGAAATTTTCGGAAATTTACGAAATTTTCGGAGTTGATTACCCTTCCGAATATGCATAAACTAAATTGTTTTTTAGATATCACTGGCCTTGTTCTTAGTCTTGTGACCAATATTTAATACCTTTGTCTCGAACTAGAGTTTTTTAGTAAGGTTTTGATAACAAAACTGCTAAAAGACTTATTATTTTGTCTTTTTGACAACCCACCATTTTGTTGTTATAATTCGACTTAACAGTTAATACATTTTCTGATGATGTTATTACCTCGCCAACTGTATCTTGCTATAAACATAGACTTGCCAATTTTAATTTTACGTTGTAATATTGCTTTTAATTTGCATTTTTTGGGTACCTGTTAGTTTTAGACTGCCTTTGTGTTCTGTCGACATATTTCTAGCCCTACTATTTCTTATCAGTTCATCTGCTTTTGTCTCAAATAAATTTGATTTGATTTATCTATTTCTCGTTCGACGTGTTCGTCTAAGCAAATTCTGCTTCATGAAGCATATACGAGCGTATTACCTGGATGCCTGTGCGACGGCGAGAACTTGCTGCCTGATTCGAGCGGACAAAGATTACGTTTACTCGATTTAACACCTAGTAAGCGTCACCCGCACGAGAGTCTATATAACGAAGTCATTACACTCTCCGACGACAGTCGTGTATATGGTGTTTTCACCGCAGTTTTTTTTGTCTATTTCTCGGCACAATATCTCAAAAACCGATGCAGCTAGCAATAGGATCACCAAACGCGACACACAAATGTTCAACGATGAATCCTGGAAACTAATTTATTATTGGGGTCAAAAGGTCAAAGATCAAGGTCACAATGTCTGTGTCGGTCTTCAGACAGAACGCAGTATTGCCGCTGGTGCTGCGTACGTAAGCTACGCTGGGTTTTCCCCTGCTGTAATGCCCCGCAGCACAAGCAATGCTAGCGAGCGACATCGGGTTTTCCCTGCGTCTCTTCCTCTCGTCTGTTTGCTCCTGGCGTTGTATTTTGCACTCTTGTGATTGCCGGCTTCTTCTGTTTGTACTCTGCTGTAATCACTCAAAACTTAAAACAAACTAAGCCTTTGTGTGACCAAACAAAGAACGACAACATCACGTTATATTATAATGGCTTGAGCTATCAGCACCAAAGTCGATAGACTTATAGTGCATGACAGGACCTCGGCATGTACTTACCCTGCATGGTGTCAAATGATCAAAGGTCAAATCCTACCTATCCCTCGAGTTAGACCGTTATATAATTTTTGCACATTCGTTATTTGTACATATTTATCCTGATGTCAAAAAGTGAAAAGGACAACGTCACAGAGTTATCAAGTGGCAACATGTGCAATCAACACTTACATTTGGGTCTGCATGTCGATACGACTGCACATTTCTCTAGCTGGCTCAATTTTCAGCGATGACATCGCTTTGCGGGTATTTGAGGGTTTACTCTCGACAAATCAAATAAGTATGTAAGTAGTATGAAAATACGAAACCACTTATGTAATTAATAAGTAAGAAAATTATCGGCCTGTGTTATACATATGACAGTTTCAGGCAATGAGCGGATAACTTCTTTTTGTGTAAAACTAATCATTACGGCATGGAGCTAAAACATTTAATATAGTTTATTGCTTGATTTGCTTCCAGCGTTCTATGATCAGTCAATAATGTCTAGCCAACACCCACTCAATTCTACCTTTGTCTATGCGTAGATTATCGATTAATTGAACGTCTGTATCGATTATTCATTCATTCATTCATTCATTCATTCATTCACATTCAATAGCAGGCTCAAAGCCCATGCAGTAGAATACAATGTAAAAACACATTAACAGTAAAACGTAAAAGTTAAAAGAGAATGTTGCGCCACCTTCTAAAAACAGGTCATCTATCAAGTAGATCAGAACGTAATGCAGCATCAATAAAAACATTGTCTGAAGTATTCATGGATCGCCACAAAGAATACACCAATTTACGAATATTGGCAGCAAACGAAGATAAATTATTGGCCACAAAAAGTTGTGACGCACTGCACCATCTAGGTTCATGCAACAGGCGTCTAAAGGCATCATTATATGCAACATTCAATTTACCATAGGAGTACTGATACATCGAGCACCAGAGTGGACAGCCATAGGTGTGCAATATGCATTAAACAACGTAAATAATAAATGAATACCGGCCAAAGTGTGGTGTTGCTCTGCGGCTGGGTATCAAAAGCAGGATGGCTCATTCTATTCGTGCATAAGCGTGTGGATGGAAGATAAAACTGTGTGATCCCTCGTTTACACGTGCCATTCTGAGCGCTGTAAAGGTGAGTATACTCACAAAAAAGCGCTATTACAAAATTTTGTCTTAATCTTAAGATGTTAAGAATCAACTAAAGCAGTCAATAGCACAATGTGAGATTTGGGCCCAAAACCCACACATTTCAGCGAGCCGGGGGGGGGGAGCTGAAATTGCACGACTGGACATAGACGGACTGAGTAGCCTATAAGTAAGTTAGTAAGTAAGTGTTGCGTGGCGGCGCTGCGGTACGGCGTTGGACTAGTGACTGACAGGTCGCGGGTTCAATTCCCAGCCTGTCCGTTTTCACGTAACATAGTTCAACTCAGCCTTGCATCCCTTCGGGGTCGCTAAATCGAGTACCTGCTCCAGTGCTTCGGCTGGGGTAAAAGCGGGATTCGCACCTCTGTCGGGTGGCAGGTAAACACTGTGTGATCCCATGTTGCATATGAGTTTCCCGTAGCGGTGAAAGCTAAGTTGATGCTAACTGGTATACACTGTTTACTTTAAGTAGGCTAAATATACTCTATAAATGTAATTTATAAATGCGACAACGACGACGACGACGACACCCAATCGACGGTGCCTATGCTCCGATGACGTCTGCGGCGTCGGAACCTGCAGCGGCAGATGCAGCAGCCACAAAAGCCGACTGCTTTGACGTTTCCTTTCCTCGCGGAACCACGTGAAGGTTTCACACTATAGTCCCTTGTGGATACGCTCGCTTTGTGAGAGTTATGCGAATCGGGTGGCTACTCTCGACCGTTGTCCTCTGTGCCATGCAAACATCGCCAGACCTATAGATTTGAGAGTGCGTGAATAATTTCATAACTGCACAACAGTAGATTACATACAATTATTTCGTATTCTGAGGAAAAGCAGAAGAACTGTTTGGACTTATTTGAAAGTTATCACAACTTCCGAACGCTTACGATTGTCATATACAGCTTTTGTGAGAGTTGTCGTAGCTGCCGCTACAATCAGGTACGAGCATTACACATGCTTCGTTCGTCAATGTCCAGTTCTGCAATTTCAGTCAACCCGCCATGACCCTCTATGGAAGACTGCCCCCCAGCAGTGGCGTCACAGCCTATGGACAAGGGTGGACAAAGTCCAGGGGCCCCCAAGGTTCTAGGGGCCCCCGAACAATGTAGCAAAAAAATTCAACATGGACGTATCACGTAATTCACGTTACGTTTCAC
>Ga0209780_1001110_pt1 | contig 16946 bp, 12 predicted proteins | sample WorMetexBAHAMAS2_FD_187384 | JGI IMG/M metagenome (GOLD analysis project Ga0209780, IMG submission 187384) | Marine gutless worms symbiont microbial communities from Max Planck institute for Marine Microbiology, Germany - Inanidrilus exumae... | ecosystem: Host-associated > Annelida > Digestive...
GTGGACGGATTTGTATCAAATTTTATGGGAAGGTTCCTAGGAGGAAAGGGAAGACCAAGTTCGTGTTTCGTTACGATCGGTAGAGGCATGTGGAAGTAACGGTCAAAAAACTCCATAAACCGGCGATTGTTTAAATTTTTCGTATTGCTGCGTGCAGCAGTCTAGTAGATGCGACAGGTGTTGCCAAGTGTTGGCGACAAAATCCACAAAATTTTGTTTATTTCAAATGACAAAGGGCAACTTTTGCTTTCGCGGGGAGTCGTACTCTCTCAGAGTATTTTCCATCTAGTTTGCGTATACAGTGGTTTTGTTGTAGATCGTGAAATAGTTCTGCTATGGTGTCGGAGAAAGAACTTCGTAGACCAACGTTAAGTCGCAGTGAATATCGCTTCTCTCTTCCACCATATTTTCGCGTGTCACGTGTCAGTCGTTCGGTTGATCGCGATTCCACAACAAGAACAAGAGTTGATTACTCGCCCGACAAAATTCGTCCGGAATTCGCAGCTACGTCGTTACCGAGATCCACATTTCGACGACGATTCAGTGTGTCAGCGATAACTGCTGGACGTGCCGCGGGAATCGAAGACGATGACCATCTCGGAGATGCGCATGCAGAGTTGTACGGCCCACCATCAAGGAGTGCTTCACAGATGCGATGGTCGAGGAAGGACGTCGTCTACACTGCAGAGAACATGGGCTTTTCACACGAGCCTGGTCCAAGACACATCATGTCCACACGCAGTTCACGACTCATGTCCAGTCCATCGAGGAGGGACGTTAACATTGATCATCGAAGATCGAGGTTGGGTTCTGTAACACGCTTTGTTGACGATTCCAATTACGTTAAGGACCAGACGGACGATCGCAGGCGTCGCATGATAGTGCGTTCGTCGAGTGTGCCACGCATGGATAGCGCTGCGATGAGATCTGGTCATCCTGTTGCTGTCAGCAGACCGCCCTTAGTACACCGACGACGGGCCCATAGCGTCGCCCGGTCATACAGTACCGGTGTCGATCGCAGTAGGCCGTGGTATTTCGGCAAAAACTACGGCACGATATCAGTAATACAGACAAAAGACGACGACGGATTTGACATGGCGTCGTTCGTCCTAGCTCCTGGCGAGCAATTCGTCCCGACAAACGTAAGTGTTAGTGTTCTGCCGTCCGGCAAGAGAGCCATTACGTACACGCGCTTCTCTCAGAAAGGCACAGGCAACGAGCAGGAAGCGAATGTTCAGCTCGATCGTATCATACAACGCACAAACCGACTGCAGGTTGTCTTTCACATTTCACCCCTAGCTCTTTATTAGTTTAATTTTATTTTTTAACACACATGCAAAGCAACAAACACATCGTGACATTTCAGAAATATTATTACTCTGATATTTAATACATTTCCGACTTTTGCATTCTGTTTGGTTTGCTATAGCGTTTCTGTCTGTCTGTCTGTCTGTCTGTCTGTCTGTCTGTCTGTCTGTCTGTCTGTCTGTCACGCGTCGGTATTGTGTTAAAACCTCTGAATCGATCATCATGCAATCAACACTACATGGTAGCCTAGGGGCTCTTGTTTTCTGAAGCAAAAGATTTTGGTGAAATTTCAATGGAGTCGCCCCCAACGGCAGCTGTCGAAAAATATTTTGATGTTTCTCAGAAACGGTGCATGGTTTCTATAGAAGGCTAATAGGAAGTTATGCACGATTTATCGAATAGTACCATCCCCAGTGACGTTGAATGACACCTGAGTACATCAAACCACCTCATTTTCTAAATTTTGCATCACTTTTTCTGTCTTCAGAAAGGGTAAAGAGAGACTTATATACGGTACATATAGATTGGCCATGACCACAGCAATTCTAGCCTATGTATGACAAAGTTGACAAACCACTATCTGAAAGGGCATGGTCAGCGTAACGTGACTTTTTCATTTTGGAGTCCTCGTCCTTTTTTGAGAACAGGTGAAGTTACAAGCATTTCAGCTTTTGTAAACGGATTGAATACCAATCCAAGCATAAATTACCTCCAAACGTGATGCATCTTCTATCGGTTTGTCGTTTAATCATAGGGAGTACTAGCCCATGTTTGATGAAATAACCTCTGATGACTGTAATCTGTGTACAGGAATCTTTGCACACACTCGAGAATTTCGTGAAACGCAATCGAAGTCTGTTTCCTGAAGATATTATCATTTACCAGCACATCATTTTCTACTTGTTAGATAATGAGGAACTGAAACGGCTCGGCGAGGAGAGAGCGAGCTCCGAGGTGTACGGCGTGAAAATTCGCGAACGCCTGGTCGCTCCATTCGGTACGGACGTGACGAGTGTGTTGAAGAAATACTACGCGAAGCACACTGAGGTGGAAGTGGAGTACATGGAACGGGAAGACATCCAGCGGCGTCTACGCGAGGAAATGCACGAGCACGAGCCTCCTCACAAGCTGCCAAGAACTCTGCACGTACAGGACAAAGAAGACGCCGTTCCGAGTGGACCGTCGTTAGTCACTGCTGACAAGGAGTTCGTCGATAAAAAGCGGTGGAAACGCACGACGACAGAATCAGCTCCGCATTTCATCCAGTCGCTACGTCCAAGCAGCGTTCGTATAGGCGACTGCTGCCGACTCGTCTGTTCTGTGGTTGGAGAACCAGAACCAACAGTCACGTGGTATCACGACGGAGAGCAATTGCCTAACAACCAACGTTTCCGCTTCCACGTATGCTTATTCATGTGACTCGCATTCTAATTTTTAATATACTTAATAGTCTCATTCATCATTTATTCATACGCGCATTCGTGTACAAGAAAGTTGACTAAACACTTCGGAAATGCGAATAAAATCTGATATAAAGATGTACGTCATCGAGTAACATGGCAGATTCAGAATCTTTTAAGCGTTCTGCCTTAATTATGCAAAGGTAAAGAGAGAATGCGACATCACATGCTGATACGGTCTGTTCGTCTTTTCTCCTTGACGTTCGCACGATACCTGTCGTTCGATGAGCATTTATCCAGTCAGTAGGGGCCTAAATGCAAAAACTGAAATAAAAAGAAAGAAAAGAATAAGGAAAAAGAAACCGTGCGGTTATAACTATACATCATCTCTGTATCTGTGTCATAAAGCTTCCATCTTTTTAATCCTATCAGTTCAACCTTGAAGCTAGGACCTGACACGGACGTTCAAGTTCACAGAGACTCCCTCTGAATTTCTCTTTAGTAGTCTACAGTTTATTAGTGCCACCAGCAGTGAGCAGCGGCGTTCAACGCCATCTGGTGAGCCACCATGGCGATGAATGCCGCTGTTCATATGGTGACTGGCTGTAGCAAGTACGAACATATCACACTAATATATCACGATGTCTTACACTGGCTGCCGGTGCCACAGTAAGTACAGTACTTTAAGATTGCATTCCTTGCGTTTAACTGTATCCGAGGTACTATAGTCCTGCATACTGCATACCGACGGTGAATCTCTCTGGCTAAGCTGGTCTCCGTTCTGCGGAACGTGAAAATTTGGCTGTGCTGAGAACAGCAACGGAACTCGAAGTTTCAGCGTTGCGGCTCTGGAACAGTCTTCCGGAACATTTGCGCTCGTCCTCCGTCTCCAAAGGACAGCTTCGGTGCGGACTCAACTCACCTCTGTCAACAACCTCTGACAACCTTGGTTAAAGAGCGTAATATGAACTGAACCGATGTAAGCTATGCTATAATTGTTACTAATACTGAAACTTCATTGGCGCTTAAAGATCATTGAAATAAATAGCTATGTGGACTATCAGTAGACGGTATTTGTAACGTCGAGCGGTAAAAACAGTGACCACCAACTCTGACCGCGTCATTCAATTCAGCTACAACTCTCGAAATTAATAGACCATTTATGACTTCCCGCTCATCCTTAACTATTCCGGAATATTGTAATTAGGAAACTTTACCGCCTCTGAAGTTACGACCTTATGGCGGTATAGAAATGTGTGTATTATTATTACAAGCCGTCACGCCGCTCTGTGGCGGGATTACTTGTACCCGCCCGCCTGTCCGTCCGCCCTCGTAAGCCACGCCGCAGGCGTGAAATCGCCATTTTGGCTTGCCCGCCACAGCCCGAGCCCTCTATTCCGGCCCGCAGCCGGTCTGAGCTCGTCGCCTGCCGCCCGTCTGTCCACGTAAGCCACGTAAGTCTTCACAATCCGATTATTTTATATAGATTATTAAAGGTGAGAACTTTATTATTGGCTGATACTGTATGAACGCGTGAGCGTTCAGCAGTAGCGATAAATGAAAAGACTGAAGATCAGTCAAGGCGATCCGCAGTTCCGTTCTGTGGCAGATGATATTAACAAAACCAGGAGAGCAAAGTCATCATTACGATTAGTGGTCAGTTGGAAAATTTAAGAGATTGTCAATTGGCAGATGCGGATACCAGATGTAGTTCTTTGATTTAGAATAAATAAACGGTAAAACATTGCAAACAAAGTTGCAATAGCTTTTCAATACTCCAGTGGCTCCGTTGACCAGGCAAAGTGAAAAGATGCTGCTATGACACTGTAGATTCAGTAGTATGTGATTATGTGTCATTAATGCTAGCTATCCATGACATAAGGTGGCGCGGTGGCGCAACAGATAGAGCGTTGGACTTGCAATCGACAGGTCGTGGGTTCAAATCCTATTTGGGGCAAAGCTGCGTAACAATGGCAAAGTTGTTCACACCTATGTGCCTCTGTCACCAAGCAGTATAACTTGGTACCGGCCAAGGGGCGTTGATGCTCTGCAGCTGGGAAGGTAACCGCAGGCCTGGCGGAAAGTAATGGCGGCCTACCACCGGGTGGATGACTTATAGTCACCTGCGGGCTGACTGCCTGTACACCGGGATCAGCTCTGGGCCCAACGCTCGGTAACGACTATGGAAAGCCTTTACCTTACCTTTATCCATGATATGAAAGGTCTTGGGAAGGAAAATTTCACTTGTTGTGCACGTGCAAGTAATTTGGTTTGTGTGACTTTGCTTAGAATGCGTTCGGCTTATGTTCACTTGAAGTCCGTGACATTCAAAGCGGCGATTCCGGTGTATATACTGCTCGCGCTTCTAATTCGATGGGCGAAGTGACTACTAGCGCAAAGCTGCTTGTATATGGTAACACTGTTATTCACACTATTGATAAATTTAACAAGAAGCTCTGCTACTGCAGAGGGACCGCGCGACGCGCTATGTTAGTAAACTCGTGCTGTTTCACGAGGTATGGGCGTTAGTAACGTTTCAAACAACAAAAGTGACCTTCGAGGTCATTTAAGGGCATTGGTCATGTTGTCATTCGATAGGCCACATACGATTTCCTATTAGTGTTCCATTGCAACTATGTCTCTATCTTGCACCGTTAACGAGATATTATGATTTGTTTTCCAAAATTAAAGAGGTCACGTGACACATCACACATCCGTATTGAGTGTAATATTATCATGGACACACTAGTACTCTTATGTATCAATCAGCACACGAAATTCAAAGTGCGCAGCTTCACTGATTCCAATGACATGGTTGGGGCAAAAGTTAAAAAACGGGTCACATGACTTTGCCACGTCCATTAGGGAGTAGTCTGTTGTCGAAAGCCAAGCACTTGATTATATTCTACCTGCCTACAAAATTTGGCGACTGCAGCTTTAGTCGTCCTGAAGATATAATTGTGGGTGTCGAAATTAAAACAATGGGTTACATGACCCTGACCACTCCCCTTTGGTGGTGGTCCGTCATCTTTAGGCTAAGATATGATATAGTCTACTTGTGTACAAAATTTAGCTGTTTCAGGGATATCGTTGGGGCCCCAGAATTTTAAATGGGTCACGTGACCTTGATCACGCCCTTTTTAGGGTGATTCGTCCTCCGAATGCTGGGATTTGATATGGCCTACTGGTACAAAATTTAAGAGCTTTAGCTTCAGCCGATCCAGAGATATGATTGGTGCCCACCAAAATTTAAATGATTCACGTGACCTGACCACACCCCTATCAGGGACGATTTGTCGTGCGAGGGCTAGGACTTGCTACGATCAACCTTCCTACCAAGTTTGACATTTTTACATCCACACACTATGAAAATGCCAAAAGTTATACAAAATGGGGAAAATGTTGTGGTTTAGCGTGTGGTTTAGGGTAGTTGGGGGTCACTCACGGTCACTGAAAAATAGCGCCATTCAGTAGAATGATTATGAGTTCCTAATCCTATTAACGTTCCATAGTAACTATAGTCTATCCCTGTCTTGCACCGTTTCTGAGATATAGCGAGATATTGGTCAAAACTCGTCGACTGTAACCTACGCCACCTCTATGGCGCCCCCGCTGGGGTGATAGTGTTGGAATTTCACTGAGATCTTTGGCATTAATAAACTGTAGTCCCTGGGCTATCGCATGGCGTTTTATGTGATCCTGGGTTTTAACCGTCTTCGTGAGTTCGTAGAACTCTTGACTTGTGACAGACAGACAGACAGACGGGCGGACGGACAGACGGACGGACGGTCACACGATGACAGCATATACCGCGCTAACATAGCGTCACGCGGTAAAAACGGGTCACGTCATCCTGACCACGCCCCTTTTAGGGATGATGTGTCATTTTTAATCTAGGATATGATATAGTCTACATTTGTACAAAATTTGACGACTCTAGCTTTAGCCGTTCCAGAGATATCATTGAGGCCGCAAAATTCAAAATGAGTCACGTTGCCCTGATTACGCTGCTTTTAAGGGTGATTTGTCTGCCATATGCTGGGACTTGACATAGCCTACCTGTGCACAAAATTTGATCACTCTAGCTTCAGCCGTTTCAGAGATATGGTTGGTGCCCAACAAAATTTAAATGGTTTACGTGACCTGACCAAGTCGCTTTCTGGGATGTTTTGTCATCCTTGGGCTAGGACTTTTTACTATCAACCTGTCTACCAAATTTGAAGTTTATCAGTCTTTCTCTGCCCACAACGAAGATATAAAAAGGTATTCAAAATGTGCAAAATGGGGTGGTTTGGGATAGATAGGGGCATTGGCGTAGCCAGGATTTCACTTTGGGGAGGCTGCATGAGCTCCTTTGTTCTCCTCCCTCTGTGTTTTGCACGCCTGGCCTGTGTTTGCCTGAGTACGTCTATCCATCGAATACGAGAAAAAGAGCAAATGGTATTTTCCTGTAATTTTTCTTGTGAAAAACAATCATCAGCATTAGACGATTTGCTCAGAAAAACCTATACTTCATTCATATTGTTTGCTCTGGCACTATTGGTGGGGAGTGGGGCTGGGCCCCGCAGGCGCCCTCTGGCTACGCCTGTGGATAGGGGTCACCCAAGGTCCTTGAAAATAGGGCCATTGGATAGAACGCATACGAGTTCCTTCATGTTAGCATGTCGTATAGTAACTATGACGTTATCTTGCACCTTTTCTGAGATATAGCAAGATATTAGTCGAAAATTGCCGATTTTAACCTAACCCACCTTTATTTGGCGCCCCCGTTGGGTAGATTCCGTTAGAATTTCGCTGAGATTTTTGGCATCAGAAAATTAGAATCCCTGGGCTATCGTATGGCCTTGTTTGTGTGATGCTAGGTTTAGCCATCTTTGTAGAACTCCGACTTGTGACAGACAGACGAACAGACAAACGGACGATGATAGCATATACCGCGCTAGCATAGCGTAGCGCGGTAAAAACTGTAGTATATACTTTAGTATATCGTCGAAGTATCAAGCGTGAATATCTATCGACCGCTTTGATCTGTAGTCGAGTTCCCAAAAAAGGTGTAGGCCTATAAATAAATAAACAATTGGTTACATTTCACCCATTTGCGCAGAAGCTTCCCATGGATGGATTTACATCAAATTTGGCAGAGATGCATGGGTTGCCGACATAATCACCTGTGACAAATTTCTTGGTGAAACTTTTTTAGCAGCCAGGTTGTGAATCACCGCTGTCCATATACTGTACAGTATGTATACATAATAATTTTGTACAAGTAGATTATATTTTACGTAATTTGTAGCGTAACGGAAATTTTAACTGGTATAACTCAATGTGGCTGTGCGTCCCTTTGCAATAATAGCCTGTGGCCCCAAAATATTGTAAAACTGTCCCTGAACCAGACATACATGGTTTCTTAACATAACAGTATAACAGTATCTCTGCCACGATTTGAGGGGGTCGATTCTGCAGGGGGTCGAAATTTGCCATTTCCTATTGATAAGCCCATATAGCCGTTAACACAGGACTGGTGCTGTCGCGCAGCCCGTGAATAGACGCCGAGAGCATCTTGTTAACCTTTCTGTCCGTACGATTTCACCTCAGTTTTGTGTTGAAAAGCGGTAGTTAACGTCGAGAGTTGCCAGTTGCTGTCGACGCACCTTCCTCAGCACAGCCGACTGTGACTAATGACTTCGTTAGTCGTAACGGAACCGTCGTGTGTGTTGAGGAAAACTGCCACGGAGTTGCGGTTTGTAAGTAAGTAAGTAAGTAAGTTTAGTTGCGGTTTGTTCACGATCCGACGACAATGCTAATTGATACATCGAGGCAGCTTGTGGCAACTAACGACCTGCTAATCACAAACGACCTGAAGGGTGCATCTGTTTCAGAACTGTAGTCGGGATTACCGCCAAGAAATACAATACCGACAGGAGAGACCCAGCTATCTGCCATCTGCCATAAGAATGCATACTGTCCTATCTGTACATGTGACAGACAGACAGACGGACGGACAGATACACGATGACGGCAAGTACGGCGCTAGCATAGCGTCGCGCGGGTAAAAATGACGGGTGAACCGGTGTATGCTGCTGTAGCATTCGCGATAGCTTCGATGTCGGATTGCCGTTAGAGCGTGATGAATTGAGAATGCGTAAGTAAGTAAGTAAGTAAGATTTTATATATAGCGCAGAAAATCATGCGTCACACTGCGCTGTGATTTCTCAAATCCCAAATAAATGATTTTAAGATGTCGCCTAAACTGTCCGAAGCTAGAGACCTGCCGCAGACTTATTGGCAAACTGTTCCACAAACGAGGCCCTGCAACAGCAAAGCTTCTATCACCAAATCTGTTGTGGGATCATGGAACTGTTTCTATTCTGACAACTTTCTAGCCACAAACATCCCTCAAAAACGGCAATAATCTGAAAAAAACTGTCCCTTATCAGAAATCACGCCAACACGCCCACGGGCGCAACACGCAGTAGTTCTATTAGAATCGAAATGTTGACGTACATCGTTATTGCTAGCGGTTAGTTTACCATAGTGTTGCATAATGTGTATAGGTGAGAAAGAATGCCCAGTAATCAATCAACGCGACGCAGTCAAGCAGCCGTGGTTCCTCATTGATCCTCATAACATGATCGCTGAAGTGGGACAACAAGTGGTATTCGAAGCCCAAGCCACTGGCCAACCGATGCCGTCAGTTAAATGGTCGGTTGTACTCAGTGTTCGTACCAGTAAAGTAAATTGTTATGCACCGGCCTAGTCTCCCAAAAGTTTCACTTTTATTTTTTGAACAACTCAGTCTTGTGAACTGATTAGCCCGCCCGGCAGGTACAGCAATGCCGCCGGCGGGATTATGTTTTACCGACGATTTTCTTTTTTCTTTTTTCAAACGTCGCCCCTCTCATTCGACAACGGATGCAAGAATCGCAACGCGGATTGTTGCGTTAACACCGTCGATGAAAAATACCTATAGCTAAAAAATTTAGTGAACTTCGGTCAAGGGACGTTGCCATAGCAACCAATTTTGTGGCGCTAAACAGCGACAAGTTGGCATGAAACGCCTTCATTGTTTGTGCTGGCATTCTACAAGGTTTGGAAGATCGCAAAATCTATATTCATACAGAGACCCTGGATGTACCTTTACATCGTGTAAAAAACTCGTGAACTTTAGCGCAGCAAATCATTGAGATGCTGTGGAAAGTTGGTGGATGCGCACATCCAGAAATAGGCACATTTGCATTGTTTCCACCAGAGTCTATAGACTGATCTTCACCAAACTTTCAGCAAATGCAGGGCCTATAAAGCGATTAATGGGCTTTATAACAGTGTATTCGATTTGCGACGGCTCGATCAAGGAAGTTGATGATGATAATGATAATGATGGAGATGATGATGGTGGTGTACATTGCAGGAAGAAAGACAGCGATGACTTGGTTTCGGGTGATCACTTTCAAGTGATATCAGGAGAACTCGGCAACACGAAGCTTGTCGTCCAAAATGTCCAATTGTCGGATGCTGGCGTGTACTTTTGTGTTGCTGAGAATGAGAAAGGAAAAGTGAAATGCGCCGCTACACTGCGCGTCAATCGTCAGTGACTGTTTCTTTTCAAAAATTAACCGATATTTTTAGCACGTCCGGCAGGCATTGCGATGACGCCGGCGGGCTTGTTTTACAGATGATTTTCTGTTTTGTTTTTAACTGTCGCCCCCTCTCATTCGACAACGGATTCACGGATCTCAACGCGTATTATTGCGTTAACACCGTCGATGAAAAAAATTCTATGGCTAAAAATTTGGTTAACTTCGACCCAAGGGACGTTACTATAGCAATGAATTTTGTGGCGCGAAACGGCGACAAGTTGGCAGAAATGCCCTTTTGGTTTGTACTGGCATTTTACAACGGTTGGGAAGATCGCAAAACCTATACTCATACGGAGACCCTGGATGTATGTATCCTCTACATCCTGTAAAAGTTTCGTGAACCTTGGTCCAGTAAACACTGACATATTGTGGCGCTCTTTCAGAAAGTGGGTGGATGCAAACGTGTAAAAATACGCACGTTTGCATTGTTTCCTCCCGAGTCTATAGACTGATCTGATTTTCACTAAACTTTCAGCAAATGTAGAGCGATTTCGATTGTGTGTTGTGTGTTGGCTTTATAACAGTATATTCAAATTGCGACGTTTTGATCAAGGAAGGTTGCTGTATACCAAATTTTCAACAAATATAGAGCAGATTGTAGGTTTATAATATTATATTGAAGTTGCGACGGCTTGCTCAAGGGACGTTGCTATGGTAACCGATTTGTGGCACGTGTCGGCGAAAATTGACACACCCCGTCTTCATTCTGTGCGCTGGCATTCAACATCCGATGGGAATGTTGCACGATAGCCAGGGACTCTAGTTTTATTATGCAAATATCTTTACGGCTAGTTGTACGGAAGTCTGTTGATGTCACGCACGGCATCACATGCTCGCTGTGTGATAGTTGAATGATGCATCGTTTCTAGTAACGTGGGCATAATTTTTGAATTGTATGAGTATAACTATAAGTTTTTCAGGCAGTCTTTTGTGGTAAATTGTCTTTTTAAATTTTTATAGTAGTTTATATACTAGTTCTAGTTGTGGTGTTCTTTCCTATAATGTTTGTATTTTGTATTTTTATTTTTTTTTTGTGTTTTCTGTAGCATTGAATGATTCGATTTCTGTTTATGTTCATGCATATGCGTTTGATATGTGCACTAATAAAGATTACTTACTTACTTACTTACTTACTTAAGAAGGAACAGAAAACTGAAACTGATTCGCAATGTTGTCTTGATTTCTCATTCAGATTGGATCATGTTTCTTGCAGTTATTCCGGAAAACAAATTCAAATTTTCTTTACACGGTGTATAAAAACACTGCAACAAACGGCAACAAATTCCCTTTTACTAATACTTATACTGTATTTTATGCGTTGCTGTAGTTCCTGGCAAATCTTACACCGATGAACTGCCGACGTCAACCACTGACCGAAACAAAGAAAGCGCTCTGCTGGCTCTGCACAAATCTGTTTCTGATTCGGTTTTGACGCACGGCCAACGACCGCAGTTTATTCAGAGACCGCCTCTTGAAATCAACGTATATGAAAGCGAGCCGTTAACGCTGAGGTGCATCGTAGAAGGAATTCCAAAACCCATAGGTATGGCAGTCATGTTTCTGTTAATATTTATGCAGCGTGTCCTCTGGATAATGTAATTATAAAGGAATAGGCCCGTGATATGCTACATGTATGTAAACATTATGCATGCGCTTGAAAGTAGACTTATGTATACTAGTGGTTGTGGTTAGCAAGGCATGAAAACTAACGAAAAGATTAGACGCTCCATAATCTATATTATTTAGAAATATACAAAATCACGAACACTTGCCCAGTTGCGACTTTGCAAATAAACACGTGTCCAAATTTCATTAAATTGTCTGTACATGTTTCTTGTGGCCATGGCTCGATCCTCTTCTGACGGCATTGCAATATGTTATGTACTTCCGGTTTTGTAGATGACGTTTTTTTCACATAATGGAGCAAATTGGCCGAAATAAAAGACGAAGTGTATGTTTCGTCGAGTTCACTAGATGGCGTCACTGGCGGCGAAGACTCCGAGATTGCTGTCTACGACTGCAGGCTTGTTATGGGGTGTAAAATGCAGTGTGTTTATTTGCAAAGTGACAACTGGGCAGGTGTTCGTGATTTTGTATATTATTTATAATGTACATTGGCCGTGTTGTGTGCTGACCCCTGGTGAGTCACGTTGAGTATGCACCGACGGGACAAACAGACAGATGGACGGACGGACAGTCGGACAGACGGACACGTCCATGCCGTTACATTACTCTTACCACTAGACGCGGCCAGCATTATAAGTAGTAGTATTTCTGGCAAGTTCTTTAAGGTTGACCCTTATATTGACTTTAGCTACCTACCCATTTGCAGTCGATCGTGAGCAAGTCTGACAACAATCTAAGTTTTGAATACTATTTGTGCTTAAACAAGGTGTCGCCCTAACGGGACGTAACCGTACTGGCCCGCCGTGCAGTGTCGGCCGCCAGACCGCCCACGCGCTCGGCCCGGCGGCGGCCGACCGCCCACGCGCCGGCCGGTCCGCCCGCCGGCAGCGTTACAGACGACGACGGCAGACGAGAGACGACAGATGACAGCGAGCAAAACAATACTGGCCCATTAGGCGGCCAGTAAAAATTATTGTAACATGTGATGTGTTACTGAAGAAAAATCGCAATTACTAGAAACTGAGGCACATGCGTTTCGTATATACGTGGCTGAGATTTGTTGTGCAGTGACGTGGTACAAAGGTGTACGTGAGTTGACGTACAGTAAACGCCATCGCGTGATGGCTGAACCCGGCAACAGCTACATGATGCAGATCAAGTCCGTGCTGCAGACCGATCCGGGAGAGTATACCGTTGTTGCTACGAACGACGCTGGTCAAGCTCACATCACTGTTTTTGTCAACGTTCTTCCAAAGCTTGTCGAGTACGCTTTCACTCTGTTTGTTTTGTACAGCTGGCCTATATACAATACAAGCCATCACGCCGCTCTGCGGCGGGATTGCTTGTGCCCGCCCACCCGTCCGTCCGTCCTCGTAAGCCACGCCCCTGGCGTGACATCGCGATTTTGGCTTGCCCGCCACCGCCCGAGCCCTCCATTCCGGCCCGCAGCCGGTCTGCGCTCGCCGCCTGCCGCCCGTGCCTGCCGCCTGACCCTCGCCCGTCCGTCCGTCAAAGTAAGCCACGCGCATGTCGTGACATCTTCACAATCCGATTATTATATATAGATAACTGGATCGGATCATTGATGTGCAATAGCATATTGCCATTAGAGAATGAGCTCCAGGAACTGAAATGATCTTCAAAGGTTTCTAAAGATCATCGGCAAATTATAATATACTTTTGTGCGAGTTAATAACAAAGACTGCATTGTTTATAAACTTCACTAAATTTAATGCCGATTGTGAACCATATAACAGACTTGTGATGATTGTTTTACAACGTCCGTCTGTCCGTCCGTCCACAAAAAGTTTCTTCAATTTCAATGAAATTTGTTATGTAGGTAGAGGTCGACGAGTTATGCATGACGGTATGCAGTATGACCCGATCCAAGGTCAAGGTCAAGGTCACGAGCCCCATAAAAGTAGGAAATTTGGCCATTTTCAACGGCTATCTTCTCCCCATTTATGAGGGCTGGCAAATGACCAGGGATTCTTAAATTATGGGGCAAATACTTAAAGCCTTTCTTGGCCGGATTTTTGATTTTTGCCTTGATTTTTGTGTCACGTGACTTTGAAGTTGGCAGTAAGTAGGAGTCGACCGTCAGTCCCGTATGGGGCTAATGTATTTATTTGTTTATTTATTGTTTCTTCCAGAGACCGCGATGTACCGTGGAGCGGCATAAATAGAAATGAATTGGAGTTGTCCAGAAGGATGCAGCAACAATATATGCGTAAGCAGTGATCTGTTTGTTACTTGTCAAACGAATCAACAGAACAATAGCATGTTCAAAAATGGATATTCACTATTCAGAGTTGTTGTTATGATAAATACAGTTAGTAAGCTTATACCTGTTAAGCTATATTAATTCATAAATTAGTGTCTGCTAACCTGGAAAGAACGTTGCACAGATTGTAAAAGTTGTTGTCATATGAAAATAGACTACCGGTATATTGACAGAAATCAAGCAGGCCTACATAAAAGATATATCAAGAACCTCGTTTAAATTTGATCACTGTAGGCAAACGGAATGACTGTTTGGCAAATTTTTGCCTTACAGTTTGGTATGCTAATATTAATAAGAACATTTATAGGCCTACAAAATTTTCCAAATTTCGTTGCTGTTACTTTTTATCGCCTTTTTTCGATTTTTATCATTTGCGCGTGTTTGCGGTCTCTGTAAAGACTATACAGGCTGATAACTGCTAGGCATGTTTGGCGCTTGATCGACAATTTTTGTATTGATTTGTACTGGAAATGAGAATCACCTTACTTACTTACATTTGTCGTTTGTTGTGATAGCTCCAATGTTCATCGTCAAGTTGCCGAGAGAGAAGACCATCAATGTTGGTTCAACGCTGCTTTTTAACTGCCATGTTGAAACAACCAAGCTGCAGGAATGTCTCGTTGGAGTTGACGTCCGTGCCAAAGGTTAACTTACTGCTAACATTTCGTTTGTTTTTCGTTGATCACATACATAACCTGTAATGCGTAATGCAAAGGAATAGTATGAGGCAGGTGTGGACTAACAGCAGGTGACCTGGTTGTTGGTAGAAAAACTACATGTACATCGTGCTTGGTAGCCTATCTAGGTGGCATGCTGGATGCAGACGGAGCATGCGTGATTCGATCGGCGCTAGTCGATAGAAACGGTTAGGGTTAGGTATTTTCCGGCTGAGGTTTGTAGAATTCATGCAGTTTTTCTGCGATCTCTGTCAGCACTCCGCACGTAGGCCTAACACGTACAGGTAATTTCTCTACCAGCTGTTCTACTGACTTGTCAAGCGCCTCTGATTCATGCTACTGAATGATTATGGCGCGTAATCATATTTTATTACTTACTTATTACTTACTTGCTTGCTTGACTTGCCTTCTCCCCGGCTTCTATAAGAGGAAATACGGTATTCCAGTATATAGACCTATACTACTGTTATGTATGACGGGTGAATTATTTACAACGCTCGAGTGCGTGACACGTACGACGTATGACTAATGTTAATTACCGTATGGCATGCCAATAGCTTGTAGGCGATCGTGTCGCTAATGCATCTTAACGGTTTACGATTGTGAGCTTTATGATCGTAACACAATCGGGAGGTGTGTCTGTCTGTCCTTCACACTGTAGTCTATGCCGGCGACTATTAACGTCCGACTTCAGTGGATTTTGGTCGAGTGAACTTGAGTCCTGAATGTTGCCGAATTATTGTGGTATGAATAGATCTAATTCATTAAGATTATGTATAGAATCACTTCAGCAAGTGAATACTAGTCGAATGGACAGTTATTCCAAGTTTTGAAAACGCAAAAGACCGGTTTTAAATTTTCAATAGCAAATTATAAGTTACCTGATCAAATGCGACTGAGCTTTTGCTCCAACGCTGCCCACATATATGAACATTGCGCGCAAACTTTTTCCGTCAGTGTCTAATCCTGATTTTCTGTTAACCGGTGGCAAACATGCAGAATTCGAGTCACTGTCACTGTCAGTGTCATTTGAAGTCAACAATAATTCGAAATTTGAAATATTCACACATGTTGCTTGTGTTACGTTGTAGAAACTGGTAAAAGCGCATCAGAGTCGACGTCCGCGTGACTGTATTCCTACAGTTAGACGTCGAATATTTTGTTTACTATTCCGTGTTCTGTCTAAGCTTTAACATGTTTTGAGTTTCCTGAGTTAGCCAGTGATGGGCGTTAACTACTTCAAAGTAGCTTAACTACGACTACTTTTTAAACTACTTTAACGTACAGTTACTTAGTTACTTTTATACCAAAGTTGTTAGTACCTTGGGTTAACTACTCATTGGCGTCGCCAGCTATGGGACACTGGGGCACGTGCCCCCGCGACTTACAAAATTTATTTTTTGTGTGTACTTTGAAAGAATCTTTGAAAAGAAGTAAAGTGATGACAACGCAAAGTATATGACGTATTATATCAGATATTTTAAAAGTTTTTTATCAGATATATTTAAAGTGTAACTGCCAAAGGTAGTTAACTACTTGAAAGAATGGCTATACAGTACCACCCAACTATTGGGTAGTTAAACGTTTCCTCATTAGCTACTTCAGAGTGTTTTAACTACGTAGTTAACTACTTAGTACACCACTGCCCATCACTGGAGTTAATAACTTGTGAGTCGATGTAGGCCTATATGTTCAACATTGTAGACTGTTAGACTGCAATTGTGACACTCGTAACAGCTTAGTGTAATACGCTAGGCTATTTCTATAAGTGTACAGTATCACGTATATATGTGCTTTTCCACTGCATAAACGAATCTACCAATAGATAGCATACACGGGCGGGCGGTTATAGGACGATGTCCGGCGGAGGAGGATCTGGTCCGAATGATCTTGTCCTTGAAAGAAAGCGGCGATATCAGCAGCATAAACGTTTGTCGTCGATGAATTAATAGCAGCAGCGTACAGTGGCGTAAATCTGGCTGGAATTCTGGGGGATAAGGGACAGATCCAAAAA
>Ga0209780_1001111_pt1 | contig 16941 bp, 9 predicted proteins | sample WorMetexBAHAMAS2_FD_187384 | JGI IMG/M metagenome (GOLD analysis project Ga0209780, IMG submission 187384) | Marine gutless worms symbiont microbial communities from Max Planck institute for Marine Microbiology, Germany - Inanidrilus exumae... | ecosystem: Host-associated > Annelida > Digestive...
TGATGCCTTTAGACACCTGTTGCATGAACCTAGATGGTGCAGCGCGTCACAACTTTTTGTGGCCAATAATGTGTCTTCGTTTGCTGCCAATATTCGTAAATTGGTGTATTCTTTGTGGCGATCCCTGAATGCTTCGGACAATGTTCTTACTAATGCTGCATTACGTTCTGATCTACTTGCTAGATCAACTGTTTTTAGACGATGGCGCAATATTCTGTTTTAATTTTCAATTTCTACTGTTAATGTGTTTTTTCCATTGTATTCTACTGCATGGGCTTTGAGCCTGCTATTGAATTTGAATGAATGAATTAACATAAATATGTTAGCATGTTATTGATATAATGCGGCTGTGTGGTTAGATCAGTGGACTCTTACTGTGGCAGACCATATTAGATTGCCTTTGAGACTTTTAGAGTCCTTAGTAATACATCTGGCCAAAGTTATTCCAATGCTGTAGAAAATGTCCCACCTCTGATGTGGTAATATTTCGCCATTTAAAATATTTTATCGTCGTCATTTAAGCTTCTGCGTTACAAACATTCTGGGCTTGTGGATCGTACGTTTTCCCTTTTTCCCTCGGTATCCACAGACGGCGCGAGAGACTCATGACTAACCGCTCTGTGTCCCTTTAAGGCACATTATTGTTCTTAACCAGATTTTTCCGAAAAGTTGAAATGTTATAACTGGGCACTCGCCGGCCGGCAGCGATAATATCTAATAAAATTGTTGTTTCTGGCTAGGGCTGATTCCCGGAACTATTGGGAAAGGTTATGGCACTCCTTCATTCTTCCTAGTCAGTTAGTCATTACCGGCAAGACAGTGATGAGTGAATGACATTTCAAACTAATTCACGTCCACTTATCACATGATTCAGAGAACAAGTGGCAAACTGCAGAAACAAAATGGACTTTTCTACTGGTTGTGTGCCTCCTGACACCCAGTGAACAGACGTATTTGCAGCACGGGAACGAGTTGTGTTGATTTGTGATGTTTGCAGGAGTCAATTCTGAAGACTTTACAGGACACAGTTGAAGCCGAGGAACAGAAAAATGCACAGAAGCTGCAGTCATATGAAACGCAGCTGCAGTCGGTAAATAGAATTTGCATGCTGCAAGCTGCTGTTTATGGCCATTGTGTAGGGGTGACAAGATGGCGACGGAGGCTAGTTTATGTTGCTACTACACTAGACGGCCCCGTGTGGGCCCGGGGCAATCCCCCCTCATTTCTTCACTTCCCCACCTTCTACTCTATTTTTAGTATCTTTTACTTTTTTCTTTTCGTTATTTGCTTCATCTATGTTCTTGCTTCTGCTTTTCCATCTCTTCTACCAGAATAGTCCTACTCCTTTTCCAGGCCGGATGTCATAGGAGGCGACTAAACCTGGCTTTGGTTTTTTTGTGTGTTCAGTTTATGTTATAATGTTAAACTCCACCTAACTAAATAACTAAACTGCACTAGATGTGCGGGTTCTAGTAGAACTGTTTTAAATTGCAGTAAATGAATTTAACAGAATTGAAGTTTATCGTTATTTATTTTCCCAATATTACTAATCTGCCGCTTAGTTGTATGTGTGTTTATGTACGTAGTTAACTTGTATTTTACGGTAGTAAATGGAAGTTGTTTAAAATTGTCTGCATTCTGAACGGTTGGAAATGCTGTTAGTATGTCATTTGTGATGATTTGTGGAATGTGTGTTAAGATTGTCGAAGAATTTAATCTATTTTTGCTGTAACTTTTGCAAGGCAAGAGAGGAGTTGGACACAATGAGACTTGAGATGAAAGGAGTGCATCAGGTTCTTGAGGTAAAGTAAAAGTAAACAGTGTATAGCAGTTAGCATCAACTTAGTTTTCACTGCTACGGGACACTCACATGCATGACTTGATGTAGTTTCACTTAACTGTCAACCATGTTCGGAAAGTATTTAGACAGTTGGATATTTGAGGAAGGATGGGCGTTGAAAAACTGGTAAGAAGAGTTTATTGACAGTTAAACTTGATCGAGGCTTAGAGAAGAATTGATAAAGAGTAACATATGGAGCATGATCTTCGTGACTAGCATATGGAGCGTGAAGCAGAGTTCTTGTCAACCTACACCATCTGCATACCATTGAACATAATACTATTATTATTATTATGATTAAAAAAGGTAAAGCCTCTCCATATTTGTTACTGAGCATTGTGCCCGGAGCTGATCCCGGTGTACAGGCAGTCAGCCCGCAGGTGACTTTAAGTCATCCACACCACGGTAGGCTGCATCACCGTCCCTTGGCCGGTACCAAGTTATACTGCTTGGTGACAGAGGCACATAGGTGTGGACAACTTGCCTAAGGTTGTTACGCATCTTTGCCCAGAGTAGGCGTTCTTCCGTTCCTCAGAACAGATCTTATTGCCATGATACGTCATGAACGGCTTGGGCAATCTTGGTGATATTTGCAGAGAATATTCACTAGCCAATACCGGACTAGATTCTGAAGGTCAAAGGTCAAGGTTACAACAGGCCTTCGAGTTGGTGACGGCATCCACGTCGACGCTGGGGCTATAAAAAGTCCCATCTAGTTTATGTAAACCTGTATAATCCGATTGCTTGTTGTCGACCTGTGCTTCTTCTCAGAAAAACCAAAACCCCATGTCTTACTTAATGGCATCCAGCCATGTCTTACTTGCATCTCCTGTCTGTCACTGCCTCTACCTTCATTTAATCCAGTCTGTATCGTCTTTACATTCAATGTATCCAAACCGTCGGAGTCTACTTTTTGTAATCACCAGACTGACGCAGTCTCTACAGTTGTCTCAGTTCTGCATTGTTCTGTCTTTCTTCCACAGTAAAGTAAAGTAAGCTTTACTTGTATAGCACTTTATTATTAGCTGCTCACCTCTAAGACACTTGGGCATGGCGCATGTTAACTAGGAATCACATTGTTTTACCTGCCATCCACACGTTTATCCACAAGTGCAATAACTGCCTTTACTTCCGATCCCTAGAGCTTCACAGCCCTTTGGCCGGTACTCATTTCCCATCTCGCTGAGGGTAGGAGGCTGAGTTGGCCTGTAAACCTCTGTATCCATCTGCTAGTACTCGTTTCAGTTGTGTCCAACTGTAGATGTTGCTCTGCTTTCAGTGGCCAAGTCTTGTTGTCTATATGTTTCACACAATTCCTCAGAAAAAGATGTCGTATATATATATATATATTGCCTTTCAGTTTTGATGAGAATCATTAGCTGGTTGATTTATGTCCACACGGTTTAACTTCAGTGTGTGTGTGTTACCTCCAGTTTGGTGCAGGATTATCGTCAACACCTTCTGTCGATCACACAGAACATACAATACAAAGAAGTAAGATAATTTGTGATGTCTGTTTTTGCTCACTGTTGATAGTATGATTGGTCTTTCCTTCCGTCCTTGCCCAGTGTGGGCCCCGGGCAATCCCCCATTATCCCTTCACTTCCCCACCTTCTACTCTGTCTTTTAGTATCTTTTATTTTTCCCTTATTAATGAAACAGCTGGTTGCTGCTGTCTTGGTAGTTGGATTTGTCAACAACAGTCTAAGAGTTACTGCCCCATACAGACTCCAGGGCGGTGATGCGCAATGATTCATGCATTGATTTCGATGCTGTATAAATTGTTTGTTTGTGTGTCTACTTAACTTCCTTCCTCACTTCCTTCTTTTTTCTTTTCTTCTGCTTTCTTTCTTACTTATTTACTTCCTTATTGGTTTACTTCCCGACTTATTTATCTACTTCCAGAATAGACCCATTCCGTTTTCAGGCCGGAGGTTGTAGCAGGTGACCATACCTGGCTTAATAGTTTTTTTGTGTTAATTTTATGTTGTTGAATATTTTGTTACGGATGCATGTTTGCTTCTGTTGTGTTTGTTTTCGTTTTTCAGTACTAAGCCAAGAGATTGGCTGGGAAGAACACTTCCGAAATGACCTAATGATTTTGTGTTGAGTGGGACGTAAGACCTTAACTCGTCTAGTCAATGGACGAGTTATTGGCACATCGTGGGTTGAGTAGAGCAACAGACAGCACGTAGTAAGGCGTCTCACGCCACTCGCCCGCCAGATGCACCCAATATTATACTTATGCAGCCGGGACGGAGCTGGTCTGTGCTACCGTTACTGTGACGTCACTTCACCCTACGTGTATGCTAGTACAGGTTTGCTGGCAAAATAGCAATTTACCGAGGTCTGTATGTGGGTGTGGCAGTAACATTTTGTAACAACACTGGCACCGTGTGGACCCGGGGCAACCCCATCTCCCCCTTATCCCTTTACTTCCCCACCTGCTCTATCTCTATACTCTATTTTACTTTTCCTTTTACTTTAGGCACCTTTTATTTTGGCAAATTCAACCCACAGTTCCAACACGCGAGTAATGCCAATTGAAGTCTGTATAGTATCGACATTTGCGCCCTTTAATTCTTGCGGTTTTGAGTAGCTCGCAGAATAAAGGGCACACTAACATTAAGGGTTATACAATAATTCCAGTGCACATGATGAACAGGGAGATAATCCCGGTCAGGAAATATAGGGTTCAACGATGTCCTCTATAATCTGTGACCGTTGCTGACACCTTGATTAGCAGCGTCAAGATTGTCAGCCGTGCCGGCGTGAGCTGAAGCTGAAAGGCATGGCTGGCCATGAACTGGTGTAACACACAGCACCAGTCAGGTCTAGAGGGGCCACGCTATAGAAATACCCGACCATCTGCTCGCTTCCTACTTACCCCTCCTGCACCCGACACGTCACGCATACACTAGCACACGCTTAACCAATCTACCACTCCTCTCCCGGGGCACACGCATTTGACCGCTATGAGGTCTCAGCGCTGAGGTCTAGAGTAGGCTGGACCTCTGCCCGCATTAATGAACGAACGAACGAGTTTGTACGTATGTGGTGTGTTTGTGAATAGAAATTTCACCAGAAAAGCAGCAGAGCCTGTCTGATCTAGGCGGTGAGCAGGATGCGTTCTCGTGAATAGTGTTCTCGCGGCAAGCGGACAAACGTCGTCGCTGCCTCAAAACTTGTTGATATTTACCGTGCATTTTTAGCCGTTTTATCGCCGCAGTTAACGTTTAGTCGTAACTTGATGCCCTGTGATACCATAGAGTCTGGCAGTTGATTAGGTTAATTTTAGTTGAGGTGTTTCTTTATGTTGTTCGTGATTGGATGGTGTTAAGGGGATATGAAAAGCTTTAATGGGTTGTGATAGGATGTGGAGGTTCAGAAGAGGTGGGGGAAATGAAATCAACGGGCAGTCCAGTTGACCCAGTTTTACGTGGGAAATGACCATTGAGCTGATGTATGTGCTTGTGTTTCTTTTATGAGTTTTCTGGAGTTTCAGGCGAGAAAATTAATTATTAGGTCGACTCTTCGAAAGAGTCGACCTAATAAAGCCAGTCTCAAATGTCCGTTCGTACGTGCGTCCGTCTGTCCACAAAAAGTTTCTTCGATCTCAGTGAAATTTGGCACGTCTGTGGAGGTCGATGAGTAATGCACGACATTATGCAGTATGACCCGATCTAAGGTCAACGTCAAGGTCATGAACCCTTGTAAGTTGGAAATCCGGCCATGTTCAAAGCTATCTCCTCCGCCATTTACAATGGCAGCTGGCAACTGACTACGGATTCTTAAACTAGGGCACAATATCTAAATTTGATTGGGCCGGATTTTTGATATTTGGCCTAGTTTTTGTGTAACGTGATGTTGAAGTTGGAGAAACGTCAGTTCTGAAGAGTCGACCGTCAGTCCCGTACGTGGCTAATTTATTGAAAAGTACGCACACGCGGTTAGTTTCCCAGTAAACCTGGGTTAGCCAGGTGTTTCATGCAGATGGTACAGAGATGGTGTCGATAACAACCATTCAGGAGAACTTAAGCATCTTCTCCATAATCTGAATGCAATAGCTGCCATTAGCCAGGGTTATGTAGGCAGTTTTGTTCGAACAAAATCCTGCTTTTCGTAGCTGGAATGCCGGCTAATGCCCATGACATACGTACCAGAAACCGATACCAGAACGTGGCACCAGTTTTTGGTGCCAGTTGCAAGATTTCTGATACCAGCAACAAAAATGGCAGACGACGCAGACGAAATTGCTGCGGTTTGCTACGGCACTAATTGTTTATTACATTATTACAAATAACTTAAATAATTTAAAATAATTTATGCGCAAAAGATAATTCACAACACGAACGAAAAATAAACACCAGTGACTCTCAGTGACCAATCAAACGTCACTATTGGGATCACGTGATTACCAGATTCTAGCGTTGAATAGAACATGTTCTATCTGGTACCAGAAAAAAACTGGTACCAGATTGCATGACACACGTACCAGATTCCGGTACCAGTTTTCTGGTACCGGTTTCTGGTATGTATGTCATGGGCATAACAGAGGTTGGCCCATATGATGGCGGTTCAACGGGGTTTTCTGTCTATTTTGAGTTTCATGCACTGGTAAAATATTTTGGTTATGTTGTGAAATTTTATGATGTAGTAATTGCGCACAAGATGGTTTGTAGCTAGCTACACTGTTAACATTACAAACTTTGATGCTGATACGAAGTCGATACCAAACAACATCTGCGTCGAACTGTGTTGTTCCGTGGTTGTTTTAATGGGAAATGTTGTGAAAGGTTTAGGTGATATTGTGTTGGTTATTGCGTCTGACAGGCAGATGTTTGTGGCATGCGATGACGAATTCATTGTTCCTGTTGTTATCTCAAATAGGGGGTTAGCACTACCCGACCGAATGCGAATAGTTTTACCAACTATAAGTACGAACGTTTGCAAACACAGGCCAACAAGAAAACAAATGCCAGTTGCCTTGTAATTCATACAACATTATGTTGTATGGTGATGCTAACCAAAAATTTGTGTATTGACGCCTGTGTCAGTAGTAGTCAATACTCAGTGCTGTATAGTACTACTAGCTGAAAGGTAGAAGTATGGGGGGACAGGGGAGACATTACTCCCCACTTTTTGGCTGGGGGACATAATATGAAGTGTCCCCCACTTTGAGCCTCTGTGTACTGAAACTGCGTAAACAAACTGCATAGTAATTAGGTTGAGATTCATGACTCCCCATTTTTTTGTAAAATAATGTATTGCTTGGTACATTACGGGCACATTTTGTTGGTAAAATGTTCACCATATTAGCATGATTAGACTTAGACATTGCCAACTGTAGATGTCAGTTTTGATTAACAACTCAACCGGCAAAGTCAGAATAAGCACCACTGACTATGCGTGGATACTGGCAGCGGAGAGCCGGAGCAGAGGGTGCAGCATCCTGTTGATTAGAAATCAGCTGATAGATCAAGTAAAAGATGAGGCCAATGAGTGAATTGTCAGCATCAGTGTTCTGAGTTTCTGTCGGTGCCTGGACGCTGTTGGTTGGATTATTGTGTGGCTAATGTTGGACCACCCACAGACTGTTTCGCAGTCAACGGACATTCCTTGTGTAGTCGTTTGATCCACAAGATTTAATAATAATTTTCCTCGAGAGTTGGCTTAAGCTGGTGTCGGCACGTTTTGGCCAATGAAATGTCTCGTAGCTGTGACGATAACGATGTCATGTTGACGGAAGAAAGCGTCCGACAGCTAGAAGTTAGTCATGGAATTGTAGTTGCTTGGATGGCTGTGTTGTGGATCTTGGAAAAATTAGCAGAGATAAGGAAGGGCCTGGTGTGTGCAAAGGCATTTTGATCTGTATGTGTTTAAAAAGTCAACGTGCTCAAGGACTCAGCAATTCAGCGGCTCAAATCAACTGTTGAAAAATACTGTTCTAGTCTAGATTTACTTAATGTACTGACAAAAAATATTCACAATGGTATAACCTAATACCAACCTGGAAATAGTACCAAATTAGCATATATTAATTCAGTCATGAACTCCATTACTGGATACTATGTTTTGGCTGTAAACGGAATATACAAATTTCACTAATGCTGGTCCCGGGTTTTTGCTCCATTTTGTGCAATTCACGTTGTGTAAACTTTCATCATGTGCATGTATATTCGTTTTACTGTGTGATCTGTCCAGTCTGTAGCCTTTCTTAGTTGTTTGCTGTCATCTGTAGATTGTTATGCTATAAAGTGAAGATATTGCCATTATTCAAAAACAGTCATTCAAACCAATCAAGAAGGGCATCGATCCATAGGGTTCTGGATGTCCATGCCGCAGAAATAATTTGGGTTGGGTAACCATTTGGTATAACCATTGGTATGGTAACCATATTTCGCACACGAACATTACCTTTGAAGTTTGAACGATACGAAGATAACCTTTGAAGTTTGAATGTTGGCCCCGATGAGGGATTTTGGCTCCCAATATTCAAAGTGGATTAATGTCACTCACTGGATACGGAAACCTACAATGACGTTGTTCCAGTTAAATTGGAAAAGTTGGAATAGACTGTTTGTTTTTAACATAAATTATAAATCGTGTGGGAAAGTTGTGGTCTGTCCAGAAATGTTATACAGGTTCAGAATAGAGAAGGTAAACGTAGTCATCAGTTTACGTTGCCTGGTTCACCTAATTGGATGATTAAGGTTTTACATCCCACCCGACACAAAATAGGTCAAGATTCACCGGACAATGTCTTTTAATCATTGTGTGTATAAATAGTGCTGGTGTTAGCTTTAAAGAGATACCAACCTATTTTTATTTGTGGTGTATGCCATTGGTTATAGTTCCTGTTTTTGCCGCTAACAAACATCTGTTACATACAAAGTCTGTCGGTGTTGGCATGTTTAGTTCGTAGAACATAATATCTCTTTTGTCATAATTAACTTACTTGATTGTATTTAAGGTGTACTGTGTGCTGCATCTTGGATTATTTAAACCAACCAAGAACAGATTGTTACAATAAAATTGTCCATTGTACATGATCATTAGGCTTTTGTTATTGTTTAAACAATTATTTGTCCATTTGTGTGTATTTGTTATTCATTTAATCTAGTAATGGTATGAAAAATGCCTGTAGCGTTCACTGTAAGAATCATTTTTTAGATGCAAAAAATTGTATGTCTTGTTCTGAGTATGTTGCTGAAGCAGATTAAATAACACATAACAGAAGGACAACAATCAGCCTAAACCAAACCATTACTTGATGGACAAACGGTGACAGTTCGCAAAGTCGTCATAAAAATAATGCATCTTATGACCTTTTATTGAGTGAAAAATAACTACTGAGCATGTAATAAGCTAAAAAATAAGTTAACACTGACAGCTTGAGGATGAGTTTTGTTCAGATTTTCTTTCAGTATACGTAATTTAGTTGTAAAACAGGATGAACAAGATGCTGTATCTGATATTTGACTTCAGAGAATGCTGTACTGATGTTTTGTGTGACATTGTATGCCGTAATTGTACAAGCGTTGGATGTGCTTGCTTATCACGTACACTGGTAACTGCTGCTGTACTGTTTAAGCAAAATAAAAGCAAACATTGTGTAACTGTTATTGTTTCCTATGTGGCTTCAGTTTCTTTTCTTTGTAAAAGCCGCCACTTTAAAGAAGCCAATAACAAAATTTTAGCTGCAAATGAAGTGCACATACGCTAGCTATAGCATTTATATCAGTCAGCAGCCTGTCATTATCATAAATGTAAAAAAGCCAACTTCCGTGCTCAGAATTTGCAGATAAAATTTTGACATTTGCTGTTTTAAAGCAGTAGCTTTTTCTAACTGCTCTTAAGACTGCAATGATATTCCTTTGGAAAGTGTACCTTATACCTTATCCAGAACCACTGCAGATTATTGTGCTGTATGCATGCAAAGATGTTTTGTGAAGTAACTCTTTATATACATCCACTGTCAGACTTGATGTGAAGATATTCACAATACACAACAGTCTGTGCTGAACAAACTGTAAATATTTAATGTTACACGCAATCAAACGGTGTGGCAAACATAACATATTGCTACGTAAACAGCTGGCAAATAATGTTGTACAACTGCAGGAAATAAATAACTGAAGTTTAACAAATAAAAATTAATGAAAACAAAGAGATCATAACAAAGATACATGTACGCACAGCAAAATAAAAAAACAACAGTTGCGTAAGGAATGAAGCCAGTCAACATAGTGCATAAAACAATCACAACAATGCTATGACAACAAACAGAGCGCAACAATAAATTAATCATTAATACATACATGTAACTTGTTATGTAAAGTGAAAATTTAACCCTGTAAACATGACTACTATTAGCCATTAAAGCTTACAAACTGATGTTGAAACTGATGTGATATGTACACAAGTACATCTGGTGACTTTGCATTGCCAGTAACAGTATGCAGCACAATGAAAACTAGACGGGTTGCAGTGTATCTGGGGACACACTGCAATATAGCCTCGAAGAGAGCATTTCCCACCGGCGTATTCGACAGGTGACACCATGACACAACTGTTTACTTATTTACTGACGCACAAGCTGTATACTTCCTGCAATCGACGATACCTAGTGTCACCTGCGACTGAGTGATGTCAGCGTTATCTGCCACGTTACTTATTTTCAGTTTTCACTGAGTCTGCATTTCTTCCACATGGGTCGCCAGGTACTGGCAGCACTGTGCTGTATTGGTTTTAATACATAATATAGGACATTGGACGTTGCCAAAAATTTGGGTAGGTGCCTTTCTTGTATGGAACACACAGCGCAGGAAAGACGTTTCAATTGATTCTAACCATAAAAATGGAAAATAGGAATCCCGTAGAGGGTCAACTAGGTAGTGATTTCTGGCGATCTGTAATCATTGTGGAGTTATGGTGGCCTGAAGTGGCAAACCTGGAAATTGTGAACAATTTTTGCGTTTTTTTAAAAACGACCCCTTAAGGTATAATTTTCAAAATTCTGTTCGGAAAGTTTTCACTGCCTTACCGATCAACGTTGTGTTCAAATGTCGTAAAATTTGTCCGACACGAAATCTGTGAAATCGTGCGTTATTTACCTGACCAAAAAAAACTAAAATTTCAGCTGCCTCTCAAACTGTCACTACTGCGCGGATTGCAACCAAAATCTGCCTGGGCCAGCCCCCAACAATGTGCTCACAGTGCTCCAGATTTCACCCAAATCGGTTCACTTTTTGGCGGAGTTATAGCCGAACGCGTGAACGCCATTTTTTGCCCCGTAGAGTATTTCCATGATAGGCTCTTCGAGTCTATAATAATACTAAGTACAACAGGAAACCTCTGCGTACATAGACGTTTGCTATACTGGGCACTCATGAAATTAAGTCAGTGGCACACATGCATTAACAGATTTAACATTAATATAAAAATTCCTGCAACAAAAAGATGTTAAGTTGTGGAACTGAGTTCAACCGAGTGAACCGACATATGGCATATAACACTGTTAAGTACTGCAACCAGATTAAATCTTTATCAGTGCTATTAACAGGAATGGTGGTAGTATATTAGTTTCATATGAGTCAGGTTGATTGAGTTAGTTCGAGTTTAACGTCCCCTTTCAGCACTAATATGGCTATATCAGAGACAAAAGGTCAAGGGTGGAGAGCCATCTCTACCCAGTGAAGGAAGGGTTGATTGAGTTAAGGATTTACATCTCGCTTGACACAAACATAAGTCATTTCAGAGACTTTCTTCCCAGCCAATCAGTCGGCATGGTACTAAAAACTAAACCTGACACAAAAAGTAGACATTCACCAGTAAACGATAACAATACTTTAAAACAAATATTAAACTAGAAAATAACTTCGACACACCAGCATCAACATTGATGCTTTCGCCACCACATACTTGACCTTGACCTTTGACCTCCAACATCTAATCAGACCAGTAGGCGCTAATGGTCAATAGCTGTAAATTTCATCAAGATTGCTCTGAAAATAGTTCAACAAGATACAATGTTCACAAGATTTGGCCTCGATGGCCTGCAGTGACCTTGACCTCCAGAATTAGGGCTGTACCGAATATTCGATTCGAATTCGAACCGGACCGAATAGTGAGCCAAATGGATTATTCGTATTCGGCCGAATACTGCCACGATTTGGAAACCGAATACGGATAGTTGATAACTGCCCACGCAGCCATGCCGCGCCACGGGCGCGAGATGAAACACAGCAATTAATGTTGGCCAGAGTCACGAAGTTTCATCTGAGCTCGTAAACGGTCGTAAATACTCACTGGTGCAATAGACGCGGAGTCATTAACATAGCTATATCCACGTCTGTGGACCATAAACAGCGGGGCGTGCGTCAACAATGAACAGTCCCTGTTAGATGAAGCCGATTGCACCACAGCGTGACGACACAGGTGCGGCTGCTGGGATCCGATGCAGATGGACTGATACGAATCAGTGCAAGCGATAATGGGCCCAGCATCCAGTCCAGGGCCAAGAAACCCGGTTAGTGTTGCTGCGGCAGGCGTCCTCCAGCTATTAAGTAATTTCATATTTGCATATGAATGGTATCTGCGACACTGCGACGAACGTTTCGTCACTTTCGTGTTTCTTCAAGCGTATTACAGCTGATAACTGTTGACTTGACTGTTAAACGGCAGTGTTCCGTTGAACGTTTGTAGCAGACATCTAAAGTTCTAAACTGCTAGTCGTAGAATTTGTGCACTTTTTATGGCATATTATATGTGTGTTTTGTGTCTAAACTATTCGAATTCGAACCGTATTCGGCCAAATAGTGAAATTACCGTATTCGGTACAGCCCTAGTACATTATGACAAGTCTCCGCTGCCGCTGACAGACCCGCGCGACGTGGTGCCTTACGCCTGCACCGTACTGTATACAGATGTGGACGTCAAGTCGTCAATGTGATGAACTGGTGACCGATGACTGTCACCGGTGTATTACATTGATCGTTTGCCTAAGTTTTAATTGACAGCACCTGAGACGATCGCCGTGCAGTTGCAAAATTGTCTAAGTCCATGCAGAATTCGGGACAAAGTTCCAGAGGTAAGTACCATTTATTTTGGAGATTCCTGACTTTCCTTTCAACACTGTGCAGGACAAGCCAAGGGACGCCTCTGTGCCAAAAGCGAACTCGATCTGTTCAGCCGTTTTCGAACAGTACCACTTGTGACGGAAATGGGGTGGTTTGGGGACATTGGGGTAGTTAGGAGTCACTCAAGATCAACGGAAATAGCGTCATTCGATAAAGCACATACGAGTTCCTATTAGAGTTCCATGGTTACTATGTCCCTATCTTGCACCATTTCTGACACATAGAGAGAATAATCGCCGATTTTAACATACCCACCTCCATTTGGCGCCCCGGCCTGCTAGGAGTGACCCGGTTTGAATTTCGCGGAGATCTTCGGCGTCAGAAAACTAGGCCTATGGAATGGCGTTGTTTGTGTGATCCTACGTATAGCCATTTCGGTACAATACCGGCATGTACCAAAGTATCCAAAGTAGTTTTATTTACTTTATTTTACTATGGAGTTTGTCTTACAGATTTACACTACTGTAACAATGTGATTTTATTTGTATTGTTTTATTATAAGCTTAAATAGAATAAATGCAAAAGATGAAAACGACTTTCCATTATCGCATAAGGTTTCATCACAACTGTGTAAAAATCAACAGGACGACTTCAAAAATTAATTTAATACATTTATAGAACGTTAATTGTTTTTTGTCAAACTATCTTGTTTATCAGTTATCACGTTTTTCAGGCGCAAATGTAATCTAAATTAAAGTAAAATAAATAACATTTATTTCGCAATCAATGTGGCTTTAATTTGTCTTCACTGAGGATTCTTGACAGCAAGTGAGCTTGCAGCAGCTTAAGCACAGCACAGTGAACAGTGTGTAGTTGTATGGGCCGAAATTTTTTTGAGCTAAAGGAGTGGAGTACACGGATTTCGACTTAAGACAATAAAGGCGTCAGCACAAAGCCTAGCATATATTGCGTGGGACTGTCCACTCGAGGCGCAGACAGTGATCTATGATGATCACAATTTATGTACATCTTGAGCGGATCATCGCGTCAGCACAATGTTTATTTGGCGACGGCTGCAGCTGCTGCGGCAGCAGCAGTGTTGGATGCTCATCGTTCACATCCTGCATCACTAGACAGCAGACGTCAACTCATCGCCTTGGTCTGATCGCCGTCGATCCCATTCAACGATAGAGTCAGCGTCATCCACATTCAGCGTCTGAATCCGTAATGACTGCAGCCACATCACGTGATGTAATTCGTCTCTCGAGGGTCGTTACTGACAGACAGAAACATTCGTGGATGGCTGACGACTAATGTTTGCGTGTCACCCACGTTAACTAAGTCGCTCCAACCGGCTTTCAAACAATACGGAGCGCTAATCCGTGACTAGTTTACTGGTCATACTGGTCACGCTAATCCGTGACCAGTAAGCAACGGCAGACGTATAGGCGTTAGGCGAAGACAGGCCTAGTAAAACACTGACTTTCCACATTCTCTACGTCTATCAGGAACTAGTAACACTATTTGGCTCGCACATTTTCACGAGATGTAAATGAAAACATTGAAAGTTCGAAACTTGCGAACCAGTTTTGAGGCCAAAAGGTCACACGTCAAGCTAGGAGGCCACGACGGCAAACCTCATATACAAATGGCTTAAACTCAAGAGCACTAAGCTATAGATAGCTCACATTTGGTGATCCAATTCTGTAAGGATTGAATGGTATGAAGTTCTTAATGCAAACGATAAAAAGACCAAAGGTCAAGGTAACAATCCACCGTAAATTCGTAACTTGAAATTTGAGAGCGGTCAGTGGGTTAATCGACGGCCTTTCGTGAGATAAAGCATTTGCTTGTTTTATCACTTAATGTCGGACACGTTAAACTTTGCTGCGAAATCGGCCAGAAATGACGTAAAAGATTCGAACGTTACACAATGTCTGAAACCCGGACCGTGTTTTAAAACTCGGCCTGAGACGGCTAGCCGACCAACGAATGTAGTGTTATCTTCAAATTATCGAGACAGCCCATACCGTGTCGGACCTTGCCGCCATATTCTTTTGAAGTTGACGTTTTGCGTTTCTCTGTAAACAGAGCTTAGAAACTCTAACTAAACAATGCGGTGATGAGCTTAATCAAGCACGAAGATGGGAGAAAAACGAATCAGATTCAGTGACGGTGTGGATAGCAACAGTTCAACAAAATGCAGTCGGAGACAGCAGACTTCGTCCCCGGTACCGCCACCTAGCGATCTCGAAGAAAAATTACGCGTATCTGATTATGTCCATTCGCTCTCTTGTGCTATTATATAAGAACACGACGTCATCCACAAAACCGGAAGTATATATCGCATTACCGTCAGAGGAGGACCGAGCCATGGCCACAGGTAACATGTGCAGAAATTATGATGAAATTTAAACGTGTGGACGTACTTGAGATATGCAAGCGGACAGACAAACACGCAGATCACAATACTTCGCACCTGGAAGTAATCGACGTATTTCGGAGCCACGAGCCATGGCCCAACGTGCCAAGGAGAGTGACCCTTTCAAATGCTTTACCAAACTGCAAGCTACAGATGCACTGCAGTATAAAATATACATTAAAAACAAAACTGACTTCAGTTTCTATTTGTTGTAAAGCCACCGCTTTAAAACAGCAAAATCAAAATTTTATCGGCAAACATGTATATTAATTAGTGGCCTGTCATAAGTGCTTGGAAATTGCGGACAAAACGTTGATAATATTTACTGTTTTAAAGCGGTGGCTTTTACAACAAAGAGAAACTGAAACTAGTTTTGTTTCTATATTTTTGGTGTTTTATTAAGTAAAAATAATAGTAAGTGTAGTGTGTCTGGCATAGCAAAGTTCATTGGGGCAGTAGGTGTCATCGTACCAAATTTCGTGACGATCTGTAGAACTGTTGCTGAGATATGGCACTTTATTGAAGTTTCAAACGCGTGTTTATACCAACCAAAAGAGTATTTGGTGGTCTTTATTACTTGAAAAATTTGGTTGGAAACGATACAGTACGGCAACTTTGATAATATGCAGGTTTTAATATTTTCCGAGTTAGGCTTGAAAATGCTTACTCGCGCGCCTAAAGGTTTTTGGGGAATTTGAACCCTAAATAAGGAGCATTATCAGCGTAATCCCCAAAAGGCACCTCCTTGTACCTAAGTATGTCATACGATGTACTGATCGTCAAAATCGGTCCATCGATGCAGGCTCAGAACCATCCAAAGAACAGGCCTAAAGCAATACAAGTGGACTAAGAAACCAAAGCATGTGACTGACCACCGAGTTCAGTGTCTCGTTGATAGTTTGGTGACATAGCAGATCGGCAACGTAGCGTGAGCGTGGTTACTGGCCATACGATTCCCGGTGAACGTGCAGACACCGCTTTTTAGCGAAAGTGAACTCACGTTCACTTTCGCTATATGCTATCGCCGTCCGTCTGTCGTCTATCTGTCTGTCTATAACGTTCGTGCACCCTACTCAGCCGGTTGAAATTTTCGGCAATGTTTCTTCGCCGTTTGCTACCTTGGCCATCCGTCGACGTCCACGGAAAATTTTACGGAGATCGTCCCAGGGAACCCCTCCGTTGGGAGTTTAAACGCAAGAGGGGTAGCCAAATATAGCGATTTAGGAGCTTTCGGATGCCATATCGTAGAAACGGTGCAAGATAGGAGGTACGTTTGTGGTAATCACTAATAGGAAGTCGTATATGAGCTTTCGATTGGTACCAAAATCGTTGACCTTGAATGACCTTGAACGGGGAAATAGCCCTTATTTTGCGTTATTTTACCGAATTTGGTAGTTTACTAGTTTCCGGGGCGCATTGCGTAAAAGTAGTTGACAAAGCCATAACTAGTAGTAAACGTATGCAGAGGGACCGCGCGACGCCCACAGTATAAATATGCTATAACTGCAAGGTGGAAATTCTGTAGCAGATTCATAAATTCAAGACTTAATGCGCAGTACTTGCCTAGCTATGGTCTTGATATAAGAAGCCGTATATGA
>Ga0209780_1001112_pt1 | contig 16935 bp, 7 predicted proteins | sample WorMetexBAHAMAS2_FD_187384 | JGI IMG/M metagenome (GOLD analysis project Ga0209780, IMG submission 187384) | Marine gutless worms symbiont microbial communities from Max Planck institute for Marine Microbiology, Germany - Inanidrilus exumae... | ecosystem: Host-associated > Annelida > Digestive...
ATGCAAAATTTGGTGAAAATCGGTAAAGAATTGCGGACGTAATCGTTCGACAACTGATCGGTGGACAGACACACACACACACACACACGGACAGAAACCAAAGTGATTAGATAGTCTGTCAAAATTGCATTTGACAGACAATAAGTCTGACCTGACAACATCTGCAAGAAAACCCAATGTGTCCACGGGGAACAGTGGAGAAATGAATGAAATAATGTCCATGATGGTTTTCTCGACTTTGCCCAGGACATTCTGATAACTGGAGTAGGTATTTATAAGCTAGATGCCCTTCCTGTCAACAAAACTTAATGGAAATACTAATTAGCAAAATGTGCCAAAGATGAAATGTTAGAAGGAAGACAGATTCCATCAGCCAAACCCAACCTACAAAATTGTTCTCCCATTGGACCCAGTGTGCGGCTCTGCGTCCTGTCAGAATGCATCTTAACAATTGTTCGAGTTAGCAGGTGAGAAGGCGGTAATCCTTCATCTCTATTCTCTACTCGTGTAGGCGAACTGCAGCGACCGCATTGATACTTCCTGGTCTGCTTCCTAATCCTTTGTTTCGCCAAAGCATCTGTGCTGGTATGCAATCAACAGCAACAAGCACGGAACAATAGGTGTTACTGAAAACTGCTCTCGATTCTGAATTTGAGAAATTTATTTCCCCCGGATCGAGAAAAAATTTGAGTCTCGAGAGACTTGTTAACATCCCTTAATTATCTGGTTCAAACATCCGGCAATTTACAGATTTTCTGCAAGAGCAGGAAGCCAAATGTTGAAAACCGAACGCATATCCGACAAACCGAAACTGGATATCCGGTACATCCGTTAGACATACAGCTCCAGAAAACACATGCATACATACTTATCGAGAATACACGACACGAGAAGATTTTCTACTTCGACGACATCAATGTTGAGCTCCTACAAATCACATTCAGTACCATCTACTCACTACATCAGCACCATACAAATACTGCTTAGAACAGCATCAGAGACAAATGTTGCTGACACTGTCCAACAATTAACTATCAGAATGTGTTAATCAAATAGCGACCAATCTTTAACTGAAACAGTTTTGGCTGTACAAGCACTGGTCCACTCATCAGAAACAACCAGTATTGATTGATTAAGGTTTTACGTCCAACCCGACACAAAATAGGTCATTTGGGAGACGTTCTTCCCCACCAATCTCTTAGCTTAGTACTAAAAAACCAAATCAAAACAAACAAAAGCAAACATGCGTAATTAACAAAATAAACTACAATGTAAAATTACTACAAAAAACTAAAGTCAGGTTTGGTCACCTCCTATGATCTCTGGCCTAGAACTAGAAACAGAATGGGTCTATGCTAGAAGGCAGAATGTAAGTGAGTAAATAAGTAAATAAGGAAGGAAGAACGTAAGGCAGGAAGTTAAGTAAACAAACAATGTATACAGCGCTGAAATCAACAAACAAATCGGGCACATTACCACCCGGAGCACATACAGAGCAGAAACAAACAGGAAATGTAAATAAGAACATCGGCTTCATTACTGCATTTCACTTAATTGTATCATCTACATTCTCAACAAATCTGCATTATAACCAGTTATACTCAAATCACATCCACCTGTTATCATTTATATCAAGATTAAAGTCATCCACAGAGTACAGCAACATCACATAACTAAACAAGGCAGTCGTAGATATCAGACTTCGCCCACACTGTGCAATCCTACCACCCCATTCGCAGCCAATAGGCCACATCGCATGCACCCACAAAATTTCTGAATACTATTTGCGTTTGCCTGGCTTACTGAATGAGCCCTTCTGCTGCTTGATGTTATTGGCGATTAAATGATCCCTTCTGCAGCGAATGAGACGCTGCAGCAACGGCTAAAGTGATGATTGCCAATGCTTTTAAATGGCCTGGACAACCCCAAAAAATTGCCCCTTCCCCTTGTGGGATCTGCACACCCGAGTCTTCTTGCAAAACGGTATCTCGATATGTTCAGCTGTTTTTTCACAGCTCACTGTAGTGTCCCATTACTTTACAATGGGCCGCTACGTTTCCCCCCAAAAATTGCCCCTTCCCATCAGAGGATCGGGTCCCCATCTAACACATGATACCTAAGGCCCACCCGAGTCTTCATCCCAAACAGCATCCTGATCGGTTCTGCTATTTTTGTATCAGTTCCAAATGCTATGTCATACAATGCATTGTCAATGGGGAAGAAAACCTGCTCACGGACAGACAGACAGACAAACACACACAGACGTGCATATTACAATACTTCGCCATCACTCCCGCGGGAGAAGTAAAAAACACAAACAATAAATTACCATCAAACATTTCACCTGAGATATAAATGGTATGTGAATACGTGTGTACGGCTTAATGAGTTTGATGAGAACTTGTGTCCGTATGTTCCGAAGCAGGTCTATCAAATTACACACACACACACACATTTTACTACAGCAATTACTTAATGCCGTAAAACTTGTTAGTGTGACATAAACAAGTTAGTTGGAGTTTAACGTCCCCTTTCAGCACAAATATGGCTATATCGGAGACAAAACGTCAAGGGTGGAGAGCTATCCCTATCCAGTGAAGGAAGGCCAGCGATATATTAACCTCAACCCTGGCCACCTTTTTGTTCAGCAGCCACCCAAAAGGAAAAGGCATTGAGAGGCTCATTTAAATTATTACGCCAGCGCCTACAACAAGGGAAGACAACTATCGCACTGCAAGACTAAACTAAACCAAATACAACAAAACACCAGAATAAATCTTAACTAAGCAATACAGGTAACACAATCATAAAACAAAACAAACTAAACCCAGGTTCGGTCGCCTCCTACAACCTCATGCCTGGAAACGGAGTGGGACTATTCCGGTAGAAAGGGATCGGATGGACAATAGAAGAAAATAAGTAAAGTGAATGAGAAAAGAAAAAAGGGAAAAAGTAATAAAGAGCAAAAGATGAGGAAGTGAATGGACAAGGAAGAGCAAAGGTGGAAATGGGGTACCCCGGCCCCACGCGGGGTGTGACATAAACCAAATCCATACGACCAAACAATGTCAAATAATACAATGGCAAAGTACACCACTCACTACCACAACTTTCTCCATCTTTGATGGCCATTTTCCAGGTAGACCTGGTTTATCTGGTTCTTTCTCACTTTTCTTTCTCCACTTTCTCCAGAAAAGAACCGTTGGTGACATGAGGCATAGGTTTTTTACAGGCCAGATATCTTTCCCTGTACCCAACCAACAGTGTCAAAAATGGAAGTGAACTAGATACATACATAAAGCAATAAGCATAACAGAGACACAAACATAAACTGACTATGCTCTATAGTAAACATGTATAATATTATGGATTTCATATAAAAATTAATTCTGAATTAACTGAATTCAATTTACCTTCAATGTGCTCACGTATAAAAGGATCTTCCATGATTGTCTCTCGGTTTGTTTTGAGAATTTTCTCAAATTCCGTGATGTCGTTATTCTGATATGCACTGCAAATGTAACAAACAACAGACAAACATGAAAAATAAAAGCATGAAAAAATACAAAACAATTTAACATTATCCCAAGTCTACAGCACAACGATCATGCATTAGGTAACAATTTATGAACAGCAGCCAAATGCTGCTAGCTTACCTGACAAGGTTAGTCATTGCAAGAATTTCTGGGTTATTCTTGTATGGCTTTGCCTCTTGTGAGTCAAATGGATTAATCCCAGACTTCATCAGCATGTTGGCCAATACAAGGTACTTTAGGCATGTAGTCCGCCTACAAGACAAACATATCCAAGATATGCACATTATAAGTAAAATGCCGCAATCTCCACCAATGTTTTGATGGCCGTCTTCCCAATGCATCTGGTTTGCCAGTTAACCCTTAGTTTTCTACCATTAGTTTTCTTCCTCTACTTACCTTCCAAACAAAATCTTAGGGGATAAATGACACAAGTATTTCATGGGTCAGATGCTGTTCCTGTTACGTGTTATGCAGTGTCGCATGGTCGCACTGCGGTAGGGCGTTGGACTTGTGATTGACAGGTTGTGGGTTCAATTCAAAGCTGACCCGCTTTCACGTTACATAGGTCAACTCAGCCTTACATCCCTCTTGGGTCGCTAAATCAAGTACCTGCTTCAGCTGGGGGTAAAGGTGGGATTCTCACCTCTGCCGAGTGGCAGGTAACACTGTGTGATCCCATATGGCATGTGAGTTTCCCGCAGCAGTGTTGTTGCTAACTGCCATATACTGTTTATTTTACTTACTTACTTAACTTTATCCAATCCACAGTGTCAAAGCAACAAAAGAAACTCAACGCAATGACCCTCAACCAGTGGCATTCACCACTGGACTCTGTGGTGAAGACGGCACTGCTTCCTTTATGCCGACTATCCAATGCCAGCATACCACGTGTCGACGTGTCCATAACTGTAACTAACTGTAACTGTAACTAAAGTATTTATATTGCGCTTACTACTAAAAGACCGGTAGTGCATTACAGAGTCATTTACATATATTCAGCAAAGCCCTGGTTAAATAAAACAGTTTTAAGACGGCATCTGAAAGATGTTGTCGTTGACCATAAAGTCAAAAAACATATGCCTATTACAAACACATGCTGTAATAGACAGATTGTGTTACTTTGTTTTAAATAAAAACTAAATTACATATTTTAAACAGCAAACAGCACCAGTTTTGCATACCCTCAGTGATAAGTGAAGAATAAAATGTCATAAAACAAAGAACGTTATATCACAGACAGTCAGAATGGACAATAACCAGCAACTATTGTAGACAGTTTTCTGCCAACGTTCTCAACTAATATCAACAGCGTACAGGAATAATGCACCTTGGACTGCCAGATTCGTCGTAATTTTTGAAAGCCTCAAAGAAATCGGTGTGAGCTTTTTCATACTCTCCTTCACGAAGATGCATCTTACCACCACATTCTACAAACAAACAACAGCTGCTGCACACAATGCAGAAAAAAACTAAAAACTGTACAATTGCTAAGTCAAAGCAAAACTGACAGGACAGCCAGCTACACATCCCAATACCCCTCACCATCAATGAGAAATTTTGCATGGGTATGGTTTCCTCTTTTGTACCAAACTTCATCTTGGGGTGAAAAACTGCGATTTTCACCATATTTTGAACTCTGGTCCTGACGAGCTCCTGTGCCATTCCCCTTCCATAGTGCTGACAATGCAGAACTGGACACTTTTGTACTTTCATGTTTTGTATTTAAAACTGGAGAAAAATTTGGTTTCACTGCAAGACTGCACATAAAACCTCTTTAGTACATTATTATTATTTTGCTCCACACTCTGAATGTCGCACCTCATTCACCAGCATAGACAGTCATTCTGAGGAGTTTTATAGTTCTGATAATGCGATTTTATGATCACTGTCTCATCTTGTTTATGACGCTTTTGTTGTGTTAAGTAACATGTATGATGACAGGTTATCTAATATCTCATATATTGCAATCAAAGGTGTAATATGGGATTTGTTTTGTCAATTAGGTTACAGTTCCTATGTCATCTCTTTGCTCTCATGTTTAATGTAACGTACATGTGATATATCTTTTTACTGATTGTGATTATGTGTATTTTGTATGCTGTACTATAATATGGCACAATAAAATATATAAGATGCACAAATTTCTGGACATACCTCGTATGACACCCATTATGAGCGGATGTGGAATGGCCGACTTGATGTGTAGAGACTGTTCATATAATGCCTTTAAACCATCACACAAACATGTAGTTACTGACACTTGGACTATGATGTTAAATGTTCAACTACTGTTTATGCTGAAGACAACAGCATGATATATAACCTTCCCTAATGTTTGAAGGTCGTATGTTATTCTCTTCAGCAGTACTGGGTTGACCCTGACTGCCAACTACTCAACTTTGGACTTTCAATACCAACAGTTCTTTTGATGTGGTAAATATTGCCACCGTACAACTGGCCATCTTAACTTCAGTTAATGGCATTTGTCTCTTGAGCATTTAATACCACTTCACAAACTGACATTAAATCATAAACTAGTGCCACAAAATTACTGTACCAAAGCTGAACTGCCTATCTATAATTTTCTTAGCGAAGACAGAGTGATAAAGGCAGTCAATGTGTCATTCCTTTTCACATATACACTGTGAGTCAAAAAAATTATACACGACTTTTGATCATAACTTCGGCAAATGTAGACCAATTTTCAAAATTCTTTCACTGACAAATTCCCATTGAAATTCTCTATGTAATTATTACAGGGTCTTCCACCTCACCTCAACTGCGTTGCTACACTACCTTACAAAATTCAAAAACCTAAAAATAATGGCTAAACTTTTACTCATACCAGCAAAATTAATCAGCTTTACTTGAAACTGAACAAATTGAACAATGTTTAGATGATAAATACTATAAAAATATAATAGTGATGATTTACTTCCTTTTTTGCAATATATGAAGCACAGAATGCAAACAGCGCAAGAATGTTGCAAATATGACTTGATGACAAACTCTTTGAAGTTTATGCAACATATTACTTCACCACTGTCAGAAGGTGACAGTAGTTTTTGTAACTAATATCTACTGCACTCCACCTACCTGATAAATAGTCCAGAAGCAAAAGCAAGTGCTCAAAACGTCCATCTCGGATACAAACACAAGCTCGCAGACATTTATGCCATTCACTGGTGCAAACTTCATTATGATTAATGACTGTCTGCTGCAGCCCATGTTACACGTCAATCATCTACTGCTTCAGTTCGCTGACATCACGGATTCTCTTCTGAGCAGTGCTGCATTGCTTTCCTAATTTTATAGTTACAGGAGTCAGACCTGAGCTATTAAGGCATCCTCACATCTTGCAAGATGAATTCTGATGTCTCACATGCAATATGCCATTGAAATCAGCAGCAATTCCAATTTTCAAGTTTCACAAGGTAGTGTAGAAACATAGTTAAGGTAAGGTGGAGAATCTGTATGACATAGTGTAAAACATTTCCCCAGTAACATGATAGTGAAAGAATTTTAAATCGGTTAACATCTGCCGAAGTTATGATCAAAAGTCAAGTGTAGTGTTTTTTGACTCACACTGTAAAAGTCACATGGCAACAGTAAAGAAAGAAATATTCCAATCAAAAACCTTTAGTTTCTTGTTGTTCTTCTGGGCAGTGTACATCTGAATCTCAAGTGCATAGATTTCAAGCAACTGTGTTCCCTTCTTCATATCATCTTCACCCTCGTCTGTCTACAAGACAATATTGAGTCAGAAACTGGACTAAAGCTGCATTGCACAAGTAATATCATAATATTAGCACTAACAGCAAATATCAATTCTGTATCCCACAATAAATTAACTAAAAAATCCAACTGAGAAATACAACTTTGACTCACTACATATTACCAACTACTCTAGAAATGCAGACACAGACTGTCAACATAGCTTAACCCGTCACTGCGCACACTTGAGGAAAAAAAGAATTTATTAAGCTTCATTTGATCTACCATATGCCTAACATGGAGTTCAATAATCCGAACAAAACATCTCCAACATAGTGCATCCCCTCATTTGTGAACACAGATGAATGTGTCCAAAGTAACTACATTCACTGGCTGCATAACAACATCACATCACATCTATAACCAGTTTCAACTTCTGAAGGTGACATTACAGAGGTGAGACAATACATTATGTACTAACTGACATCTGTATATTAAGCATGCAACTGTCCAAAACGCTCGGCGGGACTTCATGCTGTGAGTTACACATCTCTGGCATGCAACAGTAGCCGCTGCTGTCTTAGACTCTAGACATACTAGCCTACAGGCTCTAGTTGTTGCGAGTGCCATAGGTGTAAGCTGCAGCCTGGAGCAAAGCTCAATTCTTAGTAAATGTTCATATATCGTACATAATTTGCCCCAGCGAGTTGCATTCCTATAATATACTTCAATACAAACATTTTGATTTCTGACACACAGATTTCCTTTGAATAAAATAAAGAGAATGACCAGGTCAGGCATGCAGACATGCAGGTCACAGTGGTCTACAGCCACTGCGATAATTTATACAGCCTTGGGCGCGGGCTGTACACCTTTACTGCAGTGCTTAGGTCGACTCAGCCTTACACCCTCCATGCGACGGTATAAAGTTAGTAGGAATTTAACGTCCCCGTTCAGCACAAATATGGCTATATCACAGATAAAAGGTCAGGGGTGAAGAGCTATCCCTACCCAGTGAAGGTAGGCCAGCGATATATTAACCTCAACCCTGGCTGCCTTTTTGTTCAGCAGCCACTCAAAAGGGAAAGGGATGGACAGGCACATTTAAATTATTACACCAGCGCCTACAACAGCAAGACTAAACTAAACCAAATACAACAAAACACCAGAATAAATCTTAACTAAGCAATACAGATAACATAATCATAAACAAAACAAACTAGACCCAGGTTCGGTCGCCTCCTACGACTTCACACCTGGAAACGGAGTGGGACTATTCTGGTAGAAAGGGATCAAATGGACAATAAAAGAAAATAAGTAGTAAAGTGAATGAGAAAAGGAAAAGGGAAAAAGTAATAAAGAACAAAAGATGAGGAAGTGAATGGACAAGGGAGGAGCAAAGGCGGAAAGGGGGTACCCCGGCCCCACGCGGGGTGATATGGATGGTAGCAGCCTACTGGTCATCGGCACACTCACAGCCAAGTCGATTGGCGTGGTTTGAGGGTTGGCGGCCACCTGGTACTGACTCTGCACTAATCATATAAACCAGGTGAACTCTCATAGTGGCATTGGCGATGATGACAGCACCTTAAACATTATCCCTGTATTATTATTACTATTAACAACCAAATGCAGAACGTAGTGGTGGCACGATATGGCCATGTGGGAAAATGATGCATAATATACAATACTGCATAAAATATCGCGATACGCTCAGCAGTATTTTACTGTATACACAACTAGGCCCGCGGTCAAGTCCGGCCTCCAACACCGATCTGGCACGAGGCACCTTCAGTGTCATGGCTCGTTCCATTTGGAACTCCCTGCCTGCTCAACTTCGACTGTGCCATTGCCACAGCACTGATGCATTCAAACGACATTTAATGACACATCTGTTTACCTTCAACTACTAGTTACCCCTCACCGCCACCAGTGCCTCTGTATCTTTGGACCTCATGGCGCTCTACAAATACTGTTATTATTATTATAATTATTATTAGTGCTATTATGTAACATTCTCAATGATGCCTTTGCACGTGTTAGCATGCGGTCGAACACCGTTGAAGGTGGTCGATGGCATTTGAATGCCATCGACCACCTTTGATGGCGTTCAAACGAATGGGATGTGACAGAATCAAAAATCTAGCGTAGATAGATTTCAGTAGCATTCGGACTGACGCCATCAACCGTAGTTGACGGCGATCAACGGCAGTCACACACCGTCCAACACCGTCAACAACGTTCGAACATCATTATCCCCCGCGTGGGGGACGGTCTAAAAATCTAGCGTTGCTAGATTTGAGTAGCGTTCTCACTGATGCCGTCTACATAAAAAGTGTGCTTGGTGCCAGTGTGAACGGATGTGAATAAATTATAGCTATTGTTTGATAACTAGTCATACAAATCAATATCTGTAGTGGCTACACACTTGACAAGAGTTCCGCAGCTGACGTAGAATTTTCTGCAAACGTGGCCAATCGGCCCGGTCGTAGTATAACTTGCCAAGTTTTGTGTTCGTCTTAAACCACAGTCGGTCATTTCGCGCCTCTTTCAGAGCATTCAGCGTCGTCTGGTAAAAACTCTCAAGGAGATCCACCTAAAACGTTACACAGTCATGCATATGCAGATCACTTATAGATCAAACACTAATCTGACATGCCCAGCTAATCCGGTGGCTATTCTCTTGCACATATAATGACTTATTATTAATCAGTAAACAAAGCAGCTAAACATCATCCATGTATGCTACAGCTGTGAGTCATATGGAGCACTGAATGTAACACAAATGCTGCCTTCCTGATCACGCAGAACTGAAGTTCTCTGTGCTCAGTTTCACCAACAAATTGCCACAAACTGTACAGTTTACACAGCTGTTAACTGTTGACGTATTAGCTCACAGATCTTTTACGTGCTTATTACAGTCAAGAGTCAAGCATGTCATCTGCATAAAATAATGACATTGCATGCTCTTCATTTGCCTTCAGTTCCTGTCCCAATGCCAGTAAGCACTTCTGCTGAATGTTGTTGATGATAAAAAATACAAAAACTCCTGAGCTGAATATAGCTCTCTTTCATATAGCCTTAGTAACAAGCCCAAATATGACAAAACGAATGAAGACATAGTTTGTGAGGTCTACTAAACTTGACATTTTATCTTTAACAAAGAACGGAGTTGCAGTTACCAGTGAGATCGGTAATAATTCTATAAAATTTCACGTTCATGACCTTCTGTTTTTAAGTTATGAGCGGTTGGGAAAGATGGTTTACAAGGTCCTTTTACCATGTCATTTACTCATTCGCAATAACAGCTCAGTGTTCATGCGACAGAAAATACCTTAAATAAATACGCTTTTACAGCCTCCCGTCTGTAGGCCTGCAAATGTAGATAGGAGAGAAAGAGGGACGAACAGACAGCAGTGTAGCACCACCTGCTAGTCAGACAGCCATATAATGACAGGTAAAAAAAATCGACTACATACCTTTTTAGATGTTGAAATGTAATCTAATATTGAGTTGATGGACTTCTCGGAGTAATTTCGTGTAACAGCACTTTTAATGTATGTGAGCAACCTTGTGTAGTAGCTCATCATTTCAGAGTACTGGCCCTACAACATAGACAGCCCTATGCTATAATATATGCTAACATGTTTTCTGGGAATTTAGGCTGAAGGTGAACTTATCAATATGAGCCTATACGTACAAGCTTCATTTGCCTAGCTGCACAATTCAAACTGCCTGTACTTGGCTTACCCAATTCTGGTGTAGTCTGACTCAACAGCACGTTTTTGTTCTATTTCTATATTCCACGCACAAACACCTTATAACAACAAATTCTGTTTTCAAAGATCGATAAGTCGGCACACACCATCTTGTTTAGAGGATGTTAGACAATTAACCAATTGCAGCACTGCATTCGCAAAATGTCAGCCGACAACTTCCGAACATGTTCCATTGTTAACTGACAAAAAACGGTGGAAAAAATCGGTCAACAAGCATGACACATGGCGGATTTTTCTCCGCCGATACTGTCAGCCGACAATATCGGCCGATTTTTATCCATCATGCGTCACCCCCTTAACAATGACTCACAGCAGGCGATGGGTGGGCAGAAGGGCATGGGACTTACAATGCGAGCAACATATGTCTGACAGTATTTGGTCTCAGCAGGGTGGAGATGCAAGTGTGGCAGACTACACAGCACTACACCTCTGTAACTAATTCCATAAACTAATAATTATTGCAAAATTATTGTAAAATGTATTTAGCATCCCTAGTGGCAAGCATATGCCTAACATGTATAATACAAAAGCAGTCTACTAACCAGTCGAAAACTTATTTTTATCATCTGCTTAAGTGCTTTGAAACCCCAATCACCCTGCTCCTTGCCTTCTTGTTCAAGTTCCAGCACCTATTAATTAATAAGCACAACACAATGCACAATGTAACTTTCATTATTGTTTTTCAATTAGCATGCATTACAGCTAATAATCATTAAAATCTGTGAAACAGTTAACTTGCAACAATTAATAATTAAACTGCTAAAAAATGTGTCATTTGACAAAAACCAGTCGTAATTATCATACTAAAATTGCAAGCAGTCTGTTATTGATATACAGTGCCACTGGCACAACTAGTCCCACACATCATTCACTCCCACCCATCTCTACCATTTTGTAGAGCTATTTTCTAAGACCACACGTACACACAAGAGTACTGCTAGATCGTCTATCACATTCAGTTGATAGCAATTTTATTATTTGTTTACACTTTACCAAGTTTCCTGTCACTTACAATTTCTGCATCCTGTCAGTTGTTTATTTAATGGATATACGTAATATCTGCGTGTATATGTGTTTTGCGAAATTTCGCGACATTCAGCAACTTCAAAAACAAATGTTCAACGAAAATAGTTATTACTGTGTAAGTGAAAGTGCCAACTGTCAACTGCACTGAAGACTAAATGACATATCATACCTTTTGGAAACTTTCAAGGGCTTTATGAGGTTCATTTTCGCGCAATGCCTTGGAACTATAGTACTGATTTTCTAAGTCAACATCTGGTTCTGACGTGCTGTCTTCTGAATATATCTAGCAATAAACAATGCATAACAACATAAGTGTATGCTGAGTAACCTGGTTATGATGCAGATAGGAATTGTGTAACCTACCCCATTGGGAGTGACCATACGCGTATTTCACCAAGATCATGGGCTTCAGAAAACTAGTCTCTAGGCTATTCATGTGGCACTATTTGTGTGATCTTACATTCAGCCATTCTGGCACATAACCAGCTAGCGACAGGCAGATGGACAGATGCAGGGCTACAGCATACACTGCACTAGCACAATGTTGCACAGAAAAAGTGGCAATATCTCGGAAATAGCGCAAGATACAGGCATTGTTACTAGGGTTGTTACTGTGGCAGGAATTTGCAACTCGGTCCGTGGTGGTGTCTTTCTGACATGCCACCATGGTGCCAGTGGTGGTGGCGAATATAAGTGGGTGTCATGGCTAGGGTTGTTAATCGGAAAAAGGTGGTTGCCACGGCTTCAACCGGCTGTCCTGGAATGCACTAATTGCTCACTGCAAGCGACGGTAGAGGGAGCACTAAGTGAGACCGTCGTGACGGTTTCATTAAGTACAGTGCCTAGACTGTCCCAACAATCCTGTCATTTGCAAGTGGGGAAAAGGACACTTCGTCACGCTGAGAGAAGGGTGGGCGTTGTCGCTGACTGGACTAGCCATGCATTCACGTGGGAACAAATGACGCAACTTTTAGATGACTATCACTGCTCTGCAAAAGTGAGCGGCAGTATTCAGTAAACAGTGCCCAGAAAGACCACCGAGAATACTGTAAAACACTGTGATGGCAGTGTTGGTTCGGTTTTAGCCAACCACTGCAGTGGTGGTCAAAGTTTGGTGGTCGTAACAACATTAATTGTTACCACAGACCACTAAGAGGAAATGATGCATAGATGATCGAACAGTGCTATTTTCAATGATCATGATAGACCTTTAGGTCATCCACATATTACAACCTTTTTCAAATGCGATGTTTCATACAGTTGTGTAGCAGCTTTCGATATATTTCAACTGACATGAAGCATCACACTGTCCCTCTGTGATAGCCGAGCTACATGTAATAATTTGCTGAAAAATTTGTTTTTAAAATGGCTTTCAACATTCAGTAAATGTTTCTAACAACGTCCACATTTATGATGCCGTCTACATGACCATATCCATTTTGGTAGTTCGCTTGTTTTACACGATGAACGCACAGTTAGCGCCAGGTGGATATCAATCCAGCAGCATAAGCAACCTCACGTAGACATCAAACCATGCCAACCAACTTGAACTGTGACTGTATGTCCACCTGTAGGCTGCTAACATTCAGATACATCAACATCATTTATTATTACTACTGCCGTGCTGGCGTTCAATCCTGGGACCTCACTCACAGCAGTTAGGCATGCTACCAATAGAACATTTGAGACCAGAAATGGTCAGTGAATTGGCATTTGGTAAAATGTGGGCATACGGGGGTGCAGGGATGCGGGTGTGGCAATCAGTAAAATGCGGAATATACATACGGGGATGAAAGTGTGGGGAAGGTGGGTAAGTAGAGTTAGTATGTTAGGGTTAGTAGGAGTAGTGTTAGAGTCGGTGTTAGCGACTGGTTGACCCCACACTTTTACCCCGCAATTTACCCGTTGTCACACCCGCATCCCCGCATTTTACACATAACTCAGTGAATCAAGTATTCGGCATTTGGCAAAATTGGTGCAGGTGGGGCAATAGGCTATGGATTAGGATTAGTTAGAGTTAGGGTTAGTAGGGATGGGATTAAGGTTAGCAAAGACGTAGTTAGGCATTTTCACCCACATCCGTACATCGTCGCACGCCCGCATTTTACCTATATTTCGAGTATCGACAGTGCGACACTACTCCTCATCACACAGCACAACCTACGTACGTAAATATATGCGAACATAAATATACAGTTTACCAAGTCGTATTCTTCGTCATCACCACACATGAACTCTTCCTCGTCGACGTCAGACATATTCACGAAAATTATATTACATAAAACACCTCCAACGATACAACAGGAAGTACATTTTGTTGACAAGAACTAGAGTAAGTTTACATCAGTAAGTAAACTTTGAGTTCCGGTATTTACACCAGTGCATCTAGTCACCAGTCAGTCACCAGCAGTAACGAGGGTCCGGATCTCTATTCTTCCTAGGGGAAGGGGCAATTTTCTGGGTGGTCCGGCCCATTAAAAAGCATGAGAGTGACTGTTTATCGTAGCCAGCCTGCATCCGTTGACATACTTAACGATCTATAAGATCTTCCCCTTCTTTTACTCGTTTATGTGCCGTGCGCTAGATTAGTCTGGCCATGCAGGACTCCGTCAACTTTTAAGCGCACGTAAATCTACGCATTGTCATATGGCATGTTTCCCAGCAAGTCGAGATCACGCGAAGGGGGCAAATAAACTTCGTGGGTGGTCCAAGGACGCGTATAGCAAATCTAATATGGCGGACAGTTGCCATTTTGAGAACCTTCAATCATAGTATCTCAGCAACGGTTCGACCGATCGCCGCGAAATTTAGTACATGATAATACATTTTGTGACCCTATAACCCTATTCACCGTACAAATTTCCTAATTTTAGGCCGCATATTGCAGCCATAGCTACATGCGGCCTACGATAGATGGAAGTCGAGATCACGGAAAGGGGGCAATTTTAGGGATTGTCCGGCCCACTGAAAAGCAGTGCGATACATTGTAGAGTTGTATGCTACCAAAACTCAATCACATACATAACGCGACAGCTGCAGCGAACTGCATTACTGCCGACTAGTCTCAAGTTGTCTGTCATTACATTGTCCCCACCCCGGAGAAAAATATGCCCATGCGATGCGGACTTTCATCATAATTCGTTGACCACTTATTATTATCCGTATGACAAAACCGTGTATGTAACAATTCTTAGCCCTATTGATATTATATTTCCAGGCGTCAGAATGCTTGTGTTTCACAAGATTCTAGCATTGTCCTTGACAAGATTCAGCCTAATAAATCTGCTTATACACTGTCTACCTGATACGTTGATTGGAGGATTAAAGTCCCTTACAGCACAAAAAAAGCTCTATTGGGAAGCCGACGGGGAGAAAGTCTTGGGTGGTGATTTAGTTCTGCCATATACAACGTTAGACATCGCGGACACTCACTACAACTGCCATCACACACCACAAGCTTGTCAGACTCTAACTTCATTACACGAATGCTCTATAAAGACAAATATTAGGCACGTAACTCTTGAACTGTTGCTATGTACACTGTATATTATGTTTATTGTGTATTCTTGGCCTGCGTTCTGTCATGCCGCTAATAAACGAAGATTGATTGATTGATTGCCAGGTTAATGACGACAAATAATACAGTAACCTCCACGACTCCCGACCGTGTTGCCTTTTTGTTCAGTGACGACCCAAAATGGAAAAAGATAGGAAAGTTATCATGCTATCACCTACAACAGGGTGGAAACCAACCAACCATAAGACCTATTTATCAGTTCAATGTGCTATCTTGTATAGTTGCTGTTCTTCAGCTCTTCTAACATATCAGTGCCTAATGACTATCGTAGTATAATTTCTTTTCTGTGTTGGTCTGGGGTAGGTGAATATGGAGAAACCCAAAAGATGCATTTGGGGGACCGGACCTCCCACCCACTGTACCAGACCTGCCCCTCCATCCGCTGTCTACCTAACAGCTGTGTGAAGTTGGAATACTAAACATTTTAAATATAACCATAACCAGTATTACAAGCACGTTGCAATCCAGAATGTAGGTGCAAAAGAAAAACGAAAGTTGCCAGTTTTTCAACGTCTTTATAATAAAAGCATGGCCACTTTAAAACACACTGCAATATCAACTTGTCCATAACATTATAAATTGATACCAATTTTTTCATAGGGCAGTAAGTTTACAGTTTACTGAGTATCAATCCAAACATATTTGCAAATACTGGCAGTACAAAGTAACAATCTGTAATTTACGCATACAAAATTAATGGCTATGGCAAAATTATGCTATTATATAATCTAACTGCTCATAGCACAAAAATGGATTATAATTTTCAACATAACAAGTTTTTTTATTTGCAGGTCAGTAAGAAGCACAATTTGCAAGCAAACACTGAACTCAAATGAAAGATCACACCTAAATGATTCGTAAACGTATCACTCGAGTTGTTCAGCGTGCAATCAACCACCAAAAACCAGCATTTAGTGTATGCCACCTCGCAGACGAAGGACAAGGTGGAGGGTTGATTCTTTCTGGATGTTGTAGTCACTGAGGGTGCGACCATCTTCCAGCTGCTTACCAGCAAAGATCAGACGCTGCTGGTCTGGTGGAATGCCCTCCTTGTCCTGGATCTTGGCCTTCACATTCTCAATGGTATCACTTGGTTCCACTTCGAGAGTGATGGTCTTGCCGGTCAGTGTCTTCACAAAGATCTGCATCCCACCTCGCAGACGAAGGACCAAGTGCAGGGTTGATTCTTTCTGGATGTTGTAGTCACTGAGGGTGCGACCATCTTCCAGCTGCTTACCAGCAAAGATCAGACGCTGCTGGTCTGGTGGAATGCCCTCCTTGTCCTGGATCTTGGCCTTCACAT
>Ga0209780_1001113_pt1 | contig 16934 bp, 9 predicted proteins | sample WorMetexBAHAMAS2_FD_187384 | JGI IMG/M metagenome (GOLD analysis project Ga0209780, IMG submission 187384) | Marine gutless worms symbiont microbial communities from Max Planck institute for Marine Microbiology, Germany - Inanidrilus exumae... | ecosystem: Host-associated > Annelida > Digestive...
GCCCGAAACATTATGCATTTACTAGCAATTTTTGTAAAAAAAACAAGTCTGCTGAAAACTGCAAATTTGTGACGGTCTGACTAAATCTCGGAATGCACATACCTATCCGTGTGTAGTGCGTACAACCGGTAAAGTAGTGGCGCCGTATAGAGGTCGACCGAAAACCACCGAAAGTGAAAAATATTTTTTCGGCCGAAAAATAAACGAAAAATATTGGACAACTCTTTTTCGGCCGAAAACAAAAAATAAAACGAAAAATTCCCGAACAGTGCACAATTTTTTATGTTACGTCAACTTTGCATAAATATTCCCATATTGGATTCTGCGACTGCGACATCGTAACTCCAAAGTTGATAAAACGTACAACCCACACTAGCATATATGTACTATAGCATCAGCGCTGCACAGTCTCGCTGAATGCAACATCACTTGCTAACGAACTGACCAGACACTGGCTGCGGACGCGGCGGTCGCTGAGTTCAAAGGTTCACCTCGCGGCTCGCGAGGTTTTACAACTTGTTCACTTACTGGATAATTAGAGCTGTGTAATCTACGCCGTGTCATTGCCATGGATGGGCCACCTGCTGATATCTGATACAGCCAACACGCACAGACACGCTGCTTGTTGCTTGTTACATCTGAAGCCACAAACTTTGGCAAAGTATTCAGATTTCAACATTTCATTCGTCCTCCAGTTCATGGCATTTACGGCGGTTTTTCGGGGATTTTTAGGCCGAAAAATAAAATGCCAAAAAATAAGAAATCGTCATTTTTCGGGCCAAAAACGAAAACGAAATTCGGTGGGCCTCTAGCGCCGTATATTATAATTTATAATAAGTACGGTATGAGCCACTTATTGCTATGTTCTACAACAATTTTACTCAGCCGTTGATGGGAATCCATTCCCATGGGAATAGGAGTCATTCCAATTCTCATCCTGATTGATTCCCATTCCCATTTCCACTGTTTATTTAATTTTTGTCCCATTTCCATGGGATTCCCATTCCCATGCACGTCTCTATGTGGAGGCCTTTAGTTTGTCTTTAATCTGTGGATTTTGTTGTTAGAAGTCAAATAACAAGCCACGTGTGCTTAATTCCGATTTATGTGTATTGCAAGCATGCCGTAGGCCTACATAATACATATACTACATTTCTCAACGTAAGGGAGTTAGGTTTTAGATAGCAAAAGTGGCTTTGAAGGTCACTCACTGGTAACATGCCATTCGTCAGGTCCAAGGATCTATAAACACGGGTCAGGTCACATACTATTTCCTGTTAGTCTTCCACTGCAACTGTCTACGTAACTGTAATATGTAATAATCGACGAATTTCGTCGAAACAATAAAAATTTCAGCGCCCCTGGGTGGATTCGAACCACCAACCTTTCGGTTAACAGCCGAACGCGCTAACCGATTGCGCCACAAGGGCACGCGTTTACTCTGTCGAAATAGGTCTAATCCCTATTCCCAAACATTTCAACCTTGTAATAACTCACGACGATCGTTATAACTAGTCATTATGAGTATATTTAATGTTAGGTTTCTGCTTCTTCGAATAACAACGAGTATATTCTACTTGTAATTTGTAAGACTGATACAAAACATCACCATGTCAGGTACCGCAGTGATCAATTACATTCACCAGAGCGCAGCACCACTGTTGTACTTCGTTAACTAGCCTTAGTTTACGACTACAAGGAAAGAAAAGGCTGAATTAGAGGCATCTCATTATGGGTATACCTACAAGGTAATAAATTTGCGATACATTCTCCGCATTCCGACAACGAATATATTGTAATTTAATACCTATACGAAACACATCATCAACCATGACAGTTACAGAAACCACAGCGATCACTTTATGTTCACCAGAGGGCAGGACCAAGGTAACTTAAGTTAGTTACTTTTAAAAGACAGTAAAGGCATAATTAGAGGCATTTCCATGGGCTTGCCATAATCCCAGTGACCCAGTTCCAGGTAATAATTGGGGATGCGCTCCCCATATCCGACGTTCTCACACTTTGATAACAAGGGAGTCGAGTAGGCGACACCTATTACTAGACTGCAACTTGTACTTGTACTCGCGGAGTAGTACCCCGAAAAGATGAGAGTCTTTAAATGCCCTCGTTGAATGCCGTTTGAGGAATAGCATGTCGTCAATGCACGGTGAGTGAACGAGTACTTTCTGTGTGCGGACGTTTCCTAATCGTCGACAATTCGACAAAGCATTCGAGAGACGGACGTTGGGCATTAAGAGGCCCTACAGATGGAGGATACAAAGATGACTAAACCGTGGCGGCGGAAGGAGACATTCGGTTCGCCCTCACCCAGAACGGCACTTTCACTTTGCACGGACGGCAATTCAGTGCAGTACTCGGTTCAGTCATAATCGCCTGATCGCCAGTTGCACTTCTAAGTTCTAACTCGAAAAGGCCTATATTATGATGGGTAATTGCAGTAGAGTTAATTTCAACTAGCATCGGGTCCGTGTTCAAGTCCACGCATTGTCGATGGTCGTTATCAGTTAACTCTGTTATGACTATTATCGGAATGTAATTCACAACAAAATGAATAACAATGAACGCCAATAAAAACTGCACACTGGGCCTATACTCCAATTATCATGCTACAGAAACTCCTCTGCAGCATCAAGCCTTAAAAATTATAAATTTATGACATGCTACATTTGCATAAGTACAGCAGTTGAAAACTGATGACAGAGTCCAGTAATTTGTGCCAAAAGTCAACCTCCAAAAATTAATGGCAGTTTCTTGTGCATTATGAAGACATGATACTATGAATGATACTATCTGTTATGGGTTTTTCTTACACCTGTTTCTGATACTGAACATACATACGAACAAGTGGGACAAAATATAGGCCTTAGAAACGGGTACAAATTTCTGGCCAGTATGTTAACAGCTTAAGAGAAGTGACACTTTTAATCCATATGCTGAACTACACTTGTCTACAAAGTACAACATTTGTGCTTCACTGCTGAAAAAAACCAAATACATATGCCAATTGTTAAAACCGCCCATTTCTACATGGTCACCACAGGTTAAATTGTGTTCCCCAAAGTATACTTAGTTCTGTTATTATATTTAATGACGATTGATGTCCGACAAACGCGGAACGGAATGACGTAATGATCGCGAAAAGAACATGATCAGAACAAAGTAGTCCGAGCGGAAGATACATCTAGTCAGAATCTTCCTCGCCGCCATAATCATCAGCGTATTCCGTTGATTGCACTAAACAAAAATGAAACAGACAACAAAAAACACTACTGGTTAAACTAAATCAACTGTATGCGAGTCCATCCCATTTTATAGACAAGGAATGTATCAGATTAAGCTAGACTGAGTTGATCAAAGCTCCTACAAATAGGGTGACAGTGACGTAATTTCTTCATTCCTATCTACACCAGCTGTTCTGGCTGCCGTGATGTAGGGCAAGGAAATGTCAACATTTTGCAGCATTTACAGTCAGATCGCCAGTCTGGTGCTAGCACTAAGCTTTTCTTAAACCTACTGATTCAACTTTATTTAAAATAGAGTGGCACTACTCTATTACTGTTGAGTACAGGCCCAAGTCCACTGCTGTCAAGATTCGAGTAAACTAAAGTATACAAATACGTTGATTTGTATAGCGCATCATCGTAACTACCTCTAATGCGCTCAGACATGGATCAGACAGCTTTACCTGCAAATTACACCATGCCTGCCTTTACTCCCCAGCCGCAGAGCATCACCGCCCTTTGGCTGGTACTCATTTTACCGTCCTATGGAGAATAGAAGGCTGAGTCGACCTGGGTGGTTGGTTACATACCAAAATAAAGTGCCGCCTCCGGGAGTCAAACCCAGACACGATCACCCATCCCAGTACTAACTGGGCTCAGCGTAGGTTTACCTCGTTGATCGAGACCAACGCGTTACACACTATGCCAAACCGCCACTCGAGACCGAGACTGAGCCATCTTAAAGTAACAAGTTCAATGTGGCAGAAGGTGCATGATCAATTGATCATGTCGCAACAGTACAGTTTACATACTGTCGCATTTCAGAAATACCAGCAACAAAATGTTTTATCCGACTGCCTAGACCTACTTGGACGCATAAGAATGCTACCGTGGCTAAATACGCTATCAACTGGTGCACTTAATGCTGGAACAGACAATGCATGGACTTGAACACGGACTCGATTTTAGGATGGAACAGTCCGGTCCCTGATAAGCAGGTCCAAGTCCCAGGACAGCAAAACTGGACTCAAGTACTACAAGTGTGATAATTTGATACTACATGTCGATGTCTATGTGACAAGAGCAGGAGACTCACCAGCATGTTGCAACAGAGCGGCAGTCTCCGGGTCTTTTGCAAGATCAAAAGCCATCTTCGACTCATTATTCCGAATGTCTGTTAGAGCACCTGACCACGGAAATCAACATACATAATCTGTAAATTTGTACACCTCCAGAATAGACCCCATCATTCATTTTGTCAGGAATTAATCAAAACATATTTCATATCACGGTAAACTAGAAACTGTCATTAAAGATTTATAACTACGGGTGGTAATTACAAGTTGCTTTTAGAAGGGTAAATTAGACTTCTGGATGACTTACATGCCCCTGTCCTACCTTTGCAACGGGTGAAGATAAGCAAATTTCAAGTTTGGTGTGCAGATCACTCACAATAAGTACTAGCCTATACAGGACGGAGTATCCCCAAAGGCAGCGTGTGTAGGCTACGCGGGCCAGTAATAACAGTACATATGAATTAAGATCATATGAACTAAGTTAAGTTTACACAGGTATCAGTAAGTGTATGTCTATAATATTAAACGTCATATAACACACCTTTTTCCAGTAACATTTCAACAATCTTCGCATGACCCCTCCATGCAGCCGAATGCAACGGTGTGTCACCCAGCTTGTTCTACAACAAGTGAGTATAAACCACTTCAAATACACGGTACAGCAATGGTCAGCCAACACAGCAGCTGCTGAGGTCTTATTTTCCTCCAGTGACCGTGAACTTTGACCTCTGACCTTCAAACTTAACCTAGAGATGTCAAGACGAACTAGCATGGCCTACCAAATATCGAAGTCAGAAGTCGTTTATTGCCCAGACACACACTACTGAACAACTGCTCTGCCAGGATCACTAAAGTAGTGGTCGGTAAATAGCTGTATTAAAAACTCGAATATGACAACCTGGACGTTGATCTCACAGTTCGGTACCGCAAGAATACGTTGAACACAGTCGGCATGGCCGCCGTGCGACGCCCAGTGCAGCGGTGTGGAACCAGCTTTATCAAGCCCGTTGACCGACATCTGCCGCAAATCCAACAGATCAGTTCAGTTCACACGGAATCAGCTTGTGATTAGCTGGCCTCATGTTCTCAACAGTTACTTTATATGGGGTCGGCTTTTTTAAAGACCAGATGCCCTTCTTGCCACCGAGGAACAATGTCAACGAATGAATTTTATTCATTACAAACACTGTCAAAACAACTAGCAAGATAACTGGAGAATGCTACAGATGTAGCTAAGAAGATGGTGACAAACCCGATTGTCAATGCATTCATTCAAGAAGTCAATGTTGCCTCGTTTTGCTGCTTCGTGCAGCGGGTTGTCAATCATTTCCGTGCTTTCTTGTACTACAAACATGGAACATCAGCGACAGACTGGTGATACAACACATACTGATACCTGAGAAAAGGCAACACTTAGGTCCAGTTGCACAAGCTTAGTTAATTTTAACTGCAGATTAATTCAGCAGCATCACCGTGAGAATGGTGGGTCACGTGTCGCAGCAGCCAACAGCATTGAGAGGTTACACTTTATGCTGACATATAAAACTGTTTTTGATGGTCATTATACAAACAAATACAAACAAAGTGGCATATTACAGAACAACATCATGCTTATCCATAAGAAAACAAATGACCACCTCATCTGCCACAAATACATTGCACGGGCAGTTTATATAGCCACTAGGTACTGCAGCAGATGATGTTAGACACAAACCTTGTATTAATATTAACAATAAATAATAGTAATAATAATGTGAATAATTAGGTAAGCTAGCCCAAAACACATTGCGTAAGCATTAAGATTTATTGGAAGTGATTTGGGTATCTCCAAAAATAAGGGATTACTTCCCTGTGGAACTTTGTTCCAAACTCTGAACTTAGCTGATTTTTTGATATACATATACATATGCATACACACATGCAGTAAATAGTACACAGTACACATCAAATGACATAATACCATAGTTGCTTGGAATAAGCCCAGTTGCATCGCCACATTTTGCTTTCCACCAATCAGCATTAGACATGTCCAGAATATACAGTAGATCTCCTTCATCGAATGAGAGTTCATCATTCTGTGCATTACCATATGTTTGTCAATCATATAACTGGCTACGACATAGTAACCAAAATAGAAACTGACTCTCAGCTCTGGAGATACTTAACTACAAATGACCAAATCAGAGTATATAAGACTTCAAAATAATAAACTATTAAAACCATTAAACTTCGTAAAATTTATGTGTGACCTAATGCCACTGCAAGTTAGCCAATGTTTTGTAAAAACTAATCTAAAACAATATTGCCAATAAAATTCTGCCACAGAATCGATTAATATCACAGCTAAAAATATTCTAGCCAACATAGTTCGTGCAAAATGCTAGATAACAGATTCTAACCTGCTGAGCATCATACCGGTATAATGCCCGCACCACTTTCACTTGACCTGAACCGTACAAAATATTACAGAAGTAATTACACAGTGTTTTTGCATAGCACACACAAGCAGCATAATTTATGGTGTGTGTAAATAAACATCTTTCTTATGTCTTACAATACAATACAGCATAACAAAAGAGTTATAGTGCCCAGTCGTACATAAAACAGATCAAGCGTGCAATACAAAATGGGGCAATAATACTGGCATGTGCTAATAATAATAATAATAATAAAATAATAAAATAATTTTAAAAAAAAAATAATAATAATAATATACCGCCATAAAGTCGAAACTTCAGAGGCAGTGGCAGAGCAAGTCAGGTCATATTAGTCAGTGTTCGTCAGGTGAAATAAATGAGTTTTAGCTGACTTTCGGTATTTTGTGGGTGTGTTCTTGGTCACTCTCCAATCATTGCGACATTTGTTGTTCATCGCAAACAGGTGCAATGACGACATAAGACTTGCATCCAAACACAATACATCTATGAGCCATCTATACTTAGTTATCATTTAATTCTCAAAACAACACATTTTGTTTTGTATACAGTGAAGTGTGACGTCAAACCTGACTTCAGGTATTGCCAAGCTGGTTCCCAGCAGTTTCAATCCTACTTTTTTGTCAGAATTAAAATCATCATTTAAACGAGCACAAACATTTTTGTTTATATTTTTCGTAATCACCGAGGCATAAGTGTATCCTTATTTTTCAGAAATATGTCCAATTTAATTTTCAAATTTTCCACTGTTGTACACTGTATTAATTCCTCAAGCAGAATATTCCATGTCAATAATTCTTACTGAAAAAAATACTTTCTCACATCTAACCAAACCTGTGGTGTGGTTATGACGATTATAACTGAGTTGAAATTATTAAAATGATTATTAGTATTACCGACTGCAATGCCTTAATTTAATGGTCAGCAAACCTCCATTACTGACTGTGCTAGCGTATGTCCTTAACAACAAGGAAGTGGGCTCGTTGATTTACTTCGTCAAAATCAAACACATTGTGTTAAATATGTTCAACAAACCTGGTTTTGGTGTAGGTTTTGGTGGGGCTGGTCGTGTTGGCACAACGCTCATTATACGTTATAGTCTACGACAATAATAAAAGCAACTCTTACAAAAAATCCAGCTAAGACCACGCCCCTTTTGACAAAAAATAACTAATAATTGCAGCATAAATAAAGCTCTGCTTAAATGTCGAATAGAATTGACAGAGCAATCCTAACAAAAAGCAATAAATTCCGGCATTTTTCTTTTGAAACAAAAATAATGATGAAATACTGTATAGTTTCTTAAAAAGCAGAAAATATCTGTCGTTTAATGTGTTTGGATTATTGTAGTTCCGTGTGGGTACCTTATGAGAAAGGTGATATTGAATTAAGTAAGTAAGTAAGTAATTGATTGAGGAAGTTCAAAAAAGGGCAACAAAGTTAATTCCCACAATTATAAGAACTATGGCATATACTGATTACTGAACGCCCTAAAGTATGTAAGTTACCGGTACCGACATTGCACTATAGACATATCATAGACATACATATGAATGTATGGATGCGATTGGTGCCAAGTGTAAACATTGTTTGTTTGTTTGTTTGTTTCTGCATCGCAGGCCTGCTTGATTATCTGAAACATTGATTTTGTGTAGGCCTAGCCTTATTGTTTGTGTTGACGTTATCTGTTGGTTATATACTTTGTATGTTAAGCTATTCGATCTACTGATCGCAAAGTTCCAATAAACTTACTTACTTACTTACATACTAAACATTATCTAGGAAATTCGAAGCAACTTGAACACTACAAGTTAACCGTGACTATACTATAGCTCTACAACTAGAGGGAATGGTCACAGGTTAAAAGGAATAGAGTTAAGTATGATTTGCGCAAACACTACTTTACAAACAAGACAATAAATAATTATTTGGAATAGTCTACCCAACCCAACTGTGTGGTCTTGTCCGTGGACACAATTAACACTTTTAAAAATGAACTTGATAAATTTTGCAACTTGCAAGACCAACCTATTGTATTCGATTTTATAGCTGAAATTCAAGGAACAGGAAGCTGAGGTTGGTATTAGATATTAGTATTCGTATAACTAAATGTAGTATTTTTCAGTATTTTTTGTAGTATTTTTTTGCGCTCGCAAAACACACGAATACGGCGGGTTCAATTCGTTAATTAGTCGGATGTTATTTATGTTGTTGTGTGCAACAAAGTGTTGTAAAACGAAACTTGTTTGGATTGTGATATTTGTCTGTGTGTGTTCTTTAGTGGATTCGTGTAAACAAGATAAGATGCCATAAGATATTATTCCTGGTTTGTGTAATATTTTTGTAATTGGCTATATTATTTCGGACTTGTGGCAATGTTCTTACGTCATCGTCACTGCTGATGTCAGTAGCATTTACGTTTTTCTCAACCATTTCTCACCTTCAGCACGCTGTTCAACAACTGAATGGCGACTGCTAATCTTTTTACTTTTAACTCCTCTAAGGCTGAATTACTCACCCTGTTTGGACAAGCTAAGAAAGATGCGTTTCTTCATGGACTGATCCGCTAAGCCATAGGCCTCTCTGGTTGGAGTTACTGCCAGTGGGGCCACACCGGGTGAGTTACAAGGTGAGTTTTAAGTATGCATGTCAGGCCAGGTCAAGCTACGGCCGGATTTGAAAAATTGTCATCCGGTACATCCCGAGTTTGTAACTAATTTCTAGGAGAAAGAAGAGGGTATGTTGGTGTCCTGTATAATCTGATACCGTTGCTGAAGTTATGACCTTATAGTGCTCTATATATTTGTATATTTAGCTTATTAATTTATTTGATTGCTGCTTTGGTAGTTATGGGCGCTGCTGCAACTGTGTCTAAAGAAGAAGATGATTTAATGTCCCGTCAGAAAACAGCATCCTCGTCAAAGTCTCAAGATCGTAACAGGACTACCGTGTCAATGGTCGTCTGTTCCAGTTGTAAAACGCAGCTGGGTATTTTCAAAAGAAAGGCCAGTTTGCTTATGTTTGTTACCTCTAAGGAACTGCAGTCTGATGTCAAGATGCTTATTTCAGACAGCATAAGTAATAAAGTAAATGAGTCATTATTTAAGGCTGTTAAAACATATGACAGGTACATGAAAGAGGTCGTAGTGGGTTTAATGGTAGTGTAAAAGCAGTCAAGTGCAAGTCTTACATTATTGCAAACCATTGATGGTAATATACAGGTGCAATTCATTTGGAGATAAAGATTTGTATTTATGAGAAATTGGTTAGAACAAGGTGTCTCCCTGATGGGATGTAACACTACTGGCCCGCCGCATGCTGCCCCCTGGTGAGTTACATTGCACATGTGAGTGTTACAGACAATGACGACAGCACACCATCGACCGTTACTAGTCTGTCCCCCTACACTGTGTGTAGGCGGGCGGCGGGCCAGTAATAAAACATTGGCATAATGGTAGACAAGTGCATTTGCTGACACGAGGGACTACAAGTCAGCGATATGGCCTTGTGGCTATTTATACTGGACAGAAGCTCATAACTACACTAACAGTGCTATGCTGCAGAAGCCGAGGGTGACGGCTGCTGTCTCAGACTACCTTTTTTGTTATTATTATTATTATTATTATTATCATGCACACGGTGCATAAGATGCTGCCTATTGCTACAGATGTCAAACGTTGCGTGGACTGTCTGTCTCTCTGTGTGTTGGTCACACAGAAGTGCCGTGCAAAAATGGCTGAACTGACTGAGATGCCTTTTGAGGAACTGACTCATGTTGGCCAAGGAACCATGTATTAGATGGGTATCACCATGGGAAGGGGCCATTTTTGGAAGTTGTATGGCCTGATGAAAAACACTGGGAGTCTCTGCTGCAGTATATACAGCAAAAGGATCATTCAGTCGTCAATAATGGCATGCAACAGAAGGGATCATTCAGTTTTCAATAACGGCACGACATGCGATGCAGCCTTTCGTCAAAATTCTTTGACCAGCTGTTACTATTTTGAAACAGGTTTTGCAGTACATTTTAAAATGCAGGTTGAATCTGCTGATGGTGAGTTACATGCGGCACTATAACGTTTCTGTGCCATGATCTCACAAACTGGTCTGCTGGGTTGCCTACTCCCACACACCCTGTCATCACATTTTATGGGAACTTATTAGTGATGTGAAAACCGATTTTTTTTCACAACCGATTGTCGATTTGCTGAAACCGGTTTTTACCGATAATCGAAATGTCATTATTATTTGAAATTACCGATAAGTGCCGCACAAGCCAGGCCTACGCAAAGTCCCTTGTTGGCGTTACTTGATGAACTAAATTACGCATTTTTCGTAATTACATTAAAAGACCTATAGCCGACACTAAAACGTGTTAGCAGGTATCTTACCGTCGACTGTACTATTTTTTTTTACAGATTTATTTTATTCATCGCAAAATAAACAATTGTGAACAAATACATACAGTTGAGTAAAAAAATCAGTAATCGGTTGTTTGATTTCTGAAACCGATTATCGGTTTTTAAAGCGATTATCGGTAAACCGATTGTCGTTTCACATCACTAGAACTTATTTCACACGGAATACGGTACGTAAATAAGTCATTATCAGTGGCTGTTAAAACGTACATGCTCAAAATGTCCGTCCATAGCTCTGACACTTTTTCGTGGTACTGGATGGTTATCTGAATGCTGATGTGCCATTAACAAACTAGTCACATGCGAGAAAGGATGTCAGTCATGCATGACGCTTATGGTATGTTTACAGAAATGCCCTGGCTGTACCCAGGTGCATTGTTCAAGATGCCTCTCACTGCAGACCGGCTGCTTCAGCGGTCGCCCAGCGTGTAAAAAATGCACTTCGCTGGCGATGGGAGATTACAGCCATGACTACTTGGCAAAAGAGTTCACCGTCCGCGAGTTACGCCGGTTCTTGTCCAGTCGCCGAGTTCCGATCGACGGCTGCACCGAGAAACACGATCTCGTCGAACTTGTGATGCAGCTGCGACGGGCGTCGGTGGTTCGTGCCGAGGAGGAGGAACGATCGCGGCACGTTTCACAGCTCAGGGTGCGTAGCTCTGTTATTGGACTGTACGTGAAATGAAATAAAATCAGGCCACCAGCTCCAAGGCATCATGCTGATGCTCAATGCTTTCTCTCCCACATATAGAGTTTTTGTTTTAGTCACACATGTCCCTCACCGGTGCACCCTGTATGGGCTCCGGAGCCACTGTAGTTTACCCTGATTTGTTCATTTATTTCAGCGTTATATAAATAGTTTGTGTACTTCCTTTCTTACTTACTTTGAGTTATTTCTTCCTTACTTATATAGTCTTATATGCTTACTTCCTGTCTTATTTACTTCCTTAAGAATAGGCCCATTCCATTTCCAGTTAGGAGGTCTTAAGAAGTGATGAAACCTGGCTTTAGTTTTTTGTGTTGTAGTATATTGGATGCATGTTTGCTTTTGTTTTTTATTCTGTTCAGCGCTGCTGTCCAGTATTGTAAGCGGTGCTATATAAATTTATTTTGTGACTGATTCTTTGTGATTGTTGTGTTAGATCTAGTTTTTCAGTACTATGCCAAGAAATTGTCTGCAAAGAATGTCTCCGAAATGACCTATTTTATGTCAGGTGTGACATAAAACCTTAACTTTGTCACTGGCACTAGCTACCCGCGCATATTATGCTGCAGTCTCTGCCTTCCACACAAATTGTCTATGGCACTGTTTCTCTATGGCGCCACTGCTGCTACAAGCTTGCTGCCCACTGCAACAGGTCATGTGACTCTATAGACCTACTGGAGAAGCTCTGCCTACGTTGTAAGCTCTGCCCAGCGTTACAGCATCTGGCAAATTAAGAGCATGAGTGAAATAATAAACACATTTATGTAGCTCCTCATCCTCCGTATTGATGGCCTTTTTAATGTCTGGCTCGGTAGTCTAGTGGTTAGGACATTGGACTCATGACTCCATAGTCGCTTTTTCATTCCTGGCCGCCGTGCTGTCGGGCAACAACCTTAGGCAAGTTGTTCACGTCCACGTGCTTAATTGCTGGTCGCAGCAGTCTAGCCCCGTATGGGTTCCGAGGCAGAAATGTGCCGTGATTTATGTGTTGATTTTGGCACTATATAAATTGTTTGTCTGTGTGTTTTAAAACTTCCTTCCTCACTTTATTCCTTCCTTTTTTCTTTCCTTGTGCTTTTTTCTTCCTTATTTACTTCCTTACTGATTTACTTCATGACTTATCTATCTACTCCTTCCAGAATAGACCCATTCCATTTCCAGGCCGGAGGTTGTGGGAGGCGACCAAACCTGGTTTTAGTTTTTTTTGAGTTAATTTTATGTTGTAGTATATTTTGTTACGGAGGCATGTTTGCTTCTGTTGTGTTCATTTTCGTTTTTCAGTACTAAGCCAAGAGATTGGCTGGGAAGAACGTCTCCGAAATACCCTATTTCAGATGCGTCCACGTAAACGTCACGCTAGAGATGCGCCGTTCGTGGAATATCATACAACGTGTGGACGTAGGATTGGCATGTGTGGATAGAGGTCAGTCCCCACTGATGTACTTGTTGCACTTTGGTGTGTGTTAGGAAAACATGTCTCGTGAGCTTCAGACTGATCCGGTCTCGTCAGCTGACAGAAATAGTAGTGGAATAATGGAAGAACAGCCTGATGTTCAGTTACAGCATGAGAATCCATCCACTGCATCTGCATCGGATGCTGCTCCCACCGCTGCCGAACCCATCCTGATTGACAATCCTGTCGCTGATGAGCCAAGTTCCGTTAGTAATGAGAGCAGTTCTCTGAGGCAGGAAGAGGAGACCACTAGTGGGGTGAGTAGAGTTTGTAGGGATGTACTGGATTGTAAATTTTACTATCCAGCCGGAACCGGAACCAGATAGTTGCGTGACAACTTTATGTTGCACACATTACACACTGTCACCGTGCAGTTTGCCGGATCGATGGTAAAATGTTCCCAAATACTACTACTTTTCTTAGTAGACATTTCAATTCTTCTTCTATAATCTTTACATTATTAAATTTTCAAATTGCATTTTGTTTATGTTTGTTTGTTTTTGTTTACTTTTGAGATAAATAGCGCTTCTTGGCTCCGTTAAATAAGTAAATTATCCGGCTGCACTATCCGGCGCCGGTCAATATTTTTGCCGAAACCGGAACCGGATAGCAAATAATGGCCGGATATCCCGCCAACGGAACCGCATATCCGGTACATCCCTAATGGTTTGGATATTTAGTATTGGCGATGTATTTAGAAGATGCCAGGCACACATACACATAAACTCTTCTATTTGTCAGCCAGTTAGCAGCTAACTGGCTGATAAATAGAAGAGTTTACAATAATTGCACGTTTTTGTGACACTCACAGATGAAACCAGAAGAAGTCAGCACTTACTAGAGTGAAAAGACTGCAATGTTTTTGTGACTCGTGACTTTGACCTTTGAGTTTGACCTTTTGAGTCAAAAATAAATGGATTTCTAGGACTCGTATGGAATTTTGTATGTCAAGTTTGCTGATCCTAGTTGCATCGGTTTTTGTGGAAAGACAGACAGAGACACAGACAAATTGCAGTGGAAACCCGACCCTCACGACTGCTGTCTGCATGGGTAATGAGTCAAATTTGTGGCAGTTTGCTGCAAAATGTAAGAGTTTGCGGTAATGGCTCACAATTTGTGCAAATTTTGCAAACCCCTCGATGGCCGAGAAAGATTTACAGCCGTAGACATGATGCTTGTTAGGTGCCTCTAAGTGAGAGTGACAACACCGAGGCTGATGCGTCGACGCCGTGCGATGTCGGCGACAACGTACTGCAGTCGTCAGCTGACGCCGTGCAACACCGCATTGCCCTTACTGACATTGCGTCACGCAACGACATCGACGGCTTGAGCGTGCGACAGCTGAAGTCTCTGCTCGTCAATCACTACGTCGACTACAAAGGATGCTGTGAGAAACAGGAGCTGGTAGAGAGAGTTCACGAGCTGTGGATGGACCGCAAGAAACTGACCGAGACGGGTGAGTCGGTCGCGCTGTCCGTACTTCAGCGGATGCTTCTTAAGTCAGTGGGTGTGGCAAAATTCTAGTTAAATATGTTAAATGGGTCGCACTTGCAACTTTATGATACTTGGAGCCCCCAAAACGTTTGGCCAATATACTCATAACTTTGCCAGGTCTTGCCCAGTATTCAAAATATTTTTTAGCTTTGGTCTCGCCCCGTGTGCGCCCGGGCAAAACTTCTGCTCTGTCTTATAGTATCTTTCACTATTCCCTTTTCCCTTTACTCACTTCATCTATTTCTTGCTTTTCAACCCTTCCCATTCTACCAAAATAATCCCACTCTGTTTCCAGGCCGGATGTCGTAGGAGGCGACCTAACCTGGCTTTAGTTTTTTGTGTTGATTTTATGTTATATGTATTTCTTAGTTAAGGATGCTTGCTTTGCTGTCGTATGTGATTTAGTTTTGTCTTGTGGTGTGATAGTTGTCTCCCCCAGTTGTAGGCGCTAGCGTAATAATTGAAATGAGCCTCTTAATCCCTTTCCCTGTTTGAGTGGCTGCTGAACAAAAAGGCAGCCAGGGTTGAGGTTAATATATCGCTGGCCTTCCTTCACTGGGTTGGGATAGGTCTTCACCCCTGACCTTTCTTATCTGATATAGCGATATTTGTGCTGAAAAAGGACGTTAAACTCCAACTAACTAACCTTGGGTCTCAGCAGTAAATAAAGTCATCAGTGTTGCTGCACTACTTTGTGAAACTGTGGCAGTTTTCTGGCTAACAGTGACCAGTCACCCATGTTTTGCTATACCGTGTATTATCAACAAAGATATTTTGAAAGAATGCTAGTGATCAGCATTCCTATCTATAGTTATCAAACACATCATGTGAAATTGGACCATTGTTACCATTGATGACTGGACAACGTCTGTCTTGTGATGGAAGAAAAATGAAAAAAACTCATGTTTCAAGTTTCGGTAAGGTTATAAGGTCCAAAATATGAGCGTGAGACTTTTTGTATATAAATAGAATTCACAGCTGTTTCTAGCCATGAAAGTTTATAAAATTGGTACATTGGAGTAGTGCAATTGTAAGGATATGACAGAACTGCACAAAATCTGCACACATGTGAACTTCAGCTTTTAAATAATAATAATACAATTTCTATTGCTCGATGCGGTCGGTAGACAAAGTGGTGCTCTGCTACGTTAAGTTGGGGTGACATAAAAGCATTCATGCCATGTGAATGAGACTGTGAATGTGAATTTTTATGAAAATTACCATCGTAATGTATTTTTGATGGTTTTTTTCTAAAACAATATTGCTATAAATGCAAGATAGCTCGGTCATTATCACTAAGTGCAGCCAGGAACGCCAGACAGCATGGTCAGTATCAGAATGAGGCTGCAGTCATGTTATTTACAGTTTCAACACTATGTCATTTCTCTAGGCGAATACATGTATTATGTTAACATTTTATTTGCATAGTAAGTTGACATTTAGATAATTTAATTTGCCCGATTGCAGGTGATGCTGACGTGAATGCCGTTAAGGACGATGATCTGTGTAAAGTCTGTATGGACGCAGTCGTTGACTGCATACTGCTTGAGTGTGGTCACATGGTCGCATGTACAGACTGTGGTAAACGACTCGCCGAATGTCCCATCTGCCGCCGCTACGTCTCGCGCGTCGTCCACGTATTTCGTGCCTAAAGTCCGTGTATTGACTGTCACTTTCACAACCTTGGCATTGTCCCATATGGTGTGATGCTGTACAGGAATATTTTTCTTCGCAGAATAATTTCTAATTTAACTTTTGATTTACTTACAGAGCTCAAAATTTACTTCTGCTTCTAATTTTACTTACCTTTAGTTCGGATTTAGTTATCACGTAGAAATGATTATTAAATTTTTATTTTAATTTATATCCGGAAAATTTATAATTATACTCCTTAATTTGAATTTTTCTATAACCATTGTCACGGCCAGTATTCAATTTCTATTGCAGTTCAAAATAGTATTTAGTAGCTTGGTTTCTGATAACTAGTCGGCAGGTAAAAAGCTATAAGTGAGTTATTGATAGGTCATTGTGGTTATTTAGGTTAATCAACGCACAAGAGACAAATAATATTATTTGGTTGCTATTTTTGAAAACGCTACTCGTTGAATGG
>Ga0209780_1001114_pt1 | contig 16927 bp, 9 predicted proteins | sample WorMetexBAHAMAS2_FD_187384 | JGI IMG/M metagenome (GOLD analysis project Ga0209780, IMG submission 187384) | Marine gutless worms symbiont microbial communities from Max Planck institute for Marine Microbiology, Germany - Inanidrilus exumae... | ecosystem: Host-associated > Annelida > Digestive...
GCACCTTGACGGCGGTGTCAGCAGTGATAGTGTCATGCAGCACTGTTGCACGCTGCCAGATCGTAGCGACACACACCGCGACAGCATCGCCATGACGATACGTCGCCGTGTTGTCAGCGGTGTCTTCATCAGAGGCAGAATAGATGTCATCAAGGCGATCAAGCATCTGCTCCAGTTGCACCAGCTGATCACTGTGCTGCAGGTGTACATGCACGCCGTCTGCATTGTCTGTCACGTGACTGACAATCACCTGGACCACACACACGCACACACAACAGCCAGTTAGTCACTCGGGCATAAACTGACACACAAGCTTGCAGCCTCAATTATGTCACTACTACACATGGGGCCCGATTTACAAAAAAAAATCTTAGAACAAACTTAGAAGAAAAAACTTAGGATAAAGTGTGACCTAGAAAAATCTTAAGAAAAACTTTGGATGAACTTATGCATAACTTAAGATCAACTTAATAAGAAAAATGCAATTTCTCAAAAATAGCTTAACATTTCTTTACAGAATTGTCTGCATATACATAGGAAGAACTTAGACTTAAGATCGCTTTAGTAAATTACACGTAAAAATCACATCATAACTTCATAACTTATGATAAACATTTTCCCTAGACTTTTTGTAAAGCGGGACCCTGCATTACACAGGCGTGCATGCCCACACATTAACCACGCACATAAATTAACATAAAATTTGTAATTAAATTTATAGATTTCTATACAAGACGCTCAGCTGTGGCAGAGGGACCTCGCAATGTGCCATGCCAGTGGAAATATTCTCAACCGTTACACAACTGTACAAAAATACCATTTGAAAAGGCTTGAAGGTCACTCAATGTTGTCGGCATTGCTGATATTCGACAGACTACATATCACTTCTATTATTGGTGGTCTCCTGTAACGTCTTCATTATGTACCGTTTCCACATGTACAGTGCATATGACTGCCTGCAAACTTTAGAAGTCCTTCAATTTCAATAAGACAGTCGAAATTACAAACCAAAAGCAGTTTCCGATTCACCTGTAAACATGTTGTAGGTATTACATGCTATATTTCCCAAGGTATGAGAATTAAAGGTTGTAGACAAGATGAGAAAGGAAAAGTGACCTTTGAAGTCACTCAAGCTCAACGGAATTGGTGCCATTCGATAAACCACATACAATTTCCTGTTAGTCTTCCACGGCAAGTATGTTTCAATCTTGTACCATTTCTAAAATACTATCAGCAATTTATCAAAATTTAAAGAGGTTACATAACCCTGAATACACCCACATTGGCTGTAATCGATCATGCATGCACTAGTACTCCTCTGTATCAATTTGCACATCAAACTTGAAGTCATGCCAAAGGTCACCAAAGTTCAACAAATGTCCAAAATAATATGGCAATAGACCACATCAACATCTAGTTGCCCCTCACTGCTTCAAATACATTCATCTGTGCTGCATGCGCTGAGCAGGCACATTCGCCAGCGGCAGCAGGCCAACAATGTGGAACATACTCACGTGTAGGTACGTTACACTGGGCTGGCACATTTGCCCCCTCAAATGTGCCCCTTTCCAGTGGGGGTCTGGATCCCCAATTCCCCATACAATATATGGTTCCTTGGGATCACACGAGGCTGTCTCCCAAAACGACAGCTCAATTGGTCCAGCTGTTTTTTTACACAGCTCACCCGTGTGCTTGACACACAGACAGACAGACACAGCATGCTGTGTGCAACGTCATTGGCAACTGGCCACATCTATGCTCTGTGCAGGGGAGGTGACCTAAACATGGGTTAATGACCCGGACTATACCCCTTTCAGGGGTGGTTTGTCATCCAAGGCTAAGACATGATAAAACCTACCTGCATACAAAATTTGTTTAGCTTCAGCAGTTCCAGAGATATGACTTTGTCTTAGCCCCAAAAATTTTAAATGTGACCCTAATCACAGCCCTTTCAGAAGTGATTTCTCGTGCATAGGCTAGGACTTGGTATGGTCAACCTATCTATAAAATTTGAAGTATCTGTATCCACCAGTTACGAAAATATGAAAGGCGATGCAAAATGTAGAAAATAGCCGGTTTGGGGCAGTTAGGGTTCAGTGACTCATCCAGATCTTTGGCTTCAGTCCTTAGACTATGGTACGGCACTGTGTCCATGACCTACGTTGGTAAAAAACTGACTTGTGATGGATGAATAATCAGACAAATTGTCATAGCAAACAGTGCGCTAGCAGAGCACCACAAAGTAGCACATTTACTGGGCATTGTGTGTGGTCCCTCTTTGCAAAGTTCTGAAAATTATCAACTGAAAATGCACAAATTTACATAGAAAAAGTCACATCCAGCTGACAGACAGGACAGAATCGCAGCAGTTGGTGTATCTAAAATTCTAAATATGCCACTGCTCATCTCTAAAATGCTCAGGTACGGCACATGTTAACAAGGGATCACAGTTTTAAATGCCACCCACACATTTAATCCACAACATGAGATACACATGCACGAGCAGTTGCAAAGTACTGTGATAAGTATCCTGTGTGTGTGTGTGTGTCTGTCTGTCCGCGAGGATATATCCGGAACCACACGTGCAATCTTTACCAATTTTTTGTGCATGTTGCCTATGGCCGTGGCTCGGTCCTACTCCGGAATCATTGCGATATGTTATGTACTTCTGGTTTTGTGGATGACATCATGTTTTTCTTCTACAATGGGCTGTATAGCGGTATAAATTTTGCTACGAAGGGCTGATTTCGCTTATATTTACTTACTTACAGCAAAGTCGGACAGAATGCGATTTCATATTATTAAAGGGCATAATTCTGTCAAATTCAAAATTACTCAAAAACTGAAGTAACAGAGAAATTTCACAATTAATGGGAAGAATTACCAAAATGCACATCACCGTAGCTGTTGTTATTATGGTAACGTAAGTGAACACTGGCGAAGAAACAAATGCATCAGTGACTTTGATGCACGGACGTACAAAAGCAAAGTTAATTTAGCGCTAATGGGACTTATGCTAAGGTAGTATATAGAGCTAACGAAAAGAGCTGGTGCAATTGCACACTGCGAATGAAGTCTGATATCTACGACTGCTTGTTTCCAGACTGCAGACAAATCATCACACTTAGCAATAGCTCCGTTATGCACAGTGAGAGTCAGCGTACTATCAAATTTGTACACATGTATGACACTTGAACAAGAAATTAGTTTAGAGCATTATGAGAGTCCACCTGACTTCTGTGAAGCGACGAGGTCATGAAATGCTGACTGTTTGCATCTGTATGACTTTTTCCAGTATCTATCACCATGATTTATCAAAACGTTCTGGGCGCATTTTTGTGAAACTTGGGAAACGGGCTTGTATTCGCAGAGGAAACGAAATTAGGAGTTCTGCACTGCGTTACGCTCACAGACAGACAGACAGACAGACGCACACTGCTCACCTTATGTTTGCCAGGTGAGATGACTTGATGTGCAATCGACCGAGCATCAACAGCAAGTTCACTCTGAGCCGTGGCAACAAGGTCTCCATTGTCCTGCTCAGTGGTAGGCGCATCAGCCGGGTGTGAGGAGCTAACTAACACTTCGCTAATGTCAGTGTCACCATCCTTCAGTGTCACCAGATAAGGCGACTGTGATCGCGAGACAAAAGTACATACAAACAGTTTCTCGCCAGCATCAGCCAACTCGACAAGTTTCTCTTGTTCATCATCTGTCCAGCAGGACCGGGAAGAGACAGGTACGAGCTGGCAGTGCCAGGCACACGCCGGCACTGATATGAACCTGTCCGTCAGTCGCCGTATGTCAGCTTGAGACACCTCATCAGTGTTGCCATAGTCGACAAACCTCACACTCACTGCATCGTCTCTGATGTCTTCTACGACCGCCCTGTACCACGACTCATCGGACGAGTAGCGAGCGCAACACAGACTGCCAACTGCCAGGTCTGACGGCTTCAGTTCATCGGCGTCATCAGCATCATACACTTCCATCAACTGCTCCACTAGTTCTGCTAGCTGCGGCTCAACGGACGCAGCCTGAATGTAGAAATCAGACGGTGAAACGACGTGAGTGACGTAGACATCGACTTGGTCTTGAGGCGGCTGCGTAGCTGGCAGTGACATCACAGGCCGCGTGAAGAGTTCCGGGTGTGCCGTCTCAAATGATTCTCCGGTGTCGGTGTTCTTCAGTGCGACTGTGACAATGTTGGTCGACGTCTCTACCGCGATGACAGTCGCCGTAAACTGCTGACCCAACAAGTCATCGGCGACATCGTCCAGTGATGCAGCCGTCATCCCACGGAGTTGACAGTCAACAAGTCGGACTGGCACTTGAAGGAAACGCGAGTCTAGCTCACGCAGTGACGACACACTGCATGACTCCACATTACCGTAATCCACAAACTTGACCGTTCGATTTCCGTCATCATCTGCTGGAATGCTATCGATCTTGGCTCGGTACCAGCTGCCATCTTCACTGTACATTGCTGCACATGGCTGTCCAACATCTAAAGCTGACAAAGGAGGACGACGTTCGCAGTCCTCACCGAGCTGAGCCATCATCTCATCCAGATCAGCCGTCTGTCCGACCACATGGCACTGGAACACTGAGCCACCGTCAGCCACGTACACCACTTCCAACGGCATCTCATCATTCTTCTTCAAACCACACTCGTACTGGTATTGCTGGCATGGTTTTGCCGACGCCGCCCCGGATGACAAAGACGATCCTCTTTCCCCAGACACAGCAGCAGTAGCAGCAGCAGGAGGAGATGTGGCAGGACGTTTATTACAGAACTGTGACGACAGATCACGTCCACTTTTGTCCAACAGTTCGACAGTGTAAACATCATTTTCCTTGCTAAGAAATCTGCAAGATAGAGGCGGTGCTGATACGGCTCTATCAAATGCAGTGTTCTCGTCCCTGGTCCAGTGAGTTGCCTGCTGCTCGGCTCCACGCAGACAGCACTTGACAGCTTGAACCTGCGGAAACTTCATGAACTGCGCCGTAGGTGATCTCACCTGTTCCAGGCGAACAACCTCGGTATTGCCATAGTCAACATAGAACACTGTCACGCGATCAGCAGCACAGGAGACGATGCGACCGCGATACCAGCTTCTGTCTGCGTCATAGAATGCTACACAAGGTCTCTCGACAGTACAGTCACTAGCCCTCAGTGACTGCTGCTTTGCTGTCTGATATGTCTCATGTAGGTCTTTGGTTAGCTTCTCAATCTCGCAACGATTGTCAACAAGCTGGCAATAGAATTCCGACGGGGACACGACCCAAGACACGACGACCGGGTGTCGAGTGTCGGCAGCGATGTTCATGGGAGTGAAGCTCAGCAGTGCCGAGGCGCTATCACTCGTCTCACCCCACGAGTCATTTTCCTCTGCAAAGCCAGCGCCAGCACTACCACCAGTAGCAGTCATCAGTCTACTGTAACTATCACCCGACTCTGCCTTTGCTGCTCCTTCAAACTCGGACTTCCTCATCCCCGACTGCCACGTGTCTTTTTTCCTTGCACCTCTCCCAGTGTCCACTCCGTCCGATGTCCTCCCACTGCCAAGGGTTGGTGGAACAGGGTTCTTCTGCTTTGCATGTCCACTATCAACCAACTTCTGAGCGATGGAGTTCATTTCAACAGTATGCACGAAGTCGTCCACACTCACAACCTTAGCCGTGCTGGCACTGTCGCCAAGCAATTCTTCAAAGAATGCTGCTGCGTCATCGTTCCAGTCTGACCCAGCGACTGGTACAACATCGGCTAGTCGGCAATGCAAGGCCTGGACAGGCATGGTGAGGTAGCGCGACCGCAGACGGTGGACATTACTGGCATCAACCGTCTCTGTGTTACCGTAGTCTACAAACTCCACTGACAGACATCGGCGGCGCTCGTTTGACACACTCACAAGTTTAGCGCGGTACCACCTCTCATCTGCACTGTACAGAGCACAGCATGGCTGACCAACGCTCACGTTCAACACCTGCGACGAGCCAAAGTTCTGATAGTCGGCGTTGAGTTCCTCCATCATTTCATCGAGGGCGCCACTGTTAGTCACTTCCTGTAGATAGAAGTCTGCAGGACTCACAACGTATGCAGCCACACAGTTCAGCTGTTCACCCGCCGTGCTCAACAGAAACTTGTAGCCTCTCGTCGTGAAGCCGTCCTTGTCGTCGACGCCGTTGGAATCCACACTCTCCCTTCTCTTTGCCGGCGCAGTCGATGCATCACCACCTGCTTTGCGGTCTTCAGGAGTGAGATAGCTGAGACTCAAAATGTTGGTCAAGCGCAGAAACTTCCTATTGACGTTCTCTTGGTCCTGAAGCAAGTGGACGTAGTAGTGGCCGTCCGAGTTCTGCTCAGGTGTAAAGTAGACATCAACCAGCTGATCTGAGACCATGTCGGAGAAGGCTTTTACGTCAGCGGGTGACCACATTGAGATGCTGTCTGTCTTCTGTATGCCGCACAGACTGCATGCAACTGCCTGGACGGGCAACTCATTGAGAATCAACTCAGGCATGTCACGCAAATCTTCACATTGAACCACCTCACGGTTTCCGAAGTCCACAAAGTGCACCTCGACCTTGCGCGATGCCTTCAGCACACCTGACACACCACAAACCACATCACCTCGGCTGCTGTAACATGCTCCAAAAGTCACTGGACAACTTCAACTTTCCCATAAACTTGAGTTTTAGACTGAAACTCAATCTAAAACCAAATTAATATGCAAAAGTAAAGTGACAACGTATTTCGTTTTTGAAACTAAAGTTAAGACCAAACTTTGGTTTAAGTCTAAAACCGAAGTTTGGTCTTAAACCAAAGTTAATCTGAACGATACAGTTTTAAACTGAAGTTACGTGATGCATTCAGAAAGGCAGTTCTGCTAAAATACTAGCGCTTAACTTCAGACAAAAACCAAACCCGCTACTTTTTCGCTTAAGACATAAACCATGATGTAAAAGCTATCATTTAGTATGTTACATGCAAGAAGGTTGGTTTAATCGTTGCAACACAATGATAAACATGACGGACCCACAAATGTTTTGGTTTTGGATAGTTACAATGCCGTAGCGGCAGAGTTTACTAACTCTGCCGCTACGGCATTGTAACTATGAGTGGATGAGCGGCATGCAGTTCTGGCGAAGACAGACGCTCATCCGAGAGATTGACAGTTTTAACTTTGGTTTTAAACTTAACTTTACTCAAACTCAAGTGGTTGACCGTGTGCAGGATATTGTTATGTTCTGAATTAAAGAGGACAGTGATATATCAATTTGGCACAGTAATGTTAATGAAGTCCTGCAGTTAGTTGCCGGTCATGCAGCAGATGTTGTTGATGTTTCCGTTGCATTCCCAACAGCTCCTGTCCTCAACCTGTTCTGGTTAAACTGCACGACGTGTGGACTAAACTAAAGCAGTTCAGGCAAAGAGAAGTACTTATTGCCCAGATGAGCCACTTGACGTGAGATGCACGAAAACATTATAGCTGAAATCTTGTGCTATGGCAGTAAGTAAGTAAATTTATAGTGCAGTTATCGTCAAGAACCTCTAACCCCCTGAATGCACAAGTATCGAGCGAACATGATCGTCTCATGTGCTGCCAACTTTGTTCGCCGGTGAGTGTCATAAACTTCTGATGGTCGTCGGACAACTGTTGATCACAGCTACCGTCGAGATCTGTATTCAGCAGCTAAGCCAAGTAGAAGAAATGGTTTGATTACCACATAATGCGATACGGGATATTTAGCATGCGATGAGCCACAGAGTCGCACGAACTGTCATTTGCTTGCTAACGTGGCAGTCGCTATTAAGTCGCAATGCCTACTGGTGTGCGATGGATAACAACAAGCGTGGAGTGACAGGTTTACTTTTAACCTTCTTAATTCTCGGGATACGACAAAAAAACATTTACCAGAAATGAGCAAAAAATTCTGAGTTGTGAGTCTCGAGAGACTTGCTAACATCCCTAGAACATTAGGCAAACCATGCTAAAAGGACAAAATATAACAGACATAAAGTCATACCTGTGACACGAGCCCTGTACCATTTGCTGTCCTCCGAGTACTTGGCAATGACCGGCTGTCCAAGCGTGGCTGTGCGCAGTTTGCCGATGCCTGGAGGCAAGCAGGTAACATAACTGTCAATGCGTGTCATCAAAAGTTCAAGTCGATCAGCATTATCGTAACCACTGACTTGACAGTAAAAGTTCTCGGGGTCGCCAACGTAACTCACGACACAATTCGTCCACTTGTTGAACACCAGGTTGTCGGGAGTAAAGTCGGCACGGTGTCGAGCTGCCGAAGGCTCCGGACATGACATCTGTCTGGTAGCCGGTGACGGGCTGCTAGCCGCCGTGGTCAGTAGCTGCTGTTGCTGGGACGGTGGAGACGGATATGGGCCATCACGTGCTGACAGCGAGCGCAGCAGTGGCGAAGACTGTGGACGAGCATCCTCAGACAAGTTAGTGTCAACAACAAGCTGGCGACATGCCATTGACGACTGGCTGGACACATTCACAGGACATACCGGTGGCTCCACCACTGATGACGAATACCTAGCAACCACATGACATGCATTACAATATTAGTTTCTCACGGCTTTCGTTACGCCAGCCTTTACATGGGGCACAGTGTATATCTTGATTTGGCTTCTGAGAAGTGGACGGTCGCGTGGTTAACTGGATTTTAATGATGCTTTCAACACAATTTACGTCGTGGTGTAGGCTAAAGTAATAATTTACTGGTAAAATTTCATTTTAAAGAATATTAGTTTTGAACGAAGTAGTCCAAATTAGTAAAAAAACATCAAAAATACCTATTAACTGTGTGATAGGGTGTATCTGCGTATTGTTATGAGGACTTGTTAGCGACGCAAACTGCTTTTTGACTGGACTGGCTACTGACAGTTAATAGCGTATACATCTTTTCTTTGGTGCCAGTCAATGGAAAATGATTGGTGTTCACATTTTCACTGTGCTATGGATCGAGTTCTTTCCTAAACAAAATGCAGTCAGAGATGGCAGACTTCACCCCAGTGCCAAAACCCTGGTGAACTTGACGAAATAACATTGTCTGACATCTGACTGGTGCTAGCACCTGGTGAACAGGATGAAACATACGCGTCGTATTTGATTCTGGCTCATTCTCTCCATTATGCTAAAACATGACATCATTCCCAAAACCGGAAGCACACAATGTATTGCGTCTATGTCAAACGAAGACTGAGCCGTAGCTGCGGGTAACAAGTAGAGAAAATTTAGAAACATTTGGAAAATAATCAGTAAATAATCGCAGAAGAAGAGCTACAGTTGATGGATGTGATGTCACACGACAAGACGATGACAATGAGATTTGATGAGAGAAACAAGAAATAAATTAGCCCCGTACGGGACTGGCGGCTGACTCCTACTTACTGCCAACTTCAAAGTCACTACGCAAAAAAATAGGATAAAAATAAAAAATCCGGCCCCAATAAGCCTTAGGTATTGTGCCCTAATTTAAGAATCTGTGGTCACTTGCCAGCCCCAATTTTAAATGGGGAAGGAGACAGCCTTTAAAAATGGCCGAATTTCCGACTTTCAAGGGCTCGTGGCCTTGACCTTGGATCGGGTCATACTGCATACGGTCATGCATCACTCATCGACCTTTACCTACATACCAAATTTCACTGAAATAAAAGAAACTTTTTGTGGACAGACGAAATGACGGGCGGACAGACATTTTACACACGTCATTAGGTTGACTCGGACGAGTCGACCTGACGACGAGCGAGACAGAGTAAGATGTGATGGAGACCTGACGAGCTGTGGAATCAGCTGCTGATTGTATGCACACTGTGGTAGTGTCACACGACACGTGTCTTCGTCTGTCATTGACAACACCTGGATGACAACCACCTTGTTCAGCAGCAGCGCTTCAAGCGATGCACGGCTGCGCATGCTTGCAGGTATCTCGGCAGCCGAGCCAGTCTCAGCAGCCGTTGCTAGGTGACATCGCACACCCTGACGGTGGAGACTGCAGAACTGAGACGACAGTACAAGCAGGCGGTCACTGTCAACGATTCTCTCACTTCCGTAGTCAGCAAAGTGCACCTGGACACACCCATACAAATGGCAACTAAAATTATGTCAGTAGTGCTGCAATTTAATGCTATCTCTGACAGTTTGCCACGTGCCACAAACAACGTCACATCTCCAGTAACTGATACTGTGTCTAAAATGACTCTTCTTGGCCTTGCTATAACTTCAAAGTACATCAACCGATTGTGATAATTTTGGCAGAATTGTTTCTAAGAAAGTGAGTAGTCAAATGGTACTTTGTTTTCCCACCTCACCTAACTAGTGCTTCTCTACTACCTGGAGAAACACATAAACACAAAAGTCGCAGTTTTCACTCTGTTGTATTACTGCTTATCCAAAGTTCAACCAGTCGCTGCTTGACGTCTTCAATTGTGTTGATTTGCAACCCATATTCACGCTGCTGTAGACTCCACAAATCTTGTAATCAACTGAGTTCAGCTCTGGCCTAGTGGAGCCATAGCTCCAGGAAAATGGAGTTGAGTTTTGTGCAGCAGCTGTTGAACTGTGTTGCACACACCATGCACTGATGCATGCATGAGCCATGTTGCTGAAAGGCAAATAATATTGTTGTCGACAAAGCGTTTGATAACAGCTAACATTTGTTGAGATAGTAAGATGTCCCACCAATACTGTCCATTTGACTTTTCACTTCAGGCTCGACAACGAATAACGACCACTTTTGACACAGCATTTGATATCACGACAGACTTGGTAAACGATGAGTGTGTGACATGCTATACTCCCTTCCTAGGCTACGTTTGGTGAATGCGGTCGATTCTGGTGCGAATAAACAATGGTACAGCTGTTACCAAGACTACTGATAATGTTAATGTGTTTTGAGTATGTGTTGACAAAACAACAGTCAGCATTTAAGTAAAAGACGGAATTTTCGACTTTCTGTTTCCCCAGGCAGTGCAGAAGCACTAGTTAGGTGAGGTGGGAAAATAAAGTACTGTTTGACTGCTTACTTTCGTAGCAACATTTCTGCCAAAAATTATCAGAATCGTTCCATGTTCGTAAGTTACAGCAAGCCACAGCAGTGTCGTTTTTTAGACACAGTGTATATAGGGATGTTAACAAGTCTTGGACAATTTATCAGGTAGGTGGACTGCAGTAGGTGTTAGTTACAAACACTACTGTCACCTTCTGACAATGGTGCAGTCGTCTGTTGCACGTTTGTTGCATAAACTTCACGGAGTTTGTCGTAATATCAACAGGCACACCAACATTATTATGCACACACGCCGACAGGCAACGTGTGGATATAAAGTTTACTGTTTTCCATTTTGTGTGTGCGAGTTTCTTCGTATGGTTACAGATTTCTCCGCCAAGCATAAAGCTAGTGGCATCAAATTTTGCACTGCAGTTCATCGGCGTCCAAAGCAGGGAATCGCACATATTGGGGGAACTTTGCTCCCCAGAAGCCCAAAATCGGAACTATACTATACTGAACTATACATACAAATGGTAGACGCCTATCCAAGCCTGCAGGCCTAGGCTGACTAAGTCAGAGCGACGTTCTCTTTATAGTTCAATGAGCACGAGGGCCACGCATTTTCGGCACGTGTGGGTATATGTCAGTCCCACTCACGTACTTGTTACCTATCATCCTTAGAATAAATATGCAAACCACTGAATATTCAAATTCCAGTACAAAGACATGCAGCTGAACAACATTTTGACACTGCAGCAAGACGCATGCAGTGCACACATATACATACCATCAACACTGCATTCTTTACTATCAAGTTCACAGATTTAGCACCTTAATATGCAATCTAACTGCAATGCATGTCTTGGGGCAATGCTTTGACACCGCTGACAGTAATGACATCTGGCCTTGAATACCATAATTTAAGCATCCGTGGTCATTTGCCAGCCCCCATTATAAATGGAGGAGGAGACAGCCTTTGAAAATGGCCGAATTTCCGACGTTCAAGGGCTCGTGATCTTGACCTTGGATCGGCTCATACTGCATACCGTCTTGCATCACTTATCAACCTCTACCTATGTACCAAATTACATTGAAATCGAAGAAACTTCTTGTGGACAGACGGATGGACTTACGTACGTACAGATGGACGTATGGACGGGCGGACGGACATTTGAGATGCAGAGACCCACTTTATTAGGTCGACTCGGAGGAGTCGACCTAAATATGATTAGGCAAGCTGCATCAGTGCCTAAGAAATGTATCTTGTAGCCTTGAGACTGACCTTTCTGACATTAATCAATGTTTATTAGTTTTTGAGCATATGTTACACATTATCTTCAGTATGTATCATAGAAACACTTACCAGATACTTATTAGTGGAAAACTGTCGGATGATCTTTGTTCTGTAGTAGAGGTTGTCGACATCATACTGACAACAGCAGAAGTCTCCAGGGCGTGGTCCTGCGATAATTGCTGCCGTGTTTACACTGTAGAACTCATTTAGACGACTTCTAAACTGCTCCAAAGTGTCAGCGTTGTACTTGGCCAACTGACCAAAGAACTCGCCATCAGCCATCACAGACGAGACATACATGTACTCCACGCTACCACTGCGTATTTCGGCGGGAGGTGGCACTTCAGCCGACGTGGCCATCAGCAAGAGATCCACCAATCGGACGTCACGACCGTTTCTCGTGTGCATGAGTTCCACGCAACAGCAAGACAATGTCATCTTGTACGTGACGCGAGCAAGCAGAGTCACAGAGGAGTCGTAACGTTTCAAGACGTTGGCAATAGCAGCGGCCGGGCGCTCGTCTGCTCCATGCAACGTACAGTGGTAGGCAAACGACGGCACGTCGACGAAAACCGCCGCGAAGACATCAGTCGTGAACTGACAGTGAATTGTGCCACCGAAGTCAACAAGCATTGCATGAGCACTGCCATGGTTCAACCCCGACAACTGCATCAAACACACACACGCACACAACTTTGCACCCACCCGCACAGCTAACACTTGTGTCATGCATGCTGTCTGTTGTCTGTACATCCAGTAATAAACAAGAGGCTCAACTATCACACAGGCACCAGCGCACCACACAACACTCTGTATTGGTTGAAATCTTAAAACAACTCCTGTACAAAAGATCGCATTTGAAAAGTCTGGAAACAGGTGAATGGCCTTGAACGTCACTCAAGGTCATCGGCATAGCCGCCGGCCATACAGCACCATGTCTGAGATGTTACCACTTAGTTTATGACTATCTGTGACTGTGAGATGTTCTTCAGATGCGATAAAACAGCTGAAATTACAAGCCATGGGCACTTTCCCACTTATGTATAAACATGGTGTTAATACAATGTACATAACTCGTTTTTAAACACAATGGGTGAAGATAGTGCTAGACACTTCAGATGTAGTATGCAGACTGATACTGATGAGTACTAGCACGTGCGTGCAAATATGTTCACTGTCATGTGACCTCTTTAAACTTTCGGAAATAACTGACAGTATCTCAGAAATGGTACAACGTTGAGGAGCTGTGATGGAAATTATATGTGACATATTGCTTGGCACCAATACTAATGACCTTGAGCGACCTTGAAAGTCACTTTTGCTATTTGAAACATTTTCTCCTATAACCTATACTCCTATACCTCGGTAATATAGCTTATATTGCCGAGGTACAGGAGTATAGGTGGTCATTTGCCAGCTCACATTGTAAATGGTAGAGTAGATAGCTGTTGAAAATGGCCGGATTTCCAACTCTGAAGGGCTCGTGACCTTGACCTTTGATCGGGTCATACTGCATACTATCATGCATCACTCATCGACCTCTACCTAAATTGTAAATTTCATGGACATTGAAGAAACTTTTTGTGGATGGATGAATGTACGGACATTTGAGACCCACTTTATTAGGTCGACTCAGAAGAGAAAACCTATAATGGAAACTAGACATCCCGTATAGGGTCAGTTTGGTAGTGAGTTTCTGGCGATCGGTGATCATTGTGTAGTAATGAAGGCCTGAAGTCGCAAAACCTGGAAACATTTTGAGCCTTTTTTGCAGGTATTTTGGGAAAAACGACCCCTTATATCATTCTGCTCTAACAGTTTACATGGCGACACCGACTGACGTTGTTGTGTTCAAATGCTGTAAAAATTTGTCTGACGGGAAATCAGTGAAATCGTGCATTATTTACCTGAAAAAAAATTTCGGCTGCCTCTCACGGTCAAACTGTCGCTTCTGTGTGGATCGCGCCCTAAAATATCATGGGCCAGCCACCAACAATGTGCTCACAGTGCTCCAGATTTCATCCAAATTGGTTCACTTTCAGTGGAGTTATAGCAACGTGTGAATACCGTTTTTGCCCCGTACAGTATTTCCATGATTTGCCAGAAGCTACGGTTCGCTTTGGGCGAATAAATTAAATATTGCACTTGACTTTCCACAACTTATTGCCTACTTTGCAATTACTACTTCTTCAGATATTCCACGCAAGTGGTCAGCATAAGCAAAGTATTATTAGTTGGATAAAATGACAGGCTTACTGTTTGTGGCACGCTACACACAACTATTGACTCTAGCAACTGCAATGTTACCACAAAACAAAGACCACTGACAATACGTACATGCGCCCGGTAGATGTGCCCATCAGCAGGATTGCGCACAACACAAGCCATTCCATCAACCAGAGCTCCCTTAACTGGCAACAGCCGCATTGATGACAACTCTAACATGAGTGAATTGAGAGAGACGGCATCAGACAACAGCTGACAGTAGAAACTACCATCAGGCTCGACACTAGAGATACACACACTGTGCCAAGCTCCTTCAGCAAGATTTGGCTCCACGTACTTTGGTACGGAGGAAGCTGACAGTGAGACAGGTGGCAACCCAACACTACCTACTGGATTGGGCAGCTGCACAATCGGTTGTCCGACTGCTGACGGGTCATCAAAGTCGATGTCAACTAGATGATGTACTGACAACACGGCACTGATCTGAACGTAAATACTACATCCACTAGCAAAAGCTTTGCGTAACTTGTCACTGCCGAAACGAACAGACTGTACAGACGCACAACACCGCAGTGCCTGTACTGGCAATGATAAAAATCGCTCCTGAATGGGCCACAGATCTTTGATGCTGACTGAATCTGAGTCACCGTAGTCAATGAATGTCACTCCACATAAACCCTGCCAGTCCATGTCATGCACAACTGCACGGAAGAACTGGTCCGAGCCTTTATAGCGCGCCACACATACAGTCCCTGGCCAACACTGATTAGCCTCTAGGCAGCGGGATCTACCATGATCAACAGAACTCGCCAGTGATTCGTGAAAATGGTCCAGAGTTTGTTGCTCATGCGTATTCTGGACCCAGAAGTTCAGGACTGATTCATAGTGGGTAACGAAAACTGTGTAGCGCTTATTCACAGCAAACTGCTGAGCACATTGAAGTGATGGCCAGCGAGATATCAGTTGAGGAGAAACTGGAGACACAAAATCCGCATTAATAAGACGTATAAGTGGCGGGAAGCCAGTGACACCATCACAAAGAACTTCCACTTCAAACTCCGAATTCAGCAAATTCTTCTCGAGTAATTCATACTCGAGTGATGTCCACGAAATACCATTTGCTGGAGAGAGTCCAGCAACAATAAACCTTTCGGCTAATGGTGGAATGGAGAAGAAGTCTGGATCAGCTCTTTCAACCATTCTCAGTTTCACATTCTCTTTATTTCCGTAGTCAATGAAGTGAACATTTAGATGATCAGTTAGTACCTCTAACACCTGTGTCACAACAGCAGACAATTATTTTCTTCAATATACAATACCGACAACAAAATCAGCATTGTTATCTGTCAGCAAAATAAATGGCTGCTCTTAGAATGCTACTTAAGACCTGTCCATGTGGCCCAGTGGTTAACACACTCAGGCACCATATGCAGTACAGCGTGATGCGCTGAATGGCCGAGGTTTGTGCCTCAGCCCAGGCGCATCCGCCTACCAAAGAATTATTTCTAATAATTCCTATGCACATGAAGTGACATGATGAACAGGGAGTTAATCCCAGGCAGGAAAATGATGGTTCGACAGTGTCCTCTATAAACTGTGACTGTTGCTGATGTCTTGATTAGCAACATCAAGGTATTAGCCACGCTGACGTAAGAGCCGAAGCAGATAGATGTGGCAAAAGCCTGGCTAGGCGCTGAAGCAGTGTCAGTCAGTTGGCCAGGCACTGAAGAAGTGCCAGTCAGGGCTGGTGCTGAATAAGTGCCAGTCCGTGCATAGCCTGACAGTAGTCCACTAACCACTTATGGGCTGATGGAAGTGGCCAGTTAGCTGATAAGCTGAGGAGTTTCGACCAATATCCGCTCATAGCACCTCAATCGTGATAGCTGGCGAAAAAAGTTCAATTAGCACTAATAGAAAGTAGACCACGCATTTCCAACGAGCCAAATGTGAACCGTGTACGTTACCCTTAAGTCCCCCAGAGGGTGGCACAAAACGCGATTTTGCAGTTTTTTTCCAAGTAAAATTCAAGTTCAGTCAAAAGTCTGCTACAAAGTTTCTCTGTGTGAAAACGTCCAACTGCAAAGTTGTAGCTACATCATTCCCCTATCTAATGGTCCATAGACGGATTGCGTGCTCTATTGCAGTGTTGTTACGACCACCGGACTTTCACCGCCACCGCAGTGGTTAGCTACCACCGAACCAACACCGCCATCGCGGTGTTAACCAACACCACAATCGCTGTTTTACAGTGTTCTCAGCAGTCTTTCTGGGCACTGTTTCCTGAAAACTGCCCATCACTTCCACAGCATCATTTGATCCCTGCATGAACAGTAAACGCACAGCGAGATCAGGAGATCAGTCAGTGACACCGCCCACCCTCCCCCAACA
>Ga0209780_1001115_pt1 | contig 16924 bp, 7 predicted proteins | sample WorMetexBAHAMAS2_FD_187384 | JGI IMG/M metagenome (GOLD analysis project Ga0209780, IMG submission 187384) | Marine gutless worms symbiont microbial communities from Max Planck institute for Marine Microbiology, Germany - Inanidrilus exumae... | ecosystem: Host-associated > Annelida > Digestive...
CAACCACAGGCATGCCATATACCTTTGCGCTCACACTTCCGAAATTGCCTTCTCTCCGCGATCGCCGTGAACACATAAATAGACAATTTTTCAGATCTATATCTTCCTCTTGCATTTCCTCCTTACTACCTATCCCCAGGAACCATGACGTTATTTCCAGATTGCGAGCTGCATCTCTCTATCCGCGTTCGGTTACACGCACGAAACGATACACATCTTTCATCAACTATTCTTTACTACATTATCAGTAACCGATGTCATCTGCGATTTTGGATGTTTGATTACTTTGTTTGTTATTTTTATGTATTGTACATGTACATTTTCATTTTATTATTGTTTTTTTTTCTATTGAAATCTAGCAGTTTTTATAACTTGCTATTGAAACATTAAACTTACTTACTTACTTATTAGCCAGAAAGCTGATACTTGTTTTACTGACTCACAGGTGGAAGGCTGAGTCGACCTGTAACTACAGTAAGGGTGTGCAGCCCATGCCCGTGGTCGTTATATCGCAGTGGCTGTCATGATAAACATAACTGCCGGCAGTGAAATTTGAACCTGGGTCCTCTCACACCACATTCTGGCACATTAACCACTCCGACCTCTAGGTTTAGCTGAAAATGGTTGTTAAACCAGTGTGTGATTCCACTATTCATCCCCAACAACACATCCATCGATTGGCAGAGGGGAGGTTGTTGTTAGATCAAACACATGATCCAGCCATTTGCTTCTTGAGTGACCTCAACATTGTTTCCAGCTGTGGTTAGGAAATCATCCAATTGAAATGTCAGTTTGATGTTGCAGTGCTTGGTATTTGTGTATCGAGCCTGGTGACATATTCAAACAGAACATATCGCCATCTAGTAGGTCCAGGAGCATGGATAACCATCGTTATCACATATCAATAAATGGCAGATTTCATAATTGGTACAGAGTTGACAGTCGGCACTTCGTGACGTTTTCTGAGCCCAAACATCATGAATTACCAGTTGGACTTGGTATGGGTCTGCATCTGAACAGTGGACGGGGTCACCATCCTTCTAGTTTTTGTTCAGTGTTGTTTTTTTCTGCTGGCTTGTGTAGTCTGATAACTGTTGCTGCTGCAGCTGATAATGATTCTTTGTTTGTGTGTAGGTTGTCGTTATCTCGACCAATTGATTCCTAACAATATCTCCGTTTTGCTGATCTCTTGTAGCCATTGTGAGTTTTAGCGATTTTTAGTTTTTTTCATTTTAGGTCGACTCTTCGACAGAGTCGACCTAATAAACCCAGTCTCAAATGTCCATTTATCCGTACGTTTGTACGTGCGTATGTACGTGCATACGTCCATCCATCCACAAAAGGTTTCTTTGATTTTAATGAAATTTCGCATGTAGGTAGAGGTCTATGAGTGATGCACGACGGTATGCAGTGTGACCTGATCCAAGGTCAGGATCAAGGTCACAAGCCCTTGAAAGTTCGAAATCCTTCCATTTTTAAAAGCTATCTCCTCCGCCATTTACAATTGGAGCTGGCAACTGGCCACTGATTCTTAAACTAGGGCACAATATCTAAATTTGTTTGGGCCGGATTTTTGATATTTATCCTAGTTTTTGTGTCACATGACTTTGAAGTTGGCAGAAACGTCAGTTGTGAAGTTGACCATCAGTCCCATACGGGACTAACTTATTGCAATAGATACTTTCTATTTCAATAGTGTATGTTTCTCTCGCTGCAGTAGTAGCAACTATTTTTCATCTGTTTACCTGTCAATCTATATGTGCAAAATGCAACAGCACAGCTTGTTTATCTGGCTTGTGAATGTACAAAATGTACAGACTGTAACCAACTTCTCTTTGTCAAACACATACTGACAGAATGTACTTATGATCAAACACGACATCAGTACTATTCCTTTACTGACATTCAAAACATCTTCAATCACACACCTAGCTAAAATATGCTATATTTTATTTTAAAAGTTAACTTATATACATACATAAGAGTTATTTGTATAGCGCATATAAATTCAAAAGAGTCACTATGCGCTTGATAATGATCATGATCAGTTGTAATTTGTAAATAAGAAATCTTATACAAATTATATTTTTTAGTCAAATGATTTACCTAATTCCGACTTACTCATTCAATATAAATCTAATATTATTATTATATTTTCCTTTATTTCAGTTATCAGGTTATCTTACTCCAAGAATTAATCCCTAAAATTTTAATATTTACAGTATAGTTCTACCTCAAAGGCACGATATGACCTGAATTGTGTTGAAAGCACCGTTAAACTCCAATCAACCAACCTTATCTGGCAGGTTATTTTGTGTGTACTGCTGTTTCTGCTGCCTGCTGAGACTCCTTTCGCTCTACTACCTGTAATCATTACCAAGTTATATGATGACATTGCCAACTACAGATTGTCTATACTCTCCACAGATATGTGCCAGCCAAAGCAAGTGACCCTGCCACTGGCTGATGTTGTACCAACTTTGATACTACGGGAGTCCATGACTTCACTGACGGTTGTTCCTTGGACTTGTATCAAACTGGCTGGCATTGTTACTTACTTACTTTCTGGACTGAGTCTCCGTCTTCCTGTTGACATTCAACTTGTCGTAATGTTCCTACATTTAAGTGACATTTTAGGCTGCATCGCAGCGATAGCAGTCTGTTGCTACACACAGGGTAGCATGGTGTGTCTGTCTGTCTGTTGGTCACGTTCGTGAGCACTGCAAAAACGGCTTAATTGATTGAGAAACCGTTTGGGCTGCTGACTCGGGTGGGCCCAATGAACCATGTATTAGATGGGGGTGCAGATCCCCCAGAGGAAGGGGCAGTTTTGAGGGAGAAAGGTGGCGGCCCATTGCAAAGTATAGGAACATTCTACAATGAACTGAAAAAAACGGCTGAACTTATCAACATTCTGTTTGGTATGAAGACTGCGGTGGGCCCAAATAAACGTGTTAGATTGGGGTCCAGATCCCCTCATGGGAAGGGGCAGTTTTGAGGGGTGTCCGTCCAATAGAGAACAATTGTAATAGAGTGAGCTGTGCAACAATGGCTATATGCTTACATTCGTTCAATATACCAATGGAAAGCTCTTGCCCTCTGCAATATAGAGGTGTAGTTTGTTAGGTGATTGACATTTGCATTTAGGAGAAATCAGCGATTTAAAACTATGATTTTAGCGACCGGGTATACCCGTTTTGGCATATACCGGTCACTTCTTGCAATAAATTTTCACCAGAGGTGGAAATAGCCATAAATTAATTACCGGTTATATGCAAACTAAGGTCGTTACAGTTAGTTTTAAAGCCACGCGACCTAAAAAACTGTCGCTCCTAGTGATGACTGGTCGTGAATAGGCATTTTCACTGTAATTCGACCCGGTCGCTTATCTAAGCACTTGCTTATTTAAGCATCACCTAACGACAGTAGCATAGCACTCAGCCAATGGCAGAGCGTGTTTGCCGTGATCCTTAAAAATAGCACGTGCTAATACAGCCAGGCAATAGGGATGCATCAATCGTTTAATTTTGAAACCATTTAAACGAAAGATTTTCAGGCTGCAAACTAGTGAACGATTCGTGCGCAGAGGCGATGCGGCCTTTTGTCAAATTACTTTCACAACTTGTTTGTGCTTCCTGTGGCCTGCTCTGTTTATCTCACCACCAACCCAACACCTTTGTATACCCAGACACGCATTGCATTACATTATACATAGTGCTATAAAATAACCAGCATCTTCCTCCTGCGAATTCAGTGGCCATGTTCGTTTCAAAGGTGGTTAATGTGTGTTTGTTGTAGGTTCACGCTGTTGAGTGTCCGTTTGATCGCAGTGTTCATCGTCCCGTCCGTCACTGTTGAATCTAGTTTATTGTCACAGAGAACAGTGTTACTTACTTGAATCAGCTTGTTTCTTTCATGACGTGATTGTAGATCTGCTCAGTGTGTGGTCAGAGACAAGCTCGGCCACTGAGGTTATTGCCGGTACATTGCATTTTTTCTGCCTGTTTACCCTCTTAATTTTTGTCCTGCATATTCCAATCTTCCATTTTCCACTCCCACATTTCGGTCCCTCATTTTTCAGTCCTGCATTCTCCACCTTTGCATTTTTGATGGTCCTGCATTTTCAGTAGACCCGCCTCGACTTTGGCCTCATCTCCGAAAACACTTTCTTTTTGTTTTTTTGTGCTTTTGCAGTACTTGAGATTTAATTGTTTTTATACATAATATAGCACAGTTGAGTAATCTATTTGAAGTAAATAGTGAACATAAGTACAGTAGTATGGACAGTAGTGTACAATAAGTGATAAACAGCTGATTGTTTACATACTTATTGAAGTACATATTGATCATATGTTCGTCTGCTTATGCACAAAACCACAGAGAAAATGCGGTTATGAGCTTCATGCAGCATACTGTTACTGCTTTCATAATTTAACAACAAACTTCGCTGCTGCAATTTCTTTGATATTTTTGTGGCTTTTGTGGTTTTCTGCAGCATTGTTCTCGTTGGTCAATAATTTATGATTTATGCCAAAGTTGTGCCTCAAGTTTTGGAGTTTACATTAAGAAAGAAGAATAGGCACTGCTGAGTTTATTCTGTACTGGTGTTTGTCTGTAGTTTCACCATATTTTAAATCAACCCACAAAATCACATGGCGACATAAATCTCCACATCAGTAGTGGACCATAATTGAGCAGTATGATTGTTTGTATGCTGGCCCTTGATGGGTGGATTGTTGTGTACATTTGGTTGAGCAGAGAGAGACCCCAGTGGTTGGGTACCCCATCCTTATCACTCCTTGCTGTATCCAGCATAACAGTCATTGGTCAGTGTACCAGTGGGTCAGCCAGTGTCTGTCCTCCTCCTCCATCGGTTCTGAGGAGAACCTCTGGGATTAGTGGAATGGGGTATTTATGGGCCGTGTAACCTTCCTGCCACCGAGCCGTCAGCAAGAAAGCGCTGAAGGGAACACAGCACTAAGTTAACCCTATCCAGTGGCGTGACCTCATGCTTTCTTCATCAATACCTGACTTCTGATGGAAGGGACTTTGGCTGTCCAGTGCCAGTACCCTGGACCATAAGTTAATTCACAATTGCGTGATCTGTTTGACACAACTTAAACCTTTGTTGTTTGGTACCTGTGTGGTTCAGTACATTTGCTTTGTGGTACCTGAGTACCTCTGTCGTCTGGAACCAGTGTGATTTGGTACCTCTGAGGTCCTGTACCTCTGTGGTCCTGTACCTGTGGGGTCTAGTTTATCTGTGACCCTGTATCTCCACATTCCGGTACCTCTGTTGTATGATATCTCTATAATGCAGTACCTCTCTGGTCTTCCCACTATTCAGGGTTCTGACGCCTCCTGGAAAGTCCTGGATTTCTTTTTGTAACATTTCCAGGCCCTGGAAAGTCCTGGAAAATAAGTTTGGTTCTGGAAAGTCCTGGAAATTTTAGTGAAAGGTCCTGGAAAGTCTTGGAATTTTCCAGGCAATGATGTGGGAAGCGGACACGACGATGCAGGTGCAAATGCCGAAATTTGTGAAAATTAGCTCAGATTTTATCTATGTATACGAAAAATACGCTGGCAGCCGCAACTTCTCCCCGGACCCCATAGTAACTGCTGTTTGTCCTGGAAAATGCTTCTGGGGTTCTGGATAAGTCCTGGAAATTTTGTAACCAAGAGAGTGGGAACCCTGTAGATTTGTTCTCTGTCAACTCTACTTGCATGGCTACCGGATGTCACATTTATTCTTGTTGATTTCTGCTGTTTGCTTTGTCAAATGTGTGTATTTTTATATATTTAGGTAATAATTCTTCACCGGAGAATTTATTGATCACCTGTCGTTACTAACTGAGAAGTTAGTTTATGTTGTCAGCTTTGTGACATTAGAGTGCTATGTGTTATCTGAGCATATTTTGTGCAGAACCAGTGTCACATTCGTTGTTGTTGATTGTGTTTTTTTATTTTTAACCATTATGTCAGACATTTCAGCTGAAGTCGTCATGTATGTCATTAAAGTGTCAGTACAGAATTCTCTAAAGTCTTAATATATTAACTGTTATATCTAATGTTTATTTACTATTTAATAGATTTTAATGTGTTGTTATGTTAGCATTGGTTAACATCATAACATGTAGCAGTGCATTGAACTTGTCAGGCAGTGTGCACGTGACATCTGCATTTTAGGTCAAGGATGGTAATTTTGTTGTTTCTTTGTTTTGTATGTAATTGTTGTTACTGACAATGTCGTGATACAGCGGAGCTGTGTTATTGTTAATTAATAGATTTCTCCTTCTGTACGATGTAGCTATTGGACCAAATCAGTTTCAGTGGCGTCCGAAAATGCATTTAAAAGTCTTTGAGTTATTTGTCTTCAGTCTGAAAGACGCCGTGAAATCCTAACCAACCAGCTAGTGGTCGACTACCTTTGATTTTCTTGCAACGTACGGTGCTATACAAATGGGTTTTATTTTATTTTTGGATGTAAAAGTGCCTTCATCAACATTGAACCAGTTGTTTTCTGCTGTTGCATGCTAAGAACAGCTGTGGGTTGTTAGAGGTCTGTGGCATTCGTGCATATGCCACGTGTTTGGCTGGAAATACCAGAGATATCGGAATTCTACAGTCTTGATGCATAATCTTTCTGTGAGTAAAACGTGTGGCAGGCAAATCTGACTAAAATTTGGAATTATTTTCCAACCAAATTAGTTTGAATAGGTTTGCGTGATAGGCTTTGTGTTGAAAGCGCCATTAAACTCCAACCAACCAACCTATATAGGCTATTTTACCGTGTTTTGTGTTGTTTATTCCGTTGTTTTCTTTGTACATAGTCGTAGTATATTTGCCATCAACTGTTGATATGTTAACACACGAAGTTTGTCACTTGTTTAGTAATGACAACAACAGAGATGTTGAACGAGGCCAAACTGCAAGCCGAGGTCACAAGTTTGAGGCCAAGGCCAAAATTTTTAGACCAAGGCCAATAACTGATGCAGGCTATCAAATTTACATCATGTGCCGTTCGGACAGCATAATTTTAATCATAAAACGGTACATTCTGTAGGCTGCTGCTGTCAGTTTACCAAAAACATCATGTTAATGTCAAACGAATCTCAGTCTGAAAGTCCTCATGAATTTCAGGCCAATTCATTATTGCGTTTTAAGACTCGATACAACGTTGAATTAGATAATCTAGCTAAGTTCAATGTACTTATTTAATCTAAATCAAATGTTATTGTTAAATTTTTCTTTTTCGATTATCTTACCCCAAGAAATATACTTATTAATTTTTGCTATTTATAATACGGTTCTACGTTAGAGGCGCGATATGTCCTATATATTGTTTTGAAAGCGCCGTTAAACTAACCAACCAACTCGATAGTCGATACAACGTTAGGCGTAAATCATCACGGTACCTTATCGTGATGAGTCCACACTGACAGACTACTTTGTCGACGGGGCATAACTCTCCGGTACGGAGAACAAACGCTCAAATGAAGGCTAGGTAATGAAAGTTGGACTACAATTTGGCAACTTGAAATGTTTCGGCTGTCGCAACGGCCGCAGTTGGTGAACGCTATTTTGATGGTTCATTGGAGCCTTCTAGATTCTGGAATCCTGCCCGGTAATGGCCAAACGGTGTTAAGTTTGCTTTTAGGGATGGCTTGGGAGTAGCCTAAAGTTTTGCTAGTTTGTTGGCAAAGACGCAGTAAAATAATGCTTGTTACTTAGCTGCAGAATAATTTGCATGCCTAAGCTCACAAAATTCCGTAGTTAAAAGTAGTGGTTTATCCAGCCCCGGGACCATTGGAGGGGGAATGAAGACTGCCGGTGGAATGCTGGGGGACCAAGACGCCCTAGGCCATAGGGCCTATATTGGCTCGGTGCACTTTGGGGAAACTAGACAATTGGGGGAACGTTCCCCAAGGGATGTCTAGATAAAACACTGGTTAAAAGACACTGAATTTAAGGCGGACCACCAACGAGGCCATTGTGTTCCGAGGCCAATGGTTACGAGGCGGAGGCCAAAATTTTGGCATCAAAGCCTCAAGATCTCAACATCTCAGTTTCTGTTGAGTAGCGATTCAACTCTGTTTTGCTTTAAAACGGATTTTTGAAGCACGAATGACGACCATCCGGAAATAAGTGCCATTTCATCGCAGTTTCTTTTTCTGTCTTTAAGCTGGAAATGGAAGAGGAAGTAACTTAATGGATGAGCAGAGTGGTGAATCAGAAGAGGAAGAAGTGATGGGTGAAAGAATAGGTGAGTCGGAAATGGAGGAACTGGTACAGTACCAGAATGAGGTTGACGAAGAGATTGGACTTCAGATGTACCCAACACGCACAGACAGACAAACACACAGACCACGCTGCAGGCGACATCTGTAGCAATAGGCGATGCGGCCTAATAATAATCAGAATATATGCACGTTTTTGTTCCACCGTAGCCTAATGTCGCAACTTCAGGGCTACATGCTGTACTGGTTTCGCTGATCTAGCCATTTATCCATCAATTTGGCATCAAAGTCGCACTAATAGGTTTTGTATGACACACCTGGAAGCACTAAAACGGGGTCGAGCGCGTCTATAGTTTCGTCGCAGTACGATGTCAAACTGATTTAATGCCGGTCTATCTGATGTGGATGCAGATCAAATGACCGGGATGGATGCGGGATAGAAATCGTCCGTGCGTCGACATTAAAGCGAAATAAAAATCAGCGATGCATGTCGCCCGGCATCGTTGTCAACCTCAGTAGCAGACTGTCCGCTAGTCGGGCCCGCCGCCGTCCATCCAGCGCTATACAGGTACGACAGGTGTACTTGTCATAATCGCTGCACGCCCACGTGTCACTCCCACGCCGCAGCTCATCCAGGCAGGTTTACGGTTACCCGGCGATATTTAATGGACTCGAAGCCGCGAGCCCGACTATTGTGTTGACAGTCGATTTATGATGGAGATTGGAGCGCTAGGGCGCTCGCAAAGTCACTCATTGTTGGCCGTATAATACAGGCGTTGATAGCGGAGTTGACGCGCCTGCTCGATGATTGTAGAATCGATCTGGCAAAGTCATCCTGTTGTGCTAGCCATTATTCTTTTGTCAACGTCAAGTATACACTCGGCGAGGTGCAGAATGCGTCGTCCCATACTCGTCTGAATGTAGGCCTGCGTGACTCTCATATTATACGCTAAATTAAGTCCATGATTACCGCAAACACGCCATTAGCAAATGTTTATGTTAAACCGAGCACGGTAATTATAATCACGTTTCATACTGAAACGGCAAATCAAGTAGTCGTCACGCAATAGTTAAACCATTAAATCTATGTACGCTACGGAATTTTTGTCTTTAACGTTTATTTTTATTTCAAATCTGATAAGTTGAGCTGCGCTCGGCTACAGCGTACGTAGGCCTGTACGCGCTTAATAATTATCTTTTTAATGTCCACAGTTTTATGCGGCGGTTTATGCGGTATGGTTTTATAGTTCAGTTAATCGAACGTTACTGACAATTCCATCATTTATTTAGCTATTTTATATCCCTGCAACAGTGAACCGTTGTAGCAATATTATAATTATTATCATACGTAGACTGGTCTCGATCATCATTCGACCCCGCTCATTGTATAACGTTTCTGCTATAGAAAGTGGTAACTAATTAATGGCATTATATACCACTTTTTGTTATCCGATATTCTGTGCGAGGTAACTAAGCCAATATACAATTTGTTGCTCAAAATAATACTGACGAAACATTGTGCTGGGAATTGGGTGTTAAACAAGCTCAATTAAGTTGTTTTGTTTTTCTTGTATTTTATTTTCTCTAATGTCGTTGTGTTTCTACCACTATTTAATATATGCGGAAATAACTACGGTTTTTCAGTTAGTAATGCAGCAAAATCGTTTGTCGGCCGGGCTTCCCAGACCGGGAACGCCCTCCCCACGATTTTATTGGCATGTTGACACCACTGGGTATGGACTATAATTACAGTGACATTGAGAGGTTAATTGTATCATAGTGATTAATAATTGGCCGCAGAAAATTCTAGTCATTCATGCGAGAGGGGAAGATCGATATATTGCTAGTCCAACAATTAGGCCTAGAGTGAGAGATCAACGTCATTTTATGTAACCTGCTAATTGTTTCCTACTTTTTGCTACGGTTTCTGCAGAAAATTTATCACCGGAACTCAGTTTCATAGAAAATTACGAAATCATTACCTTTCAGGTAAGTAACTATTGTTGTCTGGGGGCAGTTGTTGCCATGAAGTAGCCTAGTTCTAAGCGTGTCGAAAATTGCCAGTTTTCGTTTCGGCAAGTCGTCGGGATGTCTGTCGCTTAATTTGCCTGTCACATTAACGCGTGCAGCTGTATAGGCAAGACTGGGATGCGACAAAGCGATTAATAGGCTCTATCATGCGGTGCGGTGTTTTGGTGTTTTCCGCTTGACTGAGCATGCAGGCCACAGGGAGATCGCGCGATGCCAACGACCGCCATTAACCCTTTTGTTAATGTCCACGGCAGGGGACCGTAATTACATAGAGCATTGTTGCGATTAGTATACAGTGCACAGTGAGTGCTCTGACTATCATTACTGGCCCGCCTAATGGACCAGTATTGCTTTGCTGGCTGGCGTCTGTCGTTGTCGCCTGTCGTCGTCGTCTGTAGGCCTAACGCTGCCGGCGATTGGGCTGGCCGGCCGCCGGGCACGTGGACGGTCGGCTCGCCGGCGGCCGGTCGCGTGGGAATCGGGCGGCCGACAATGCACGGCGGGCCAGTACGGTTACGTCCCGTTAGGGCGACACATTGTTTCAGTAGCAAGCATGTAAAATAGACCTAAGTAATTTAAATATGTACACAAATATATTTAGTAGTTTGTAGTTGGCAAACGGTTGCAATTTAAAACGTTTTGTATTTGTATATGAAAATACATTCTGGGTGCATTTTTATAGGTCTACACAACTGTCAAATAAAACAATCTACACAATACACGTTACGTGTTGTATCTCTTCGCCACGTAGGCCTATTTGCATGGCAGCCTGATATGTTCATGTACTTAGTTTCCAGTGTAATGTGACGTCTCACATTTTTACAAATTGGTGTTGCGGTTGCAATTCTCCAGCTGCCAGATATCTGGTTAGTGCATTGATGCCGCCTATTGCTACGTACGTCGCACGTAGCGTGGTCTGTATGTCTCTTTGTCTGTCTGTGTGCTGTGGGTTCAAGGTACCATGTATTAGATGGGGGTCTAGACCTCCTCACGGTGAGCGGCACTTTTAAGGGTACACCTGCCGGCTGATTGTAATGTACCTGTGCACTGTTCGCCTGCCGCCGTTGGCGAATGTGCCTGCCCAACGAATGCGGCGGATGAATGCATTCGCTGTCTCGACGAGTGGCAAGACTGCGATGCGGCCTTCTGCGAAATAAATTTGGGTACTTGTTTAAGTACCTAAAGGAGAAGTTATTCTACAACTAAGGTCGGCTGTCCACCCCGTCCACGGCAGTTCCCGGAGTTCCGTTCTGTCTTTACCAACTGCAACTTCATGCCGTCCGTTTTATATGGCACAGAAAATGTGCAAAGCAATGTGAAACGTCGACGAAATACCGTCGCTGTGAACTGTAATTGCCGCGGCATTGGAAGGGTTAAATTAATTCCACAGCCGGACAATGCACGACCGAACAGTCTCGTTTGCTAATGTCTGTCTGTAGTCTACGTCATTTCCACGAATGTGCGTGGCAACGTGAACATAAAAGCTTCCGTGACTTTAACTTTTGAGATTTCTTATTTGACAGTAATGCAAACCGTTTACAAATAGGCGTACTTTCGATAAAAACTAATAGTCATAAACAAAATGTCACCGAGAACTGAATGCTTCCTTTTGTCCACTACTGATACCCACTTTATTCCAAAATTTTATGTAAGCCTAAAGCGTGCAGACAACTTCGTTAGAGAATAATTAAGTTCCGCCAAGAGTCAGGCCTGGTAACGGTTCATTTTTTGGGCTTTATATTTTGAAGTCTTTTAATCTTGGTAACGTCGCATTAGTTAGTTGAGTAAATAATGACTAAAACTAATATGATTGCTTATACTTAATTGTCGAAAGTATAACTAAAAGAACTTCGTTAAAAGTAATCACAAAATAGCCTAATGAAAATGATAATAAAAATATAGCCGAATTTGACTAACGCTGGCAGCATAGTCGCCGGCGCGAGGTAAGGCGTTCAGTCGCGTCTGTCTGTTTGTTTGCGCTAATGCGCTCTAAAAGAAAAACGGCTTGAGCTGACAGCACCAAAGTCGGTAGAAATATAGTCCGTGGCAGGACCTCGGCAAGAACTGACCGTGAGGTCAAAAACCTAAAGGTCAAAGGTCAAATCCTAACCCTAACCCTCAGAAACTTATATTCGCCCTGACTGCACATCTATGTAGTTTACTAGTTATTTTCAATTTATCACGATTCATTTTCTGACAGAATGTTGCTACTGCGTATTTGCCTGTATCATATCTATGAAATTAATTAGTCAATTAATTATTAATTAATCAATTAATCGTCTTGTTCCAGGCAACAAAGCCCATAAACCAGATCTCAAAAAGTAAGCCTAAAGAAACATAGCAAACAAACAAGATGAGAAAACAATGAGCGGGCACTTCTTTAATAATTGTGCCTGCAGTGACAAACAGGCTGTGACTATATATCACAGATATCGCATCTCCAGTGCAGTTGAGTCGAGTCGCCTGGCGGCAGTCATAAGACTCTGATGTTGTGCGTCGTTTCACTGACTTTGACAACGTTTGCCAGTCACTCGAAGACTTGCTTGTTTTTTGCCTGGAGCAGCGCATCTGAGGACTTTCTTATTTTGCGCCATACAAATGTGCAATGTATTATCACATTGATTACTCTCCCAATATAATTATAACATAGAGAAAATGGCTTCTTAATGTCAATGTCATTGTTTGATACTGAACTGGTTGGCATAAGAAAGCGCTACGCGTATTTCTGCAGTTGTGCTATATTTCCAGTTGCATTTTGCTAGCGAAGTTTAATTAAGTTCTTTTTTGCTTTCTTTTTGTTGTTTTTTCGTTCATGCGGTTGTGTTTCTACCATCGTGGCGAATAATGATGAAATTTGTTTGTTTGTGTGTTGTGTTTGTTTGTTTATTTATTTATTATCATACGCGCACTGGCGTTATTTAAGGGGGACGGACTGGGGTTCGGACCCACCACTTTTTGGAGTGCATGCATGGGGGAAAGGACCCCCACTTTATAAGTAAACCTCGAGCTTGGTCCCCACACTTTTCAGACCAAAGTTACGCCGCTGCATACGCGTTTATTTGGCATATAAATAAAATACATGTATAAACAAGTGACCGTTATAGAGTATTAATAAAAATAACGATTTGGCAGGCCTATACGAGCCGTTAATTGGGGTCTGTTACGTATGTTTGGTGGACAGATGTAATAGCGTCATATTTTCTGATATGAGATTAGAGCCATCGCTGCACTAAAAAGCGTTAAAACGGTAGTCTGCTGAGCGTTCTTAATACCAGAAAGTCGAGCTGCGGCGGTTATTGAAAGCGCGGGTGAAGAGGTTGCGACACGGATGGCGTGAGATACTCATCACCAATCTGCGAGTCTGCACCAACAGCAGCAGCAGCAGCAGCAGCCGTAGCTAATCGACGCATCATCCAGCGCCATTTAATAATGTCTTGTTAAAACGTCATTTGTCTGTCCATCCTCCTATAGACCGAGATATTGTTTCGATGACTCTGCGTTGTTGGACGGTGTGCGGTGCTGCAATAATTCAAACTAGAAATGCGTGGCAGAGCCTAGCGTGTAGCCTGCGCGGCATAGCAGTGACGCTCCTATAGGTAATAAGTGAAACAAAACTGAGCAGTGATCGCCTCAGAAAACCCAGTACTGATCCCCGCAAGGTCTAACAGTGGCGACGCGCAGCCAAACTGCTGATGGACGAGTGGATTGCGTCTTTTACCCTCTTAAACTCCGGAATTACTAGACCAATGTACGTTATTCTTTTACTTTTCGAAATTCAGTGTGTTGAAAAATACATCACATATTTAATTGATTGCCATTAGTTTAATGAAGAACAGGTCACTTAAAATCAATGACGCTATTTCGGTAGACCACATGTACGTATGTATTTTATGGAATTGTAATCACTTGCGTTTTGTAATGTGACTCAATAAAGAAATTTGATGATAATGACGATGACCTAATTATTATGATTTCGTCTTAATCTTCCATTTTGACCTTGTCTGTCTCTTGTACGGTTTTCGAGGTGTCAATGCGCCTTATGGGATGACTCGTTATTTTGAAATAAAGCTTTCGTGACTGCAAATGACCGATAGTCCTTGCTGTCTAATGTCTATCACTTATACCTTGTGAAATAATAGCTCCCGCATCATTTTCGATTGTTGTAAGGTGTAAATAACCTTATAAATATGCTATATGTTTTTTTTCTCGAGATATTAGATTTATAAAGGTTTGAGACAAATTAAGTGACCTTCAAGGTCACTCAAGGTCGTTGGCTATGACGTTATTCGATAGATCGCAGTTGCACACGAGTCCTTTTAGCCTGCCGGTGAAACTTTCTTTATGATGTACTGTTACCGATACTGCTACTTGTTTGTGGATTATTCGATCACGCGAATGCCTCGAACAGTTCTCTGGTTATAGAATACGACACCGGTAATTATGGATTACGTATCATCTCCAATCGTTGTACGCCTGGGCTCACGCGCAGTTAGTTACGCGCGAGATTCGTCAAGGTAGGCTATTCATCCCGAAGTTTTCAGTAGCTGCAATTACCTTCAAAAATTACTCAACGTCACCGGAAATGATAGGATCGATGGACACATATAGTTTCCTTAGTATTAGTGCTCCATGTACAGTAATTTAACGATGTATGTTTGTGTCTCGTTTTATTTCCGAAAGGTACGGTCGAAATTCTAGCATTTTTCTCTACCTTGCCAGTATTTTGCACAAGACATATGGTGCGAAAAACTAGAATGGGCTATGAAATTGTGTAAATTTTGACTTTTTACCGCGCGACGCTATGCTACCGCGGTATATGCTGTCGTCATGTGTCGTCCGTCTGTCGTCTGTCTGTCACACGCCTGAATTGTATCAAAGGCTAAACGTAGTATATCACGCAAACAACGCTGTACGATAGCCCATGGACTCTAGTTAGCTGACGCCAAAGATCTCGGCGAAATTCCAACGGGATCATCCCCAAAGGGGGCGCCAAATAGAGGTGGGGTAGGTTCAAATCGGCGATTTTCGACAAGTATCTCGCTATATCTCAACAAGAAGCTCAGATATCGCACAGGGACCGCGCGACGCTCTATGTTAGTACGTTCATGCTGTTTCACGAGGTATGGCAGTTAAGAAGGTTTCAATCAGCAAAAGTCACCTTCAAGGTCATTCAAGGGCATTGACACTAGTGCCATTCGATAGGCCACATACGATTTCCTATTAGACTTCCATTGCAACCTCTGTCTACATCTTGAACCGTTAACGAGATATGATAACTTATCAATCAAAATTTAAAGAGGTCACGTGACTCTGAACACATCCATTTTGGGATATTATGCATCCACGAGTGCTGTCGTAAACGGGTCACGTGACACTGTCCACGCCAGTTATCTGGTAGTTTGTCATCCGAAGTCTAGCACTTGATATATTCCACCCGCATACAAAATTTCGCGACTCTCGCTACAGCCATTCCGGAATATGATTGCGGGCGTCGAAATTAAAAATGGGTCATGTGACCCTGAGTACATAAGCTCTTTTAGGGGTGGTTTGTCATCTAAAAGCCAGGATTTGACACAGTTTATCTGTATGCAAAATTTGACGATTCTAGCTTTAGCCGTTCCAGATATGTCACTGAGAGCCTCAAAATTTGAAGTGGGTCACGTGACTCTGACCACGCCCCTTTTAAAATTAAAAATGGGTCATGTGACCCTGAGCACGGTCTTATTAAGGGTGATTTGTCACTCTTCTGCTGGGACTTTACATAGCCTACCTGTGTACAAAATTCGACGACTGTAGCTGTAGCCGTTCCAGAGATATGGTTGGTGCCCACCAAAATTTAAATTGGTTCACGTGACCTGACCACGCCCCTTTCAGAGATCGTTTGCCATCCGTGGACTAGCACTTGCTACGATCAGCCTATCTATCAAATTTGAAGCCTCCATCTCCACCCAGCAAGTAGGCCTAGATATGACAGGCGATACAAAATGTCAAAAATGGGGTGGTTTGGAGTAGTTAGGGTCATTCAAGGTCATTAGAAATAGCGCCATTCGATAGAGCGCATACGAGTTCCTATTAGCGTTACATAGTAATTCTACGCGTCCGTAACGTTGATTAATGTTGACGTCTTATGTGCGCTGAGACAAAACGAAATTAAGCTTAGCCTATACAGCAAAAACTTAAAATTCAAGATAAATACTAGAAAAACTGACCGTAATGACATTGATAAGTGTTAAACAACTCCAATCAAGGCTTCGACGAAAGTGAGAACTGTTATAATCGTTGAAAATTTAATTTAAAAGTTTTATTGCCAAATCCAATTTTTCTTCGTGCCAGTGCCGCATTAAGGTTGGTGCTAGGGGTGCTGCAGCACCCGGGCCCGCGGTTTGGGGGGCCCGCAAATTCCGCAATTGATGGGAGTGGTTAGCTGGTTATAAGTCTGTAAGGGGCCCGCATTTGGCACAGCACCCGGGCCGCACTGGTATTAATGCGGCCTTGCTTCGTGCACGCTAATGAGCGCTGGACGGAAATTTGATCAGTGGCGGCATAAGTCATACCCCGATATTATATACACAACCTTGTGTAAAATGCAACAGATTTATTATATACACAACGGATCAAACAACGTTGTGCATATGCAACGAATATCTTATATACAC
>Ga0209780_1001116_pt1 | contig 16923 bp, 11 predicted proteins | sample WorMetexBAHAMAS2_FD_187384 | JGI IMG/M metagenome (GOLD analysis project Ga0209780, IMG submission 187384) | Marine gutless worms symbiont microbial communities from Max Planck institute for Marine Microbiology, Germany - Inanidrilus exumae... | ecosystem: Host-associated > Annelida > Digestive...
GCAGAAGCGACCTTCAAACAGATGCTGAAGACATTCTTTCTGACGCAGCACTAGTGTGTTCAGCGCATTAGAGATTTTATGACGATGCGCTATATAAATCCACGTTTCATCATCATCATCATCATCACATCTCTCACTGTAGCATAAAAATTATAACATGGCAGTAGGTGAGTAAGTAAAGTAAAAGTAAAGTAAACAGTGTATAGCAGTTTAGCATCAACTTAGCTTTCACCGCTACGGGAAACTCACATGCCATATTGGATCACACAGTGTTACCTGCCACCCGACAGAGGTGAGAATCCCGCCTTTACCCCCCAGCCGAAGCAGGTGCTCGATTTAGCGACCCCGAAGGGATGCAAGGCTGAGTTGACCTATGTAACGTGAAAGCGGACCGGCCGGGAATTGAACCCGCGACATTTAGATCGCAAGTCCAACGCCCTACCGCTAAGCCACCACGCAACAGTAAGTGAGGTCAAGCAGATGCTTGGTAGCTAAGTCCTGTAAATGCCACGGATAGCCCCCCAAACATGAATGATCCAGCCCGCAAACAGGACTCCAATAAATTCGTTTTACCACCCAATATACATGCACGTGTTTGTGCATTAGCGACATATGTATATAACAACCAAGCAGTAATGGACAAAATATCTGAAAACACTAAAAGGTCACATGGTCAAATCCAGAGTGCAGTATTGCTCACTTAGTTTTAACATTGCTTTCAGCTTTAGGGGGCTTTGCCCCTGGATCCCACTGGGGGCATAGTCCCCAGACTCCCACTATAGTCTTGCACTACCGTGCTCACGATGACTCCGGGCTATAGCCTCCCCACCAAACAGTATATTCTGGCCTTCCCCCTGGTATACTGGAAATGCTAAGTACTGTAACTGTGTATTGTTTTATGTGGAATAGCTGCTACTGCTGAGGAAACATCAATGGATTCAGTCGTCTGACAGGGACATCGTGCTTAACATAATCTGTGTTAAGTGACCAGCATGCTGAACTGACAGTACATCGTGCCACTTGGCGCAGTCTCATCAACCAACTTCCATCATCAATTTCTCTCATGTATCTCAGATAACATAACAGTAGCATCACAGAGTATCTTGCTATGTTCTGATGTGATTGCTGCCTGACCACTGTATTGGAAACTGTTAAAGTCAGAGAATAAGAGAAAGGTCAGGGAAATGTACTGTGGGTCACGGAAAATTGCATTACTCGTAATTGTTTGAACTTCAGTACTTGGTTTGGTAGTCATTCACGGCACTAACTGATTTCATATAACACGTCTAGATATATCTCGCCTTTCCAAAAGCCAGTGTGGTCACACTGCCAGAAGTGGCACTCGTGTCATATTAAAACCTATTTAACATGATCTTAGGTACCCTTACTGAAGGCCAGTATTAGCCAGTAACTCATATGCAGGTGACTGCAGTGCACATGTCAGGGAATGTGTGCTCGTGAGACCATTGTTGTTCAGTTAATTTCACAAAAACGGTTTATCATGTGTAATGTAATTGTTAGAACAATATTATACTGCAATGACAGTGTTGTGATTAAGTCTGTATTTTGCTTTTTGGTAATGGATGCTGCCTAATAGTCAACAGTTTATATATGCAGATATTGATCAATTGTTTTTTTACTGAAGTAGTCAATTGTGCAATAATATCTGCAAATGTTACAGTAAAGCACATACTGAATATTCCTCGATAAAAATCCAATGTGCGTTCAAACATAAACACACAGACCTGCAAACGATCAGTTGATGTAATGAAAGTTAATTTAACTCACTGCCATGCACACACACACTTTTTTGTTTAACCAGATTTCTGGAGTTACTCTGGACAGGGCCGGGACCCAAACAGAATAGATGCCCTTCAGTATGCAAGCAACAGTGTCAAACCACTAATGGGACATTAGCTTAGTGTCACAGATTAAAAATTACAACTGTCTACAGAGTGCCCCTTAAAACAAGCAGTATCCATTTACATTCTGTTACTAATAAGCATGTCCAAACAGTCGAGCTGCTTCGTGAAACCTACCATGTTATGGGCAGGGATATCAAGAAAATAACTGAAGATAAAAGCTCTGTCATAAACAGAGAATATATTTCAAATTTAGAAACATAACACAATGCAATTGTTTAATTTTGCAAGTAGTTTATACACAACATCAATAAAGTGATTATATAAATTAAAAACAGAATAAATATATCAACATGAACAGTTAATTAGTAGTTAATTAAAATGTAAATTCAAATTTGTAAATACATGGTAAACTTTCATTAATTTATAACTTCAGTTACAGCAAGACAAATACATTTCATTTATCGGAAACTTGCCATATTTTTCATCATCCTTATAGTAGGCCCTACTATCATTAAGTGAATGACAGACTGTCTCAAAAACACAAACATGGTTTGAACTGTAAATTATGCCATGACTTACTTAGCTGTGACTTGGGTTGTGGTAAAATAACAGCTGTTGACATGCACCGTATGTAATAGTATTGTGAAATTTAAGACCATTTCAGGCCATTTAAGTGAATAGTTTATGTTAGTTAGTTCTTATAACATCAGAAGTAACTTAAACGCAAGTGTTCATTTAAGTGGCCTGAAATGTAAGTAAACAAACAGTGATTTAGGATTGATCACTAAAATAATTATTTAATAGTTGTACTTGTGTATCTGCTGCAAGTCTATTCCTAATGAACATGCACCACATGAACTTGACCGATGTTCAGTGTAATGGCTGGCTCGGTGCACAGCAACTGGTGGCACAAAAAGCTTTCACACTGAGTATTGAGTACGGAGTACCCAAAGTCCTTCCATTAGTCAACTTCAACAGAATTGCAGCTATATGGCGTAGTTTACACCAACACTGATGGTAGGAACCACTTCTCTCATATGAAGTGAGCAAGAGGTCATGCTACTTATACAAGCAATTTGCATATTCATCCGAAGGTGATAGTTGATGCAGTGCCAGGGTTGTAGCGACTAACATAATGTCTTTTCTTGAACAGCACTCTATTCTTCGCAGCAGCTTCCTTGCTCAGTTGATCAAAGTCATTCACAGAATATGCCGCTTTCAATTTCTCACGCATTTGCTGAGAAGCCCCCGCCAATGCTCGAGACTGCAGACATACAGATATTTATATTAATTTAAACTAGCTAATATCGACTAGTGTGGATGCCTTCTGTGCACTGACAATGTTGATTATGCATTAATGTCATCTGATCTGAAAAAAATCACTAACACCTAAAAAAACTGGTAAACAAAAATGTCTGTTAAACCAGTATTACGTGCACTTAGTATGCAAGTAAAAAATAAAAAATAGTCAATATAATTATTTGATAGTACTAAACAGGGTGGATACATTAATCAACTACAATAGCAATGTTAATCAGCCACTAGTGAACTGGAACAAGAAGCTCAGCTATTGCAGAGGGACTATGTGATTGTTTAGTCACTTGAAATCTTATCAGCTGTTCCACAATTGTATGGAAAATTGCATTCAAGAAAAGCGTGCACTGAAGATCATTGGCCATATGTCACTTCTTACTAGTGATCTGTAGTAACAACGCCTATGCACTGTTTCCGAGATATTTACAGCATTGGAAACTCTAGCTTCACCCATTCCAAAAATATGAAGGAAAACCCACAGTTTAAAATAGGGGCAATTTGGGGTGGTTAGGGTCACTCATAGTCGTCGGCAGTATCGCTGTTTGATACATCATATATGAATAAAAAATTCCTATTTACCTTTCACACAAACTGTCCCTATCTTGCATAGCTTCTGAGATACAGCGAGTTATTTGTCAAAAGTTTTAAATTTTTCCTCCTCCCCCACCTGTATTTGGTGCCCTCACTTGAAGTCACCACATTAGAATTTCATGAAAACAGTTTAGTATCAGAAAACTAAAGACTTGGTGCTACAATGCTGCATGCTGTTCTAATACAACACTGGTTTGTAACAGACATGAGCATAGCATAAAGCATGCTAGCAGAGCTTAATGCAGTAAAACTAAAAACAGCTGTTTACACAGCCTACTTGTAGTGACTTGACTTTTCTATCAGTATATCAGTGTTGTATACTTACTTCTGCTATCATCTTGTCTCTATCACATCGAGCGGCTCTAATTCGTAGTGCTTTCCTTGCCAGATCTTCCTTCATTTTCATTTCCCACTGTTTTTCTCTCTCAGCAATCCTGCTCTCGCACAGAAATGCATAAAATAACTGAACTGCTTTACCACGTAACACAATACCTACTGTGAAGGTATGCAATTTGTATCAGCACTTCTAGTTCTGCCAAATAGCAAGCGTTATTAGAATTTTATTTCCTCAACTGTGTTAGTTCCTTTGGAATTAAGTAGATTACTGCCAAGTGTACAACTGAACTAGCAGTTCAGTTGTACTTAGCAGTAATTTTAAGTCCTTGGCCTTAAGGTGAAAATTTGCCGCCTTGCTTAGGAGATCCAGAGCCTTGGTTTTGTTGTCTATGGCGTTGGTTTTGGCCTTAGCAGTAGCACAATTCTCATCGTGCTGTGTAAGTGAACTAAGTTCAAGCTGAAAATAAATTTAATGAAAGTGGATTAATAAATTCTGATTCTCATTCCATTAATAGATGGTTACAAGTAGCTCAGCTATCGCTAACAAAAACGCGTGACGCACTGCATCACAACAAACGGCAAAATTTTAAAACAGTCAAGTGACCATAACCACGACCCTTGTGATGGTGATATGTCACTGTTGTTAGAACTGGTATAGCCTACTCGTGTACAAAATTTGACAACTTTAGATTCAGCTGTTCCAGTGATATGATTGGAGCCCCCAAAATTTTGTAATGGGTCACACGACCTGACCACGCCCCTATCAGGGACAGTTTGTTGTCCGTAGGCTGTGACTTGCACATTCAACCTTTACATCAAATTTGTAGTCTTTGCGATCGCCAATTACGAAGATGCATAAGGCAGTGCAAAATGTAGAAACTGAGGTGGTTTAACGTGCTTAGGGGTCACCCAAGGTCATCGGCAACATAACCATTCGATAGAGCGCACACGACTTCCTATTCAAATTTAACAGAAACTATGAGGCTATCTCGTACCGTTTTCGAGATATTATTGCTTATGTTCCAAAAAAATTCAACAGGTCACGTAACAGTGACCACGCCCCTTTCAGGGACAATTTGTCACATGTAGGCGGGGACTTGCTATGATCAACATGCACACCAAATTTGAAGTCCCTAGCTTAAGCCGTTCCAGAGATGGGTTCCGAACTGGGTTTAGTTTTGTGGAAGCAATACAGATAACACAATCATAAACAAACTAAACCCAGGTTCGGTCGCCTCCTACGACCTCACGACTGGAAATAGAGTGGGATGATTCTGGTAGAAATGGATTGGATGGACAATAGAAGAAAATAAGTAAAGTGAATAAGAAAATGGAAAAAATAATAATGAGCAAAAGATGAGGAAGTGAATGGACAAGGGAGGAGCAAAGGCGGAAAGGGGGTACCCCGGCCCCACGCGGGGTTGGATGTGAGAGAGTATGACAAATGTAAAATTATGAGCTGGTAAATGCATGAAAAAACTGTACAAAAGTTGAACTAGTGCAGCATACTTCCTGATATTTTCTTGTTGCTGTTTTTCATTCCGAGACCGTAAAGTGTAAGCAGCTTGACTCTTCTGAGCAACTGCTACTTTTGCTACACGCTCACTCTGCGCAGAATGCTACACAGCAAGCACAAAATGAAATAAAACTTCATGTTATAAATTTACTTCAATTCAATACATACCAAGCAAAAATGAAGAAGTTACACAGAAAGACTGTCCAAAATGTTCTGTTCTGTTCTTTAGCCGTCCTCGATCCGAGGGTTGGCCACACCGTGGACGTACTATCTTCATTTATCTCTGTCCTCTGTCATTCTGATTGACTCTTTTACGGATAGTTCTGTCTATGTATTGATGTCCATTCAGGCCATGTGTGGTCTTCCTCACCTGCGTGCACCTGGCATTGTTCCTTGCGTTATCTCTTTCTCCAGGCAACTCCCTTGTTTCCTCATGGTGTGACCATAGTACGCTAGCTTCCTTGCTTTGACACTGTCTAACAGTTTCCTCTTTACTCCAGCCTTGTTAAGAACCCACTCATTTGTTTTTGCTGTGCACAAAACCTGCAGAATCTTTCTCAGCCCTTTCATCTCAAAGGCATCAAGACGTGTTTCTTCATTCGTTCGGAGTGTCCAGCTTTCACAGCAGTACATTGCTACGGGCCACACTAGCGCTGTCAGTCGTATCTTCATTGAAATCGGTATGCTGTGACTTTTTCAAAATATGACTGGACAAAATTTTGGACTGCATATGCATACGCTAATTCATAGTAATGATTCAATAACAATCAGCTACAAGACTGTTCTTCAGCAAATGGAAGACATTCTCCTGTAATCAAGTGAAATTAATAAAAATAATGTTGCACAAAATTTTAAAACAGTCAACAAGAAATAATGTAATAATTGTTTTAGGGACCGGATTTCATACCTAACCAGTGCACTCAAAATTTTTCTGACAGTATGTTAATCATTTACAAAGCAGTTACTTACTATTTTGCGATAATTTGTCAGCTTTTCACACCAAACTGCCAGTGCTTGTTCCATCTGCTGCTGCTTAAGGCGTGATCGTTCAATCTTGTTGTTCAAATCTCTCCTATTAAGAACATGAATATCAGAAGAATAAACTGCAGTTACAAAGCAGACAGCTTAACTTATTTGTAAAACAACATACTGTATTAGTTACATGCAAAAGATATTAAACTAAGTTCTTAAACACTGCAACACTGCAAGCATGACACGAGTTGCAAAGTGGATGTCTGCTATCATAGTTAGTACAACATTATCAGCTTTAGTAATTAGTATTAGTATCATACCTATTCACTTGCACCCTGCTTTTAAAAACAAATTCTGTACCTACATGCAACCATTTTATGGCCTATAGGTCAACCTGTGTTAGCCAGCACCCCAGTTAAGGACTGCAGCCTGGAGGATGTCGCTGGAGCAAACATTTTAGTGCCAACATGCCCTCGCTCCTTTGCTAACGGCAACTAGCATATTTGGATGAGGCATCACAGTAAGACACACAATGCATATTCTACAACACAAACAAATTCACAGCATACTGGCGTTTTTGTGTATGAAGATGGCGTCGTTGTTTCTGTAACACCGACTGTTGCTCTGTTTGCTCTAGTTTTGACTTGACAGACTCGTGCAAGTTGATCTGGTCATCTCTATATACAACAAACTACAATGATGCACCAATTTTCCAACAATTTCCTACGAAAGTACGTGCAAAAATAGTTGGCTAAAACCATGTCTATGAACATTATAGAAAATATTGTGCTAATTCATGCAAAAAAACTAACTGGAGCTCACATCCACTGGCGTTTCAGTGCATCATACTTCTGCTCATGTTTCTGTCGGGATGATTCATTCTTATTATGCACTTTCTGTAAAAAACAGCAACATTACCATGTGTTGCAAAAAAATGTAAGCATTCAGCGACGCCACAATATGACAATATCTGATAAAATTATTCACACACAGCGTTAACGACATCAAGTGCAAGTCAATAAAATATAGCACTTCAGAGTTCAGACCACTGCACGCTGGCGCTCTGATGCTGTCTTTTTGTCCAATGCTAGCTTCATCCTACGCTGCTGTCGACTGACAAGGTCCTTCTTGAATTCTGCCTCATCAAATCTGTGCTGCCACAGTCGATTTCTCACCAGCTGTAGTTTCTCTGCTTCTTCTTTCTGAATCTGGTCTTGTTTCTGAAGCTACAATGTCCAAGTGTGATGCTGTAATTTTCCTTCGCGAACAACAAGAATGGTAGTCTACAAAAACCTCAAAGTATATTTGTGTTGATGCTGTCTCCATTAGAATTAGTACTGGTATTATTTTCACTGAAAAAGAAATAAATCAAATGAGATTGTGTGAGCTTCAGACCATACGCTACAGCTCAGCACATAACTGAGATATTGTGGTAATCAACATGCAGTACAACAAATGCACATTTACTGTTACCATTTCCTCTGCATGCTAATAACAGCAACTGCACTATTCATTAAACCAAACAGTCATGCAGTTTATTAAGAAATTTAATGAACATGCCAGTGCTAAAAGAAAACTGTGACTACAATAACTATGCTCATTTTAAGCTGGTTGGTTAATTTCTGGTACCTGAAGGGACAGTACTTTATGCCAATACACTATCAAGCACCGCACCATGATTAATCAAACAGTTAATATTATCTTATTTGTATGGACTATAAAGAACCACAATGGCCTTTGCTTACTGCCCATTACAACTAGTTGTTAGTATTCAACTGGTTTTCATTAACTGTTGACAAATGACACCTGCTATCCACAGGGATAAATTTAGTAATGACAATGGTAATAAAAACTCATAAAACAGCAATGGCAACTAGTGATTCAGCAGAACATTACCGGTACTTGTACATACTTTAGCCAAATGCTGTTTTTCTGCTGCCACTGCCAACAACTGCAATTTTCTGTTGACCTTCTGTTGCCTGCTGCATTTCAATTCTTCTTCCAAATGTTCACGCCTTTCTAGCAGCTCAAGCTGTAGTCAACAAATTAATGGTTAACGATAGAAATAAAAAAACGCTTCACAACTTAAATTATCAACAAATGCTTGAAAACATTGCACAAACATCAAACAGCGCCTCTGATTCATTCTGCTGAATGATTATGGCACTCAATCAAATTTTATTACTTACTTACTTGCACTTGCACAAATTCTTCATTGGTCTTCCACGCCTTGTGGTTCTGCATGCTGCTTTATAACCGAAGTAGCATGCAAAAGCCACGAAGCCACTGATAAAGAATCAATGTAAATGCAAGATCGTCATCTGGCACATTCAAACCAGCTGCATAAAATCAACAAGCAGAATCACACTACAACAGCAAAGATTCTCACTTTCTGCTTTTCCTGTTTCTGTCTGTTGTGTGCAAGAGTCTGCCAATGCTGCAGCTTATGTGCTTGTGATGCCATGATCCGCTGATTCTTTTCAGCTTCCCACTGTCTGTGAGCTTCCTTGGCCATCTTCTCTCGGGTTGCCTGGTCAGCGCGCCTTGCCGACATGATCGACAAAATCTTCCAGTCCTTCACACAAAAACTGTATGAATGGTTTGAAGTATTTTTAGCAAAAACAGAGACAACCAAACGTCTTTCTGTCTTACACTACCTTAAATTACATCAGCTGCCTGCAGCAGCTGCACTTCAGTAGACAGAGCAACAGAATTTTAACCCAAATGATCCAGTTATGACATCCAGTCTTAAACATATAATCCACTGAAACATATAATTTAAAACATTATGAGTCACTGGCATCTGTAAGGAATCTGGCCATAATTTCTCTAATGCTCCAAAAAAGTCCAACCTTGCATCTTAAGTCTTGAAAAGTATGTCTATACTACAAGCTAGAAACAGACAGACTTCTTTGACTTTCAGACTTTCATGCTGCAACTGACAAAATGTCACTCTTTTGTTGTCTGTCTCCAGCATTCTGACATGCTTTTCAACACAAATCTACGTTTCTGCATTTAACAAAAATCATCATCATCAAAAGGGACCGCAATACACTATATGACAGCTGAAGACGGTCAAATTAATTAACTCTATAGAATGCTCGATAACATAAGTACCTCCTATTCGAGATTTCATTGAAACTGTTGCACGTTATAAGTTAGTTACTATTATTACCTGCCATGGTCAACTTGTGTATCAAATTTGAGAAACATAACTTGACTAGTTCCAAAAATATACAGGGGTGTCACTGATTAGTTGATTACTCTCATTTGGTCAGAGGCCGCGGAGGGTAACAAAAAATGGGGGTCAAAGTCGAAACAGCTGACAAAAAAGTGGGGTCAAATGCCACATGTGGACCACATACTCGAAAAAGTGGGGGGTCAACTGACCCCCCACTTTTTTGCAGTCCCTGCATTTGGTAGTACTTTATCACCATGTTCCTAGTACTTGCAATAGTCATTTTTTGTACCAAATTCAAAGGGTCAAGTATCAAACCATGCCACCATACACTCACCTCTTCTCTTAGTTATGCCTTCACATACTAGGAATGGACTGGATTTTATGTCCTAATCAGTTTTTGTTCTTAGTCCTTTTTGTCATTTGGTAGATTAATACTGCTACATTTACCAGCTACTAACTCCTTTATCTGAGTAAATATTATTTACCACTAACCAAAAATGAGTGGTAACAGGTGACTATCTATCACTCACCTTAGCTCGTAGTTTGCCAGTACAATTAACATCCATGTTAACTGTTGGTGTAAGATTCACTGTTCGAATACCAGACGCCAACTTGTTATGGCGTCCAACATGAGGTCTATATGAAGACAGTGAGACATCGCTATGAGCAGTTTCCTGGCTGACATATCCAAGATCAGACATGCATCGACGCACAGGTCTCACAACTGAACCATCTCTGTTACACAAAAACATACATCAGCAATAAAGTAAAAAAAATAAAGTAATAAAACCCAATCATAATCATAAGCATATTTATATAGCACCATTACACGAAGGCTTCAGAAGCGCTATGACAGTATGTTTCCAAATAGAATCACAATGCACACAATTCTGACCCAAAACATCAGTTGAGAAAGCACAGTATGCTCGTGGAAAATTTTTGCAAAATTAATTATCGGCATGTATAAACATGCCAAACTGAACTTATTGTGGGGGCATATATTCTTAATGCGGTGAGTGGACATCTATTCTTCGTATGGATGAAAACTGGCATTTAAGCAGCCAAAGGTCCGAAGCTTTATCAGAAATGATACGAAAGCCACCATGCCCATGACATCAGTCATGCATGTACGTATGGATGCAGTAAAAATAATGATCACTGTGAACTTTGGATCACTGAAAGCTCAGTGGGCTAAACAGACAATGAAAAATATTTTTTTTAAATAAACATAACCAAAAAATATTTAACATTATCTTCTAAAACCCTTTAAGTGGTTTAACTTTAAGATATCCACAGAATCAGCATTCAGTCCTGACTGTAACCTCTGCTGAACAGCAATTAATTCATTAATTTCACATCTGACTGGCAACCCTAACAGATCCTGCATTTTACACATCTTTGCACTACGTATTTATGATTTTACAGTACTACAAATTTGGAACATGACTATGTGACTGAAAATATAAAAATTTAAAAATGCAAAGAATGCTACTTACATGTTCGCTGGCCATTATGACACAGGCTACAAACCTGCTGCGGCTACAGGACCTTGACGACCACTTTGAACCGCATCTCTCAGTAGATTTCTTCCGTCGACCAGCAGTGGGCATAAACAACCCTCTTATGTTTGTATAAGGTCTAGAGGTTCTGTTCAAACACAACATGGAACTATACATGAAACCCACTAATATCAGCATTACACCACCTGCTTGTGACTGCTGCAGCTACTGAAATAAGCAGCATTATACTTTTAAACAAGCATTCTGTAGCACAGATATATGCCTATCTATCTTTATTTGTTCCATAGCAAACCATACAGCACAACAATTGGCAAGAACAATGGAACAGGACGAACAAGGCTACCAGCTCTTACAGCCGCCCAATAAAAAAGAAAATAAAATGAAAGTGGTTAGTATTTGTAAAAGCTAACATGCGCAGGTACACAGTGACAATTTACACTACAGAGTTGCATTTGGGTACAATTTTCATACAAACAAAAATAAAGCAGAAAGAAAATGTAAAATGAACGAATACACAAATACATGTACACAAATACACACGAAAGCAAAATGAACATAGTGCTAAATAGATTTCAAGAATATGCACACAAACTTAGTAATATCTCTGTGCAAATAAAATATTTTAAACTAAGAAGTTAAGGTGCTTATGACGTCAATCATAGAAATCTTGTTTTTAGCTTTCATTAATCAGTGAAATTTTGGAATACCAGTATAGCAGATTTCTACTTACCAGTGATAACTGTAAACAACAGCACTACCAGCATGTGATATATTTTGTCGTGAGCAAAACTCTTATTTCTGTAAATGTCAAATTTTCTCATGAATGCAAATTTCCCATTTTAACAGAAGTTTTGACACATAACTCAGCAAGCTTATTTAGTAACACATTAATTTTGCTTAAATGTTACTGTGTATCAAGACAATCATTTGTGCTATTATGTAGTAGTCAGACTTGTTGGAGAGCAAGACCATAGCACCCAGATCTCAGAACCACGTCAAAATTATGACATCTCTTTTGAGACTAAGATCGTGGTATATCAAAATGGAGTGCAGTGGAATTCTACTCAGTGCACTTCACTTCTCAAGACCTCCTATCACTACAGTGGTAGTGGCCATCCCATAATGCACATACTGCATAACTGCACGCAAGTACTGACCGCTGGTCAAGTTCCTCAGTTGTGACACTGCTAACTGATGCCCTTCCAACATTACTTCGGTGCAAGATTTCGTCAGCTGATTCATCTGACTCATTCAAGCTGTTTACACCACCTACAAACATTGCATGTAACTCTGCAATTCAGATATTACCTACTACACAGGATATGTATAGTAAAGCAAAGAAACCAGTTAACTACTGTTTTGTATTCGAACCTTAATTACTGCTTCTGTGGCAAATACACTTAATTACTATTGCTAATACAGCCACAGCCTAATAGCCAGTGATGGGCACATGTCAGATCAAATCTCAGGTGTCAAATCCCAAATCTTAACCAATTAAATCTGGAACCTTGATACTCATATCCAATCTCAAATCTTGGAAAATATTCAAATCACGGATCTTGAACCACCAAACCTCAAGTCACAGTCAAATCTGGCATCAATTACTATCAATATTTGCATAAACACCAGTAATAATCAGTATGTAAACAACCAACATGAAATTGTGATGCCATCTCTCATTCCCCTGCAGGGAACTGGTGGCCTCTTCAAAGGGTGTGAAGATAGAGACATGTATCAAATTTATACAGTCAGTGGCTTTTTATGTTTACTTTTATTTTAGAGTTGCTCCAACTGAAATTTGCACAGCATCCATGGTTTGCTATCACATGTTTTCATACCTAAACCTTTTTCACATCGAACAGCATCTTAAATTTTAACGAATTGAATCGCACATCGTGTGCACTAAAATCACATTGTTGTCTGTCAAAATCTGCATCGTTAAATCTATACATGACTCCATCAAGCATTCACTTACCAATAGACTGCATCTGCAAGTTCACACACACATAAAACTACACAAAAGTAAACAGTGAAAAGTCTCTCCTTAAATATTAAGTCAATAATCTGCCACATAAAACTGAAAAGTTGATGGTTTACACACTTGTCATATCAGAGTAAGAAGACAGATGCAAGTTATCAAGAGCTTCACCGAGCTCTTGCTGTCGATATTCTTCCTTAACAATTTCTGTCCACTTTTCAATACAAAGCTGTAACTTATCTGCAAACAAACACACTCAATGCTCTGTCATATGTCTTTATTAGAAAATAAATTAAACCAGCACCGCACACTGTACTTGGTCGATGCTATTTTGAAAACTATGAATGAAAAGCAACAGTCAAGACATAATTGCCATAAACCACCAGTAGCGAGGGTGCTTTGAACTGAAACCATCTGCCCTATTGCCTTTACATTATTTTAATATTCACAGTTCAGGACAAAAAAACTGCCTTTATATTACACAAATGTAAAATGTAAGACAAATCTTACCAAACGCTATACTGCTAATACTGGTTTTTGTTTAATCAACCTTCTTTTGTGGAGTTACTCCAGTGTGGACCTGGTTCCTCCAATAAGCAATCTTTTGGGATAATTAAAACAGCTGGATGGCCTTCCTGTGCTATGCGACATAATCAGGTCAAACAACGGACTGGAATTAAGCTACACGGCTACTGACTGGAAAAAGAAACCTTCAATTCTTATAAAAAAAATTTTTTTGGTGCTTTCAAAATAAATATTCTGACTTCAAAATATGTAAGCACAACTTATGTCATTCTTTCATGTTGTTTTTTTTGTTCCCAAATACTGACACTGACATAGACAAAAATACCACAAAATGCAAAGATGTATTACATCAGTCACCAGTCAGTATCAACAGGCATATTAATTTTAAAGTAATTATCATACGCAACAATTTATAGACTTACTGAGTCTCTCACGCTCATATTCTCTGTGCATTGCACAGATGGTTCGCACAGGAAGCCCTCGTGGGATATACTCTTCCTTGAAGTCACTGATCTGCTTAGGAAGTAATTCAACTGGCTGTGAACATTAAAAAACAGTTTCATTTGTTGTGCCACTCTTTAAAGAATACAGTAACAAAAACCAATAACGATAGCATATTATGGCAATACATAAAGCAATTATTCAACACCATAAGACAGGTCTGCATCGATATGTTAAGAAATGGAAAACACCAATGTACTACATCAGTAAAGCAATGTTTCATGAATCATTATATTGCCAAAATGGCCAGCACAGCATAACAAAAAAAAATTTGATTATCACTACAGCATTTATAAAAACGAAAGCTGGTTAATATATGTAATGACAAATACTGATCAGATACAGTCCAACAATATGTACTTTAAATGCCAGTTTACAAGTTTTACTACTTTAATTCTACAATGCTTGAGAACCTCAGACTTTGCCAACAAGTAGCTCTGTTTCATCTCTCATGGAAAACCACATCAAACCTGTTGTTCTGACTGTGAAATGGTTAGAATTAAATTCTGTAACAATTAATAATAATGTTTCTGAAATCTGCTATACACTTTTTCATAAAAAAATATATCAGAGATTACGATTTATTTACCTTGATACCAAGTCTACTGCATGCTTCTAGTGAACGAGGACTTGTCAGAATATATTTACTTCCTTCAAGTTTTTCGTCTTCAAAATTAAACAAATCTATGTGCAGCTCAACTTGCACATCCATCCTGCTTCCAGCTGAATTTCACACACTCTACAAAACATTGAGAACAAGATCAATAATTGTTAAATATCAAGCACACGGACAGCTAACAGTGACCATCAAAACTGTAATTTATCTAGTGCATACCAATGCAGTAACAGCAAACAATGACAAATTGTTTAACTTATGACAAACTGTAACATTAATGCTAACACTCACCCTAGCAACAACTATTACCATCTCAGTATAGTGAAAGTGCAACTTATTCAGACATTTTGTGCCTGCACACACGCACACACACAAACACACACACAAACACACACCATATTATCCTATCTAAACTGGTGTGGCTGAACGGTAGAGCGTTCGCTCACGATCCTAAAGGTCGCAGGTTCAAATCTCGACATGTCCGCTTCCAGGTAACAGCCTTGAGCAAGCTGCTCACATGCATGTGCCTCTGTAGTATAATTTGGTACCAACCAATGGGCGGTGACACTCTGCAGCTGGGAAGGTTACCGCAGGCCTGGCAGAAAGTAATGGCAGCCTACTGCCGGGTGGATGGCTTCAAGTCACTTGCGGGCTGACTGCCTGTACACCGGGATCAGCTCCGGGACCAACGCTCGGTAACGAGTATTGGAGAACTTTACCTTTTTTAAACCAATATAGTTGTCTCAATACGATACGGTAGATTAACGTGTGCTCAACCACCTAGCAGCCATAAATGAAGTGCAAGTAGACAAATCCTACATAATTAATGATATAATATTAACCACTAGCATCTGTTACTTGCTCACAGGACATCATCTCATCACAAGTTCATTATAAAATTGTATACAAGCATATGGAATCCTTATGTGGCTAAATATATTAAGTGGACTGAAACAGTTCAGTGGCATGCCACAAAGACAGTGCAGGATATTGGTAACTTAAAGTATAATGAGCACTTACAATATTAAGGCTTGACTCGGTTACATGAAAGAGTCAGAAGCTAATTAACTGAAACATACAAAATAATGCACGACAATTATAATATTAAAAAATTTATTTTTGATACTGACAAAGACTGACTGAGAAGACATCAGAAAAATTGCGATAGTAAAGAGCAATACACGCCGATGTTTTGGCTAGGGCCGTACAATTAATATGCACAGCTTATATTAGAACTTAGGGTTAGCAATAATTACTATTTGCTGTCAGCCTCTAGTTTTACACCAATCCCCGGACATCATTTCGCTTGCTAGTAAATTTAGGACACATGAAGTTTAGCGGTACGGAAACGCACTGGAAATTCCCGTGCAATGCATGTTTATTCATACACTGAAAGTAGTTCGAATTTGTTGACATTACTTACGTTTCTTAGACATGTTCGCTATGTTGTAATTTTGTATAAAAAAACAATAATTAAACGTTTTTTTCTGGGGAGGGGGCAAAGCCCCTCCCCAGACCCAATCCCCATACTTTTTAAAGTAAGTAGTGCGGATGTCGTTATTATTGAGTCAATTCACACCCAACGAGTACCTTTATTAGCTGAAAAATAACCATTGAGTGAATAGGCGTGATTAGACGATTATCCTGGAAGATGAAGTACGTATTGAAATGCATTGCATGGGAATTTCCAATGCATTTCCAATGCATGCCGCTAATCTTCACACTAGCCGTAAATTCAATGAATATCACAACTAAATATCACAACCTATCCAATCCTGCAATCTGATCTGCTTTTTCTAATTTTTATTTATACGTTACTACTGACGCAAATCTCAGCGGAAGTAGTGTTAGTAGTTAGTAGTTGTAAAAATAAGTAACACACGTGGTTCATACGAATAAAGTCGGTCATTAGCAAACGTCTAACGTATTACGTTACGTTTGCTATATGCTATCGGCCGTCCGTCTGTCGTCTGTCTGTCGTCTGTGACGTTGGTGCACCCTACTCAGG
>Ga0209780_1001117_pt1 | contig 16923 bp, 13 predicted proteins | sample WorMetexBAHAMAS2_FD_187384 | JGI IMG/M metagenome (GOLD analysis project Ga0209780, IMG submission 187384) | Marine gutless worms symbiont microbial communities from Max Planck institute for Marine Microbiology, Germany - Inanidrilus exumae... | ecosystem: Host-associated > Annelida > Digestive...
TATTTCACCCATGTGCCCAGAAGCTCCCCGTGGACGGATATGCACCTAATTTGGCACAGCCGTAGGGGTCGCCGACATAATCACCTGTGACAAATTTTTTGGTGATCGGTTGAGGGGTTTCGATTCTGTGGGGGGTCAAACATTGCCCTTTCCCATTGACAAAGCCAGTGGCCGTTAACACAGGGCTGGCGCTACCGCGCAGCCTGTGATGCATTAAAAGATATTTTATACAGCAAGATATGCTGAAAAACTCCAGTGCTGGTTCTGCAACAAAAACAGCAGCCGGCCTGTAAAAAAGCGTGTGCCAGTTATCTTCAAAGGATTTCTTCCAGATCAACTGGAGGAAGAAAAACCGAGGTGGAATCGCTGACGTGGAAAAGGATCCTTAAAACAATAGTGGTGGACCTTCACTTAACTTTAAGTAGTCCAAACGCACCTCAAATAACAGTTGGTTATTTTCCAACAGATCTTTCATCACTCCTATTTCCATGTTGGTCTTGCCGTAATCTGACGGAGGCTGCGTCTCCTGTGCATACAATAAGCAATCAGTTATAACCAGTCTTACGATACGATATATTTACGTGCAATCAAAAGATGACGAAATGGCCAGCGTAGTCTAGCGCATGGCACATAAACAAAAAATTAAGGAAAAACTAAAAACAAAACCGATTAGCTCAGAAGAAATGGTTTGGGCAAAGAAACGGTGTGGTTACGCTTTTGAGACCAAAATCTTGGGTCTCGACAAAACTGAAGTCCAGTTTCTAAAGGTCTTGGTCTTGACCTCAAGAACAGATGTTAAGACCTTCGTTATAAACTTGAGTCTCTTATTAAGATCTCGATGACAAGACACAACAAAGCCTCAAACAAGAACTGCACACTACTACTCCATCCTCATCTTCATATTCACATTGTTCATACACACATATCCAAAGAGTTGGTCAAAGTCACAATACAAGCAAATGCTCTTGGGTTTCTTGGCTAAAGAAGTTAGTAAGAGCAGCAGCAACTTTAGACAATGTTCATTAAAATAGATAAAGGCTTCCCATACTCATTACCGAGCACTGGGCCCGGAGCTGATCCCCATGTACAGGCAGTCAGCCTGCAGGTAACGAATTGGCCAGTGCACGGGTCACGACGGCATGGCCTGTGGCCAATCGGCCAGTGTGCAGGCCAGCGCATAAGGCTGTGCACTGGCCGATTGGCATGCGCTCTGGCCGACTGGCCTACTCGCTAGCCAATTCGTCCGATTTTGGGCTTCTGGTGGAGCAAAGTTGTAAGACTCCCTGCCCAGGTCGCCGATGAACCAACCTGCAAAATTTGACGTCGCTAGCTTTATCCTCTGCGAAGAAATCCTCAACCGTACAAACACATACACAAAATTACAAACCAACAAACAGTAAATGATATATCCACACTTTGCCTATCGGAATGTGTGGATAATGAGCACATAAAATATGCTTGTAAGCTTTTAGGCTACACGGCGGCCTCATTATTCTAGTTTTCTCATGATAAATACTGTGGCAAAATTCCAACAGGACCATGCTCACAGAGACATTAAATGCAGGTGTCACAGTAAGAAAGATGTACAATTTTCAACCAATAATTTACTACATCTGAGAAACCATACAGAACATTAAACAGTACAAAACTTTATACATCTACAAAAAAATTTCACTGTCAATGGTAACTAGAAAAAGCCAGCACTCACAAGAGTGCAAAGACCCAAACCGACAATGTATTTGCGACTCGTGACCTTGACCTTTGACCCCAAAATAAATGAGTTTCCAGAACTCACCGTGAAACCAGAACTCATCGTGAAACATTTCCATGTCAAGTTCGGCGATCCTAGTAGCATCAGTTTTTGAGATATTGTGTAGAAAAACAGAGACACACAGACAAACAAAAGCAAAAAGTTAAAACCCTACTCCTGCTACTGCCGTCGGCGTGGGTAAAGACAAGCTGCAACCAAAACTGTGTTCTGTTCCAATATTTGTCCCGAATTATCCACAGGAGAACCCCTGAGAATAACGGGCAGTCTTATACTATCAGATACCCTTCTTGTCTCTCAACAAACAGCGTCAAAGCACTAGAGTTCACAACGCTCAGGAGCTAACGCTGACGATGAAAGAGTAAATGCAGCATAATCACGCAATGCACACAAATGCTTGTTAGTCATCAGAGCATACATTGTCCAACTTCATGAGTATCGGCCCAAAGATGGATGCTAAGTTCACCACCGACATCTTGTTCAAAGATTCCTTTTCAGCAACTCTGCAGCACATCATGAAAATGCCAACTTTACCAGGTACAAACTTCACCTGAAAACGCAAACCTAAGCGAACAGACAACTGTAAAAGCTGCTCATGTGTCTGTGCATATAAGTTAGGTGCCAGATGATATACTGTGCCCGACTGTTGTACATCGTACAGTATAGAATAGTTCGGATGATCTTGGCTCTTACGCTCCAGACAATCAACAATGCTCACATGCAGAGAAACCAAGTACTTAAGTACCGAAGTACTTAAGTACGTACTTGAGTACATTTCCAGCAACTAGGTACTTGTACTTAAGTACAGTTTACAAAACGTACTTAGTACTTATACTTGAGTACTTCGAAGCATGTACTTGAGTAAAAGTACTTAAGTACAATTCAGATACTTATATATATAGCTGTTACAAACTGCTTACTAACTTACAGAAAATAACATATAATACAAAGAGCATAAAAAGAAGATTACACTACAAAACTGTTAATCTTTACTTCCATTGCAATTTGGCAGTAAGATAAAACTGACTTGCCCTTGTCACGAACAGGGCTATTGCTGCAAAATACTGCGTGTGGTCATCACATTGGCACCTACTGCGACAAGTACATTTTGATGTACTTGTACTTATAAGCAACTAAGTATTTTTGTTTTGAAGTAATTGTACTTGTACCTAAAGTACTTTTAGCATGGTACTTAGTACTTGTACTTATGTACATTTGGAGGGTACTTATAGCATCATTGCTCAGATGTTGTCTGTTGGAGGACAAGGTAGTGGGCAATGCTGAAAAATAATCATTACATCAGTGCATGTTCACCTGCATATTCTTCCACTAAGTCACTTAATATTTTGCCGAGATCAACGTCCTAGGGCCGGTTTTTCGACAGCAAATTAATCTTCCATGTTAATGTTAATGGGAAATTAACTCCCATTAATTAGGGGCAGTTAATCTCCCATTAAGACTGATTTGTGGTGGAAAACCCAGCCCTGAGACTTTATTGTATGGATTCTATTCTAAAACTAAAAAACTTGTTTAATGCATTTTACCAAGTGCTGCATATGCAACACAGTGCTCTGACATCGTTGGCTGGGTGACATCTGATCTACCTGTGCCATTTATTCACACCTGAAAAATGGCCTTCAAAAGGTTGATGACGATGATGACAACAAAATAAAGTGAAACGCATGCTGTGGCATCCATCCTACTGTCCACCAACTTCGTTTATAGTGCTGAAACGGCAGAGACCATGATTACCTGATCAATACTGAACTGTGGCTGAAAAAATCTTGTCTTTTTTCCTGACCACTATCACTTAAAACTAGCACAGACACATGTCACAGGTGACATGCTACGTCGGGTAAGAAAAGAGTTCTGACCGACAGAGATGCAAGATGAGCCGTTTCAACGTAGCATGGTTAACTGCTGGTAACTGCTGAAGACACTGCTTGTATGCTTCTATTTTGTCGTCAAACTCTTTTGTACCTGCAACCGAAATCAAAGCACTCCAACGTGAGTGACGTAAGAGTAACATTTTGCTTAAACAGAACATAACATATACTCAGCACTGTTCACCTGCACTTCTATTCTGAAGTTAACCTTTAGGTATGTCTTAATAATCAGACTTCAGATGGAAGAGATACTGCACCATTTAAGTAAGTAAGTAAGTAAGAACATTTGATTAAGCGCCATAATCATTCAGTAGAATGAATCAGAGGCACTGGACAAGTTGCTAGGGGCTATTAAATACAGACTGGAAAAGATGGGTTTTAAGATGTTTTCAAAAAGTATTTAAGGTTTGAGACAAACGAAGAGTAGAAGGGAGAGAATTCCAGACTGTTAGAGCTGCAATATAAAACGAGCATAAACCGAAATGAAGATTAGTGCGAGGGACGTACAAGTTAGCGGAGGAGGACGATTGCAAGGTGCGAGAAGGAACATAGGGATGGAGGCGTTCAGACAGATATGATGGAGTACCGGTGTATAAGACTTTGTAGGTAAGCTGACAGGAAGCCAATGAAGCTGCTGAAGTGTGTCCCGTGAGCAGAGTGATGACTGCTGGCTCTGCTAAATTTATTGAACGTCACCGTGTTTTACTAAGTTATTATGCTACGGATCTGGCACCTAATTTACAACTCTACAGCACTGCTGGACGAACAAAGAAAATGCAATATGGTAAAAATACGCAACATATACATTACAAAGATATACATAAAGCTAGAAGATGGACTTTGACACCCCAACATCAACGTGGATGTCTTTACCATCTCAATGGCCTGCTATGACCTCGATCTTTGACCCCCAGAATCGAAACAGGTCAACAGTATGGGCTACTAAATATTCTTTTAAGTTTCATTGAGATTGCTCAAGCCATTCACAAGATATTGTGGTAACAAATCTGTTCAGATAAACAAAAGAATGTTTTTCAAATTTTGGCATTGATAGCTCAAGTCGTTTTCCTTTTAGAGCGTGGACAAACAGACCGACAGACAAACAGACAGACGCGACTGAATGGTATACCCACGCCTGTGGCTATACAGCCGGCGTGGGTAATTACAGCACTGACTTGCTGCATCGATCCACAGTGAATACAGTTCAAGTGTCAGCAGAGGAGCATCGAGTGTACGGAAGAACCGCTTCAGTGTATTGGCAACGTCGTGAATCTGATATTCGTCCACCTTAATTACTAAACTCCGAGCATCTACACACAACAACATAATTTCTTCTGCGGCTGGTGTCGAACTGTCGATGTTAGCAAAATCACAGCACAACCAGAAGTTGACCTACCAGCTGGCTAGAAAGCCTTTGGCTAAAGCCAGTAGTTACAGTATTGTGAGAGTGCGTATTGTGCAAAAGTACTAATTAGATGTTTATTACTTTTGCACAATATGCACTCTCACAAAATAACATAAATTAGCCCCATACGGGACTGGCGGTCGACTCCTACTTACTGCCAACTTCAAAGTCACATGACACAAAAACTAAAACAAAAATCAAAAATCCGGCCCCGATAAGCTTTAGGTATTGCCCCTAATTTAAGAATTTGTGCTCATTTGCCAGCCCCCATTATAAATGAGGGAGGAGATAGCCTTTAAAAATGGCCGAATTTCCGACTTTCAAGGGCTTGTGACCTTGACCTTGGATCGGCTTATACTGCTTACCGTCATGCATCACTCATCGACCTCTACCTACTGACTGACAAACAGACGTACGGACGGGTGGACGGACATTTGAAACCCATTTTATTAGGTCGACTCAGAGGAGTCGACCTAATAACGTGCAGTATTTAACTGTAGTTACAGAAATATATGAGGAAACTGCAAACAAGCGAATAAATTTCACGTATATGGACAGTTGGTGGATTGAGTTAAGGTGGTTTTATGTCCCACTCGACACAAAATAGGTTATTTCGGAGACAGACAAACTGACAGATGCAACTGAACGCCCGACCACACTCTGGTGGCTATACAGCCGGCGTGGGTAACTACAGGACACCACTGTTCCATCAAAATTTCTCATGCTATATCACACAACTAAAACAGAAATATCAGTAAAGTGATATGACTTTGCAGCACATCATCATGTTGTCAATATGCTGCGAAGTAATATTAATATATTATTATTTTTTTACATAGATATCAAAGATATTTTCCCTAATATGAGATAGAATGATGCCGTCATATGGTAAATGATGGTGAATTCTTTTTAAATGTACAGTGTACACTGAAAAGGTAATGGACAACTAGTTTGGTCTACTGCATGGAACCATAACAGAAATTTAAGTGAAAAACAACAAAAGAATAAAAAGAAGAGCAAAAAAATGACCCGAGACTCAGTCTGCAAAAGCTAGAGAACAACTTGCAGAGTCAGCTACAGAAAAGATGTGTGGAATAGTCGAGTGTCAAGTTTGCAGTGAAATGTTGTCGATAGTATGCCTCACAATATCTTCAAAAATTTCAACACAACATGATACCTTCCAACAGCAACTTGAGCAACTGTGTGACTTTGGAATGCTGACCACTGAGACGATAAATTCCTTCCATCTCCATTCCTGAAATTAAAACTAAATCAATTAATAAAAGTTAGAACATACTGGTATCAGACTGCCAATGTGCAGGCTGCATCATCCTTCCCATAACAGCAAGCTATTGCACCAATCGAAGGATGTAATGGTTGGCAAAAGGTACAGCATCTGGCAAACGTTTTTTGCACCAAACACTCTTTTCCGGAAGAAAATCAAGTGACGACTAGTAAATCCATTCTAAAAAATGTTCACTGGTGACTGCATAAGTTAATGGACTTTAAACATCTAAGACTGATTGATTAAGTTCAGGTTTTTACGCCCCACCCGACACAAAACAAGTTATTTCGGAGCCTTTCTTACCAGCCAATGTCTTGGCTTAGTACTGAAAAAAAACAAATCTATCACAACAAAAGCAACAACAAGATATACTACGACACAAAATAAACACAAAAACAAAAGCCAGGTTTGGTGCCTTTTACGACCTCCGGCCTCTGTCACTAATTCACATCCGGAGAATGGCCTTCAAAAGGTGATTACGACGACGACAAAACAAAACAAAACGAAACAAAACGGGCCTATTCTTAAGGAAGTAAACAAGTAAGCAAGGGAGTAAATAAGTAAGGAAGTAAGAAAGTTAATTAAGTAAACGATTTATATAGTACCAGAATCAACAAATGAATCAGACCACATTACAGCTCCAGAGCCTGTACGGGACATTAACCCTAACCAGTAAAAAATGACCCACTGTCCTCATCCATTCCTCATGCACCACCAGCCTCACACAGATAATGGTGTTGTTTTCTTTATGCTGGCTCTCACGCCAGTACACTACTAAACAAAAACAAGTACGTCCGTCTTCGGGGACGGCCGTATATCCACACATGTCGATCCTACATCCACACGCCGTGCGACTTCACAAACGGCGCATGTCTAGCGTGGTGTTTGGCCCATGCGCTCACTGAACTATAAATAGAACGTCACTTTGACGTCAGTCAGCATAGGCCTGCAGGCTAGGCTAGGCTCCTATTCGTGCGATTTGGGGCTTCTGTTGGAGCAAAGTTCCCCAAAATGGGAGATTCCTGCCCAGGATGCCTATGAACTGCAATGCAAAATTTGATGCCACTAGCCTTATTCTCGGCGGAGAAATCCGTAACTGTACAAACAAACACAAAACAAACAAACAGTAACTGATACACCCACACCTTGCCTATCGACATGTGTGGACAATGAGTAAACTGAAAACAATATCGATGCAATTCTACCAAATAAAAATGAACGCGAAAATAGCATTACGCACCATACACTGCAATGAAGTTGATACACTTCTCCACAGCCAACGGAACATTTGCCTTATTCAGTGCCTGCGTGGACAAGCTGTTGCCCACCTCCTGGCAATTATAAAGTGACAACCGGCTTTCCACATTTTACCAGAAAACAACCACAGTTGTGTGACAACATTAATGCTGTGATTTTTAACAACACAATACAATACAATACAATACAATACAAAATAATATAATGTCTTCATCGACATTGTTAGGTGGCAAGGAATAATATAATTAGCCCCATACGGGACTGACGGTCGACTCCTACTTACTGCCAACTTCAAAGTCACGTGACACAAAAACTATGACAAAAATCAAAGTTCCGACTGGTTAATTTTTAGGTATTGCCCCCTAATTTAAGAATCCACCATTATAAATGGGGGAGGAGATAGCCTCTGAAAATCGTCGAATTTCCGACTTTCAAGGGCTCGTGACCTTGACCTTGGATCGAGTCATACTGCATACCTTCATGCATCACTCATCAACCTCTACCTACATACCAAATTTCATTGAAATCAAAAAAACTTTTTGTGGACGGACGGACGGACATTTGAGACCCACTAATGTTATTAGGTCGACTCGGAGGAGTCGACCTAAAAAATACAGTCTCAACCAACGAGTCTTTCCCATGTTCCATAGCAACAGCGGTATACTAAAAGCTATCATCATCATACTGTACTCATTCAAACATCTTACTCAGAAGTGCACAGCTGAATGTAAAATACAAGTCGAGTTACACTGCCAAGTCGAGTTATACTGACATCATGTAAAGGAAATAAAAAGAAAGAAAAAATTACTGAAAAAAGGGTTAATATAACAAGCATTTACAACTGTAGTAGTAGTAGTAGTAGAATGTACTGATTAACGTGGCATAAGCTAATTAGCTTCTAGGACACGGTACAAAAACTGAGAAAGCAATTTAAAGTTATGGGAAAGATTTGGTAAATAAAAATGTTTTAAGTTTGTCTCTTGAAAGACTGTAGAGAAGTTGATGCAGTGACGTTGGTAGGAAGACTGTTCCGTGCATGTGCGACAGTCACACGAAATGATCGATCGCCAATGGTGCTGAGCCGAGTCCGAGGAACGATCAGGCGTGGGCAGGAACCGGACCGTAATCGTGTTAGTAAAATCAATGGAACATTAGTGAAAGTGACTTGTAGCTTTCTTGTCACTATCAAAATTCAAATGTTCCATCAACCAAGTTGATTTTTCTCAGTTTCTCAGATGTATGGTTTAGTTGTATAGCTGGGTTATGTGTATACATTTGCTTGTACTGACTATGCTTTTAACACTTCATATTTTAGTATTTCATTAGGGCCACTGTAAGTGCCTTGTGGGTCCTGTCACATGTTACAGACTTGTTCATAACCTTGTTTATTACAGATAAATAAAGTGATCGATTGATTGATTGACTTACAGACATAGCTGTCTGGACCGCACCATACCATCCTTCAGTATCCTGCCTGAATGACGCTTGCATGCATATTGTTCTATCGACAAACACACCAGCATTGCAAAGGTCATTCAAGGTCATCCAAAATGACTACATTCGACAATTTAATGTTAATGGTGTGTGGTAAAGATTCCAAGATATTACAACTTTTAAAGAGTACTTGATTGCTTATGACCTTGTGAAGTCCATCAGTTTTGGTATAACAATTAAAATCATAGGTCACATAAGAAGCTCTCCGCCTCTCCGATTAAACAAATTTTCAAGCCAGTAGCCACAAAAGACATCACTTCCAATGTGTAGATGCTACCCAACCATTATAAATAAAAAACAGTCTATTTTCCAAGCATACCAGAGTCAGCTGCTAGTCTTGCAGAGGTCTCCAAGGAAGTCGGTATAGGTTGCTGGCACGCCAACAAAATACTGGAAAAATTTCAAAACTTAACCATAACTGAGCAAAATTACACTGTGAGTTTACTAATCTGGATATATTCACAACAAAGCCACAGCTGCATCAGCTGTATAAATGGATGTAACATAACTGGAGAACAGTCCGTTCGCTGCAGAAGTCTGCAAAATAAACTGCATATAAAAATTCTGCTGGTTCTAAATGCAGTGTCTATTTCATTGAGGAATAAAATTAAATACAACTTTAAACTAGATGGAAAGTACTCTGAGAGAGTACAAATCCCCGCGAAAGCGTTTTTGTCGCCAACACTTGCCACACCTACTATTTTGCGGCCTGCTAGTGTCAAATTTCCCGACGGAGCTATTTTGTAAACAATCGCCGGTTTTTGTAAACAACTGCCGGTTTACGGAGTTTTTTGACCGTTACTTCCACATCCCTCTACCGATCGTAACGAAACACGAACTTGGTCTTCTCTTTCCCCCTAGGAACCTTTGCATAAAATTTGGTGCAAATCCGTCCACAATTTTTTTAGTTATCGTGGTCACAGACAGACACACAGACACACACACACACAAACCAACGCCGGTGAAAACAGATTCCCTCGCTTTCGCGGGGATAACAATATAAACAGTAATGAAGTTTGTATGGTTTACCCGCCATATGTGAGATCAATGGAAAATGATGGATGTGTTTCAACTGCATCTTCACACATCTCTGTCGGCACGTAACCTGATTACATCAAATCACATATTTACTGGTACAAAAATACTAGATAAACAAGATGTTGCCACATAAAACTACTGGCCGTTCCAGTGATTATGATTGGAGTCCCAAAAATTTTTAATGAGTCACATGACCTGACCACGCCCCTATCAGGGACGGTTTGTCGTCCGTATGCTTGACTTGCACATTTAACCTGTACATCAAATTGGAGTCTTTGGTATCACCGATCACAAAGATGCATAAAGCAATGCAAAATATAAACACTGCAGTAGCTGAGCTTCTTGCTTGTTGCATAAAGGTGTTACATCGCACCGGACACAAAATACATAATTTCATCCCAAACTATCTCTTGGCTTAGTACTAAAAAACTAAATCTAAAATAACAATAGCAAGCATGCAAAACAAAATACACTATAACACAAAATAAACACAGAAAAACTAAAGCCAGGTTTGGTCGTCTCTTACGACCTCTGGCCTCGAAAAAAACGCGTCTATTTTCAAGGAAGTAAATAAGTGAGGAAGTAAGGAAGCAAATATAATTTATATAGCGCCGAGTAATATTCCAGAGCAAAATAATCAACAGATCCATACAATATCAAAAGAAATTCGATAACCAAACTATTTTCACACATATAATCCAAATCATAAATAAAACAATGAACCATACAGACAGCACTAACGTATTGATTTCGATTTCCGCAAATCTATATCTTCAACTTCTCCAGTCTAAACACATCATACCGCATTACTGCAGAAGCCAGAATGCACTCAGTGCAATGTATACCCCTCCATCATGCCACACTGAAATCAGCATGGTGTCCTTAAAGCACTGCAAATGTGTTACTTACTTATGGTTAGACAAAGTGAAAGCAGTGGCCAAACAAAAAATTATGTAGCATCTCAAATTGACATCTACCGTTAACTGACTGGTAAACTTATGACGTCTACATTATTTAGTATGTGTTTATAATCATTTCCAAATTTAATCAACTCTCCTCTGTTTCATAATATACCTATTCCCCAAATTTCATGGACATCACCATGCTGTGTTGACTCAATCTGTTCACAGTAACAGACAAACAAACAACAGTCAAAACAGTATCCCCTCCAAAAGTAATAAATATAATAATCACATAATTAATCAGCAGCATCTCACAGAAAAACAACAAAAATAAGCAAATAATGCAAAAGTAAATACGATTACCTGAAACAAAATATTACATTAAAATTATGTGAATAAAAAAATGAAACAAATATAAAAAGCAAGAAAATGAATTAAATTTTAAAAATAAAGATACAAAAATAAAACAGTAATAATTCTAGAAGCAGTAAGGACTAACTAAATGTGCACAAACTATATAACAAATACTAGCAGCCAAAAAAAAACTACAAGCAATATTTTAAAGCCACTATAGTGTCAAAAATGCTGATTAAACTGGCACATTGGCTGATTAGTTAAAATTTAATGGTATTATTATCACAAACTATGTTATATCACCCTTTTTACAAAAGGTTGATAATTAATCATATAAACTGTTAACAATTAATACTACAATATAAAACTGCTACTTTTAATAAGATATCTGAAATGCGATTAACTGTTAACATTAACTAATGTTAGCATACATTAACTGACAATTTTTGTGTGAAAATAGTATTTAATAATAATAATAATATACACATTTGTATAGCGCCATATGGTCGTAACTTCAGAGGCGCTGGGAGAGGGAGAATTGAGACGTACATTCTGTGTAGTATGCATTTTATAGCAGTAAACTGTTACAATTATTACACTCCAGCAAAAACAAACACTACCTGGCTAGTAAAACATCTGAGAGTTTTACTGCATAGCTGGACCCACATCTGATGCCAACCCTACAATGACGCCACACATCAGATAACTCACAATGCTATAAATGACACCAATTTAGAACTATATTACAAAGAACATAGGTTGATTGGTTTGTTGGGGTTTAACAGCACTTTCAACTCAGGTCATATCGCGCCTTTTAACTTAGAACTATATAGTATAAATATTAAAATTTAATAAAAATTAATTTCTCGAGTAAGATAACTGAAAAGAAAAAGAAAAAAGAGAGTAAAACCAACATATGCAGCTTCTTTGTAATGCAGTCTATGAAGTAAAATAATTTTTTTACGACAAAATGGACACTATAAAGTGTTACTTACTAGAAAAAAAGCATTGGCCACTTAGCATAGTTGGGTTTCTGCTGGCCAAAACCTGTTTGTGCCAGACATAATGATGCAGCTGTGGCTTTGTTCTGAATATATCCAGATAAGTAAACTCACACTGTAATTTTGCCTAGTTATGTTTAAGTTTTAAAATTTTCCCAGTTTTTGTTGTTGGCGTGCCAGCAACCAATACAGACTTCCTTGGAGACCTCTGCAAGGCTAGCAGCTGACTCTGGTATGCTTGGAAAATAGACTGTTTCTTCCATTTATAGTAGTTTAAACCAGAAAAATACCAGCATGATGGTACCTTTTCTCTCAATATATCAGGATTTTTTCTATACACAAGCATTCTCAATCACAACAACTATCTGCTATTGTGTAAAATCATAAGCATAAACTCAACTAAAAACTGCATATCTAAGACTAAGATAAGATTATAAAAGTCATTACAATTAAAGATTACAGTCAAAACACACTAATGTTATACTTTTTCAACTCTAGACTGCAAACTATCTGTATCAGTAATCAGTATGCCTGTGTTAATCCTGGCTAGTCAGTGTATTCTGCAAATAGTGCAAGCTTTTATTAAATCATGTACTTAATTTCAGTTTAATTATTTAATATTCATCTTCATAAAAGGTGCGGTCACAAAGAATCCGATAGCAGGATACAAGTTTTGCTGTACGCTCAACGCCAACACGATTTCAAAGTTTGATGTGTAACATTTGTCTAATTTCCCTACTAAAATGCTTCGCTTAATATGTTTGTCCCTAACTCTTGGAAGAAACCTATTTCTGCCAGGATGGATTAAACTGTTTTGGTTTAAACCGCGGTCTAAACCGCTGACGGCAGAAACTTGCCCACCCTGTCACTCAGTCAGAAAGCTACCACTGTACTCCGGCCTGTTACTCTGCCAAACGGTGACTGATTTTCAAAATTTCGTTATCATTAGAATCATTCAAAATTTCGTCATCATAAGAATCAGACTAAACCTGCAATAAAATCATAATTAAACATACACATCTTAAACGTGTCATCCCATTATCCAATGAAATATCTGGCTCCTTTTTACTTTGCCCCCAGTACCAGTAGGTAAGTGAAATATTGTGATCAGCAGCATGTCTGTATGTCTGTCTGTCTGTGCACATTATCTCAAAAATCATGTTCTCATTTCAACAAATTTCCTTGGCGTGGTCCTACACTCCTTCCAGAGTAAGATAAATATCCAAGTATTGAATTAACAAATAATATTAGGATTCACATTATTCCAAATAACACAAGATCGGACTTGCAATTCAATGATCACTGAGTTCAAACCCCGGCGGCCGCACCCGTTCAGTCGGTTGGTACTGGGATGGGTGACCATCTTCGGTCGGGCATACCACCTCAGTATGTTACCAGCCACCCAGGCCAACTCAGCCTCCTACCCTCTGTGGGACGGGAAATGAGTACCGGCCAAAGTGCGGTGATGCTCTGCGGCTGGGAGTAAAAACAGGATGGCTCATTCCATTCGTGCATAAACGTGTAGGAGCAGGTAAAACTGTGTGATCCCTCGTTAACACATGCCATTCTGAGTACTTTAGAGATGAGTTTTATAATTCAGTGCTACACAGATCTATGCCTTTATAAAACACGCCACACTGCTACATTAGAAATTCACTCCAATGTGATTAAAACAGGATTTCTCCATCTAACATCTGTAGAAATAGATCACGTACAGATGACGTAGCTGCAAGTCGGACATAAACTACTCCTCCTCTCACAATTTCATCAGTTTGATGCCAGGCCTCACAGCCCAGCAACACGGCGACATTCTACAACAACAATGCCAATGCAAAGGTCAACGGTTACTTTACGAGACATCAAATCCATTGTTTCAGTTCTTACACAGTAATGTTATCACTGGCGTTTGACTGTCTCTGCACGTTTGGACATTTTGCCCACAGACTGCAATCCACTTTTTACTGAAACCAAAAGCCAGTTAACTTGGAGTTCTTTCAAAACTGAAAACCCTAGTTTTCTGATATTTGGCTGCCTGCAAACCAGTTGCCTGCGGTTTTGAATATTGACGTGAAGATGTTTAATTACTCTTCAAGAATAACTCACATAAAGCACAGTAGATTTTCTTTAACTGGCTTCTGACAGACTAATCAACAATTAATTGATAACTGGTAGAACGAGAAAACATAGAAAGTCATATCGACATGCAGACCCACACAGGCAGCAGCAGCACACGGCACGGTCGTAGCACCACACGTCACTAGCAACCATGCGACCATGAAGGTTTTCGTAACCGTGTGACCTTGACCTTTTGACCTCTGGGTCAATGCATGCCGAGCGACTGAGTATATGTGTACCAGTTTGGTGATGACAGCTCAAGCCGGACAGACAGACAGACAGACACACTGGCAGATGCGACTAAACGCCCTAACCACGCCGGCGTCTATACAGCCGGCGTGGTTAACTAGCATACACAATGTATTACTGGTCAGCTGTGTATGCCAAGTACGTGCTAGTGTTAGTATGAGAGGTTGATAGCTTTAGTGTGTCCTCTGCTCCACTGCCAGTCATTCAGCTGCAAAAGTTTTTACTTACTGCATTTCTATGCTGGTGGCTGAATGTGATGTTTAGGATTTAGTGGGCCTTGAAAGGTGGAAGACGCTTGAGTTCTTGACGTACATGGCCGTACAAGTGCAATTTTCTTCAGTCAGTTGCTAAGCTTTCTAGTTTAGCACTGAAGAAAACAACCAGAAGAAGGACTCTGACTAGCATCGACATGGATGCCTTTGCCACCTTGACGGCCTGTGACCTTAAACTTTGACCTCCAGAATCTAATCAGGTCATCAGTAGGGGCTAGTGAATATTCCATGTAAGTCTCATGGAGATTGCTCAGCCGGATCATGAGACATCGTGGTAACAAGATCTGTCCGGACAAACAAACAAACAAATGCGGCAGACAGACAGACTGAAAGCATGATGCCTTCACTGAAACTGTCGGCTGATGAAGACATTAAAAATAAGGTGACCATCTGTCCCGGATTTTCCGGGACAGTCTCGAATTTTAATATGTTCCGGAAAAAATCACAGTTCTTCCGGGACGCGCATTTGTCCCGTTTTTGGCTGGTGTCCCAGATTTGTCCCGATTTGCCCATCTCTGCAGCTGTATGGTTATGCATTGGTGGCCAAAAATTAGCTCAGAATTCTATCGGTATATACGAAAGAATTGCTGGCGGCTGGGGCTCTGCCCCGGACCCCGATGGGGGAGGTTACGACGCTCCCCAGACTCCCATGTCAGACCCCCAACACCCTACGCTCGTCCCGGATTGTGATGCCCAAATTATGGTCACCTTAATTAACAAGTACTGACCTAACCAGAGGCCTCATCTACCATCACACTCCCGAGGAAAGCATCACTGCTCCTTTATGCTGGCTCCACAGTGCCAGTAGCCTACCATACGCCGAGATCTTTTAATTTGATATTTATACTGTATTAGGCAAACCTTGGATATGGCAGCTATCCAGCTGCCGTACTCATCAGCTGTTTCAGCACAGAATGTATATGAGTGACACTGTGACTGCCGTGCAACTGTCCGCAACTCAAATCCATTGCAGTAGCTACAATAGCAGACATTAATTAGCATATCAGATCAGTTGTACCACACTATTACACCACTGGAGATAGCCAATGAGTCATCTTTCTGGTAGTAAATTCAAATCTGTTAGCCAATATGAATTGACTGATTAAGGTTTTACGTCCCACTCGACACAAAATAGGCCATTTTAAAGACATTCTTCCCAGCCAATCTTTTGGCTTAGTGCCGAAAAAATAAATTAAACAACAAAAGCAAACATGCATCCATGAAAAATATACTACAACATAAAGTGAACCCAAAAATCTAAAGCCAGGTTTGGTCGCCACCTATGACGTACGGCCTGGAAACGAAGGGGCATATTCTGGAAGAAGTAGATAAATAAGTCAAGAAGTAAATGAGTAAAGAAGCAAATAACTAAGGAAGAAAGTATAAGGAACAAAGAAAGTAAAAAAGGAAGAAAGTAAAGAAGGTGGTTAAGTAAACAGACAAACAAACAATTTATATAGTCCCAAAATCAACAAATAGATCAGGGTGTGCCGCGGAGCCCATAGGGGAAGTCAATATGAACTTGAAGTACTTTGAACCGTGTTACATAAACACTCATCCATTTTACAGACATGATACTGGTCAATGTGTGTTAGATGGCACAGCAGTAAAGAAACTAGAACAGTTTTACTGCCAGCATATGTCCCTGCTGGTGGCAACTAGTATATACAGCTTAAAGAGAACTAACTTGTGCTATGTTATGTTGTCGCCATACTGTGTTACATTAATAATAATTACACTAAAATTTTGTCTTAAATTTATTTTTTACAAAGGTCTATTCTAACCGTGATTGTATACTTATGACTTACTGACTTATGCCTTGTCGCTCCCAGTGGAGCATAGGCCACAGACCACTCGTCTCCATCCAGCTCTGTCTTGTGCTGCCGTCTCCATCTTC